>LUMQ01000110.1_pt1 | contig 21262 bp, 13 predicted proteins | sample 729621 | NCBI WGS metagenome assembly LUMQ01 (sample SAMN03860259, study PRJNA289734) | marine metagenome | biome: seawater column; feature: ocean; material: water; isolation source: Red Sea water column Station 12 - depth 25m | place: Saudi Arabia: Red Sea | collected 2011-10-15 | depth 25 m | reverse complement strand
CTCATCAGCTGCTATGTCAAACTGCTCTCGTGACATGGCTTCCAAAGCGTTCACAAAGCCCCTAAGTCTAGTCAGTCCCAGATTAAAACAGATATCTATCATCGCGTCTTGTCGCGGCTCGTTGAGCGCTCCGAACCAGAAGTAATTGTCTTCAAGCTCTTCTCGTACACGCTTGATGTCGTTGGCTAGAAGGTAGTCAATCTCATCATCAGATAGCCCTAGCCCAGAGTCGGCTATATTTCTCCCGACTCCAATTGTTTCGTACCCAGCGGAGCATAGGTACACATGACTGCGCACACCCTCATGGCGCTTCAGCATCTCTATCAGATTGCTCATCTGAATCCTCCTTATCTAGCTTCCGGTAATACTCGATTATGGATAAAGCCTGACGTATGTATCTTTTTACTTCCGCCATATTACCAGAAAGATTCTCATAACCCTTTGATGTTAAACCATAAAATGCATTAGAAGGTGCGCTGCCCTCGTTTAAATCGTCTAAGTATTCTTGCATTGTAGCGGGAGTAAGGACTGTCCATTCGACTGGCAACGACGTAATGCGATTCGGCATAGGCGGATGGTAAACGGGAGGCCGCTCCATAACTCTGACAACCTCGACGGGGTCAACTTGGGGGGCGGCTGGGCTGTTTCCAAAGACGCTACAACCGCTCAGTGCGACTATCGGTAATAGCTTCCAGATCATCCAAAACCTCTCGTGTTCCCTTGTTAATAATTTTTTCAATCAGCTTGGGCTTACGCAGAGACAGCACATCCAAGTTGTGCTTTGCGAACTTTTTTCTGATCGCGTCCACCTCCAACATGGCTGTCTTGTTTTCTTCGGCTAGTATACTAATCCTTTCTTGTATAACCTTGTTGCGCTCAATTTGATCCTGCATCTGCTGGTTCTGCGCTTCCATCTCTTTCTTTAGTGTTTCGACGTTAGCTATGGACATACGCAGCGATGATTCCATCGCATCTTTCTCTGCCTCTGCCTTGTCGTAATACAGCTTAAAAGAGCCAAGAGAAAGGGCTAACGCAATCCCAAGACCAGCACTGATCTGCCACATCATTCTTTGTCCTCTCTTCTGAGTCGGGCGTCGATTGCTCTAGTGTTTCTTGCGGCTTCCAAAATTGCGCCATATTTTGCAGAAAAACTTTCCAACTGGGCATTGTAGTTGGCTACCCTCCTTCTTCTTTCTTCCCTAGATAAACTTTGATCTTTCACAACCCGACTTCTTGCTGCGAGTATTTTGTTGCGCTCAGAAGCCAAATAGCGAACTGACGCAGAGATAGCTGTCGGATCTACCGACGTAATGTTTAAACCGATTAACCGCATCAACGCTTGATCTAGCGTGTCTACCGGGACACCGCTCGCTTTCTTGCCTCCCCGCAGCGCAGAGTTAAGCTTCGATACAGCGCCATACTCCGTGTTCAAGAATCCCGGCAACACATACTGATTTGCTGCCCAGAACATAGCGTCAGTCAGCTGGCCTCTTCTGTAGAATGGCCTTTCAATGGCGCCAGATATATAGAAAGGATCATCCGGGTTGACAATCGGACGCTGTGTAAACGGGTCAAGATTTACTGTCGCGCCAAACAACGACCATGCTGGGCCTCCGAACATACCCACAGTTGTCAACATATCTTTTGGATCGAATCCCGGCTCTACTGGATTTTTAACACCGGCAATTTGCTTACCTGTGCGCATCGCTGAATCGCTCAAGCTAATCAAGCTGCCCCAAGGATACAGATAGCTTGTATCTAAGAATTGTAGCCGCCCGTTGTCATCTCTAGTGGGCAGTGGCACAAGGCCGGGGTTGCCTCGTATGTAATCAGGCATGGAGTTCTTGATGTCTTCATAGTCATCATCGTCTATATCAAACAGCGACATGAACGCAGCTGGAAGTGCATAGCTCAACGCCACATACGGAGCGAATCTGGCCGGGTTGCGTAGCGCAGTCTTGGCAAGAATAGGTAAAACTTTATATTGGAATGTCAGGAACGGTATTCCGATTGGGCTTTGTCGCGTGGCCCTCACAAGCTGAGGCACATCACCATAGTCAAACAAGTATTCTTGCGCTTTTAGGAATGCATCATCGGCAGTGCCGCCTTGGCGCTCCATGACATCAATGGCTATTGCAGTCTTTCCTATAACCTCCAGACCTTGATACATATTGCTCGCAGCGGTAGACAGTCGGCCCCAAGTATTTAGCTTCAACCATCCAAACATACCAATGTCTTTGGCATCGACAGACTTCAAGAAGTCCATCATGTCATCTTGGATTCCAATTAACTCCTGCTCTGTAAACGAAGACTGCTTTACGCCTCGCTTCAATAGTTCTTGATAGTGACGCGAGTTTTCAAAGTCTTTATTGCCATAAGCAATGATTTCTCTAGCAGCTTCTACCATCCTCGGTATTACGCGATAGAACGGCACTCCAGAAAGATGGATGAGTATCGCGTTGCTGAAGGTGTTACGAGCAATAGTGGGCGGGTTGAGCGGAACCTTGATGGTTTTCCATATCGCGGTCAGCTTTTTACCCTTACTCAAGAATTCAACGTAGGCTGGATCTCCTATGTTCATCATCATTGACGAGGCAACTAGATCGTCATAGATCTCCTCGCGTACCAGCCTTCCTGCCAATAGACCATATTGTTTGTTTCTGCTAACGCGCTTGTACTGCTGGCCAAATACCTCGACAGAATCTTGTAATTCAAGGCTCTGATCGTCCACAAACTGCTTCAAGCCGCGCTCTTCAAAGGTGCGCATGACTGCATCTTTCATATCCTGAGCATCTTGGCGCAGTTTTGCCGCCCTCTCAGGCTGCGCATCCTCCAGCGCATCCGCGATATCGTTAAGCGTTGTCACTTCATTAAGCAGATAGAAGCCACTGACCAATCTTGGGCTACCATCTTCGTTAGCTGGCCCGTACTCAACCAAGAACTGGTCATCGTTAGTTGTCCAGTTTTTGTTTTCAGAGATGGAGTTCATAAACTCTATGAACTGCAAGTCGCGGATAGGGCGTTGTATAGCGCGAGATACCAAGAACGCAGGGTCAAGCTCATTGATTACGCCCAGCGCCTCCATAGCCTCTGGGGTCTTCTGATCATCTCGCGCTTTCAGATAGCCAAACTTAGGATCTATCTTGTTTTCCAGAACGTGCTTGATATAGATGCGTGGAAGATAAGATCTAGCTCTCTTGTAGTAGGTCTTCGCTGGAAGCAATCCGGCGTTGACTAGCTCCAAACCTAAATTCTCAATGAGATCCTTGGCCTTTGACGATGCGGCAGCGGCCCGGCTGTCCAATGCTTCAAGGCGTTTAAACAATGCAGCTTCAGCCTCTGGTTCCCCGGTAGTCAGGTACTCAAAGATAGCTGTGCGTAGTTGTTCGGTGGACTGGCGGTTCTTTGGCCCTGTGCGAGACAAGTATTTATTGCCAATCTCATCGCGCAAAAACGTAGCTACGTCAGAGGATCTTTGTATCGTGCCGAGATACTTGGCTCGCTCCAGCACTAGCTCTCGTTTATCAGGTAATCCCTTGAGTGTATTGAAGAACGGCATACGATCTATGAAATCTATCGCAGCTTGGCGCCCGTTTCGGAACACACCACGTAGATTGTTTGTGCCTTCGTTTGTGGCCGCTACGCGCTCATCTTGCTTACGAGCGAAATAAACCTCTGACGCCTCAGATAGCTGATCTGATTCGCGCATGGAGTCTGTGATCTCAAAGACTTGCAGCTGATTGCGCTGTGGGGATGTGCGTATTGCGTACTGGCCTTCGATATTAGGAATATCTTCTACGCCAAACCCTTCGCCCTCATCCTCTCGCATTCTGTTTTCTATTTGCGTATCCACAATTTGCTGACGCAAAGCTGCTTCTGTGGCAGTACCTGTCCCTATCGGTATTGTCCTGTCACCAAGAGAAGCGGCGGGATCGCTGCTAACATCTACGATAGATGCCTCTTGAAAGTCGATAAAGTCAGCGGTGCCAACCAACGATAAATCACCAGTACCCAAATAAACGCGCTTGTTTTTATTGGCTTCTTTAATGGCTTTTTTAGATTCAGAACCCAACCGAGCCATGGCGGCAATTATTTGCTGCGGCATCTTAACGTCATAGACGTTCTCAAACCCACTGCCAACTGGCAAATCTACTGCGCCTGTAACCCTATTCTTTGCCTGACGTATCGCCGCTACGTCTAATAGGCTCTCTGACTTAATCTCTTGCGCAGTAAGCTCAAGTCCCGCATCTTTCTTTTCTTTGAGGCTGTTAAGGTATTCGATTCTTTCTCTAACAAAGCCAACAAAATCATCTGCATTGAAGGTGACATTATCGCCCATCGAATCCATCACAACCTTAGAGATGTTTTCGCCTAGCCAATCCTCCGTGGTTTGCGAGTCGCCTTGTGCAAACTGGGGATCTTCTAAAGCAATAGTGTCTCGATAGAAGCTTGCCTCGTAGTATTGGCCATCGGCACCAAAGCCCTCAGCAGGAACGGTGTAAGATGCAAAGGTAGTTCGTGGCAGGAATGGGTATTTCTTGGCAAGAGCCTGTGCAAAAGACAATCGCAATATGCCCACCATATTTGATCCGATAGAGGGATCAAACTCTCTGGATATTGTCTTTTTCAAATCACTACGAAAATTAGGATCGAATCTAGCGTTTGTTTGAGACAGGTTGAAAACGGCGCGATCTGGGTAGGCATCTACTCCGCCCCCCAAGTTAGGCACAGATAGCACTCCCCTGTTGAAAATAATATCAACTGCTGTGTTTAAATCGAGCGCCTCTTCTTGTGCATAAGCTTGTGATTGTTCTTGAACCTGTATCGTACCCTCTGAAAGCGGCAACCCGCCTAACTGTGCCGCACTCGCAAATGTTGCATCTTCTTCCGTAACCTGTTCGGGGAAAAGCAATCGAGTATTTGCTTTTATAAACTCGTTAACTTCTTCTTTCTGTAACGCAAGACCTTCTTCCGCAATGAAGTCAATTTGATCGGCAGTTAAGTCAGACTTCATGTCATTAAGATCTTCATTGCTCATGGTGAACAACAGCTGATCAGGGCCAAGAGTTTGAACATCGTCAAACTTTACAGCTTGTGGGTTGATCGTAGAGGTCAACGCTAGACCGCTAATGTGATTCCTAACTGAGTTTCTATATCTTTCGTTCTGCAATTCGCTATTGGATATGGCGATATGATCATAGCCATTACGCACAGCCATTTTCGTAAGGATGTCTATTCCAAAAGCCAGTCGCTGGTTATCTTGTTTTAGAGGAAGGTCGGGAACTAATGATCCATAGACTTCATCTTTGAATTCATTGAGTACCTTTCGGACTTTTTGCTTGTCCCCTCTGTTTAAACGATCAAAATTAGGGGATCTGATTTCTCCTTGTTTGTGGAGTTTTGTTGCGGCTAGTCTCTTCATGTGTGTTTGAGCAGCCTGATGCAGATCCGATTGAATTTCTTCTATGACCATTACCAAATCACCGTTTTCCAGAACGATATCGGACACTCTCATGTGCATGAGTGGGTTTGGTATGTCGGGGAAATGGGCGTGGTGCCAACGCCTACCCGCTAGAAACGGCATTGATAAAACAATTTCTCGGTAATTCTGAGCTACAGAATCAGCTAGGTCAGGCGCTGGAGCGTCACCTTGCTCTGGTATTTCTCTTCCGCCCATCGCCGTGTATGCGTAGTAAAAATTGTCTCCGAATTCTCCAGACGGATCTATGCCCTGAGTTGCGCCTGTTGGATCTAAAGATAGGTCAGCTGGCTCTGTAACAAGAGTGGTTATTTGCTCCCCGCCCTGAGGGTCTTTTAATACCGCTCGCCCGTGATAATCGTTTTCAACAAAAATCTGCCCAAGCAATCGCCTATCTAAACCAGACTCTGGATCTTTAACCGCTTGGGTCAAAGCCTTTGCAAGCTTCTTGGTGGCTGCATTTTGTTTGTCTTTAAAAGTTACCTCTAGCGACTCATTTAATGCCTCAAGCACCTCTTTAGGTAAGGCAGTTGCTTGGTTGTTATTAGGGTTACCGTTACTAACAGTGTTGACATACGACTTTAATACTCTTTGAGTATTGGTCATATTCACATTAGGCGGTATACCTCTGCGCAATTCGGATATTCCCTGTCTGGCAACCTGTTCATAGGCGAGATTGTTTCTATCCTCTTGCAAGGCAGCTTGATAGTCACTCTCTAAAGCATCATCTGGCGTCCTGTCTATTGGTGTTCCATAGACTTGTATTTCTACAATGCCTTGAATGTCATCCAAGTACTCTGCTATTTCAGCGCCAGAGATTGCTTTGTCTTGCGGGGCGGTAGATAAAAATGCTGCGAGGTGGGAGTCGTTGTATTCCTCCAGTTTCACACCCTTGAGTATCCCGACAAGCTCATCATTACCCTGCTTGTTCTTGACTACCCTAGCCCAAGCTTCTGGCAGCGCCTTCTGAGTAGACTTAGCATTTACTGTCTTCAACAGCCGCGACTGTATCTTGGGGCGCATCTCTGTGGCCGCTGCGGCTGGCCCCTGCTTGATCATGTAAAGCGGGGTGTTAGACGATAGACCAGTCGAGTCCATGGATCTGGAGACTTGCGGCTCCCTGCGACCTACACGACCCTGCCGAATCTCTTCAAAGATAGTTTCGATCTCAGCAGGTCTGCCTTCCCCGGAGAATGCATTCTGCAACTGTTTAAACAGTCTAAGAATCTTAGCGAATACACGCCGCAATCCGGGGGTAAATTCTTTCGGCACCTTGCCGTCAATGTCCAGACCCCTGTTGTATAGGGCTGAACCATACGCGACTAGCTCGTTTAGCTTCTGATCTGCCGTCAATCCGCTGAACGCTCTTTCGTATTCTTTTGCGCCCAAATGATCTGAGACAATCTGTTGTAATCGCTCTACATTTGCAGCTAAGTCTGCTTTTTCTTTAGCGGTTAGGAAGTTGTTGTTAAACAGGAAGTGCGTAGCTTCGTGATACGCCCTGTTTTGCGGGTCTAAATACCCGTCTGCCAGAGACACAGCTACGACGTTACCCGCCTGTAATCCTAGCGCCTCTTCCATGGTGTAGTTTTTGCCATCAATCTCTACTTGATTGAGGTTTGCACCATCGCCTCGTGCTGGGCCAAACAACTGACTGGCAACCACTAGGTTTGCTTGAGGGGCTACGCTATTAACGATCTGCTTAACACGGTTAAAGTCGTTGATATCTAACGGCGCTCTGGATCGTACAATCCCCGGCCCTTGTGGGGTCTGTGTAACAACTTGACCTTGCACCACACCAGCCGCCGCTGGCTGCTCTTTGCGCATGAAGTCAAGGTTTAAATCATCTTCTTGAGCAGCGGCTTCTACTAAATCCTGATTACTTTGTAATAAGAGAAGTGTTGCGTCGTGATCTCTGCCCTCTTGCCTGATCTGATTGTAGAGTTTAATTGCCAAACCTTGGAGAGCCGTAGATGGCGTTTTGTCGCTAATCAACAGTGTGTCAATTAATTTTACAAGATCTTCTTTTTCGCCCCTGCTGATTGTAGCTTTCTTTTTGGCCCTTACTCTCGGCGCAGCTTCTGGTTCTGGCGTGACCTCTGGCTCTGGCGTGATCTCTGGCTCGGCGGGTACCTCTTGAACCACCTCTGGTTGGGGCGTTACCTCAGGCGCTTGTTCCTGTTTGACAGCACCCCTCGGTGTGATGATTTCCGGTACGTTAAACTGATCTAAACCATCGTTGAAAGCTGGCTCGCCACGTTCTTTAACAGACTCTCGTACCCGCATCCCTAGTCTGCGAATCTCTGAGTCAGGGAATCCCGGCGCACCACGACCAAAATACCTACGCAACTCAGTCATAATGTCGCTATCAGCGGCAGATCGACTTCTAGTATTGCCGACTATGTAAAGCGCTTTGTCCAGCTGGGACTCAAATACCGGCGTCACCGTCCTGTACCTTGGCTTAGAGTCCTCTACTATCTTTGAGGAAAAGGGAGTGATAGTAGGTTCTGGCGCCTCAGGTGCTGGCTCTGGTGTCTGGTCTGGAGTTTTGTAACTCGTTGTTACTTTCGGAACTTGAACCAGCTGTCCATCTTGAAGTATTCCTACTTTCTGAACACTTTCTACTGTTTCAATATCGCCTTCTTTCGGCTCATTCTGAAAAGTTACATCCCTGACAAGTCCTTCAGTGGCCTTGTTGTAAGTTCTTGTGTCTCCTTTTCGCGTTCCTTCTTGTATCGTAAATCCTTCGGCTTCGGCTGCGCGTAATGCTGCCTCGCCTTCAGCGACTAACTGAGGATTATTATCGACTTGACCGCGAGTTATCATAGAAACCGCTGCGTTTATGCGGTCTATTGGCGTTTCTGCATCGGCTAGAAGTTTACGAAAAGACGCTGCTTTGCGATCTTGTTCATCAGATAATGGGCTGGGTTCTGCTTCTTCCTGTGCAGCTTGCTGCTCTAGGAGGCGCTTGATCTCTTCTGCCTCTGCTGCTTTGTCTGCTTCCTGTTGCCTCTTTAGCGCTTCTTCTCTTTCTTTCTCAGCCTTCTTATTTGCTTGGTAGTTTTCTACCTTGTTTAACAAGTCAAACTTTTGCTTGTTATCTAGGTCTGCAATTGTCGCACCTTCGCGTCCAGCGACCTCTTCGATAAGTTTCGGTTGGGCTTTCTTTCCTACCTTGTTGCGTTTAAACGCATCATCTATAGCCTTCTGCTCGATGTCTTGATATCTACCCGCATCAGGCTGCACTATCCTAGTTAGTACATCATCGCCGCCCTCTCCGGTGATTTGTTCGATGGTGTCATCAATGACGTTAGGCTGGCTTGCTGCATCACCAATTTCGCCAGAGTCAATCGCCACACCTTCTTCATCTTGCTTTTGTTTAAGGTCAATACCTTCATCTATGGGATCTTTGGCTAGAGGGTTCCGTCGTTGTATCTCTTTATCTATTGCCTTGATGTCAGTTGCTTTCTTGGCGGTGATCTCTTCGCTTAGGGCTGCAATCTTCTGTTGCTCAAGCTCTTGCAAAGTCATGTCGCCAACATCACGGCCATCTATTTTGTATCGTGGCGTTAATAGATCAGCGTCAGAGGCGAAAGAGAATCCTGTTTCAGATGCCGTTTGGTCAAGAGGGATAAATTCAATCTCTTCACCTATTAAAACTTTAGCGTCACCCCCTTCTACACCAACAATCTGGCCCGTAAGCTGCTGCCCATCAGCGTCATACACAGCAAGTTCTGTTTCATTAGCGATAGCATCGCCAACAAACTCATCGCTGAGAGGCGCTAGAGGTGTAGACTGCTGATACTCTTCTCGTATTTCTTGCTCATTCTTTGGATACTTAACCTTGCCGCGCACCAGTAAATCGAATATCGCACCCGCTCCGGCGCCATATCCAAAGTCCGACAACATACTCTCGCCTATTTCTATGTCGGGGTTGTAGTTAACCTGTGCCGCAAATTCTTGTAAGACTTGAGAAAACGCTTCCTGCGCCCCCTCTCCTACACCTGTAGTTCCAGCTTCGCCCAAGCGCCTAATGATCTCGCTTTTTGTTTGATTAGCTATTCCTCTCGGTATGCCGCGCAAAACCATTTCTGGAGCCAGTAGCTCTAAGAATCCAATTGGCACACCCAAAGCTATCGCAAGATTTCTTTGGCCAACCGTGTAATCTCCGCCAGCTTGTTTAAACGCCTCTAGCATTGCGCTAGATTGACCGGCACCTGCTGATCCTGCGGCAGCGTACTTAACTCCCGCCAGCCCTTTGGATAGCGCCAGCATTCTTTTGCTGGCGTTTAATTTTCCGGGGCCGCTGGCAAGTAAGGCTGCGGCTCTTGTTCCAGCTGCTGCTTGGCCAAGTCCCGGTAGTGCAAATGCGAATATGCTACCGACACCCTGCATCAGTTTGCCAACCATGCCTTCCTCGTTGCCGACATACTCTTTTGCTTCTTGGATGTCTTTGAAGAACTCGCTAGTGTCTCGGTCTATTGCATCTTCATATCCCGCCAAGCTTGTGACTGTGTCTGCGATAGAAAACAAACCCTCAGCCATGCTTAGGCCAGTTTGCAGTGCGCCCCTAGTAATACCGCGAGGTACGGCATACAAGCTATCGTCTGTGCCTTCAAACAGTTGTGAGGGCGCTTCTATTATTTCTGGCAAGAATGGAGAATCAAAAGCCTTAAATAAATCTAAAGCTGTTTGTGGCTCCGGCATCGGAGGCGGCGGTGTAGCAGGAGTAACAGGCTGCTGCATAGGGGTAGCTGATGTAATATCTAGGAAGCTACCCGCCTGTGTAGGAGGAATAATAACTTGCCCCGGCGATAGGGATGATGAGATCCCTGCCGGTGGCGCAGTAAAGCTAGAGCCAACACCCTGAGGCGCACCCTGTAGCCTACTAATAAGCTCCTGTATCCGCTCCTCTTGCGTAGCCATTAAGGTGCGAGTTTAGAACCAAGACTGTTGGGGTCTAAGAAACTGCCCTGTGGTGATTGATAGAAAGCTTTTAGAGCAGCATTGGGATCATCCGATAACGCGATTGTATTTAGAATGTTGCCATATTCAGCTATCACCTGTAGATCCCCAATTCTTGCATCATCCTGTAAAGTCTTATCAAGCACCGCTCTTGCCTGTGCGAGTCTTTGTCTGGTGTCAGTAACCGATGCTGGAACATTTTTATAATTAGTGGCTAACTCTTTAATTAATTTGTTCAAAGCTCTATTAACGTCTATCTGTGCGCCTCGCACATATTGTTGAGCGTAGTTATTATCAATATCTGCTTTCAATAAAATTTGGTCAGGAGAGGCATAAAGGACTGCATCTGGTTTAGTTACATTATTTTTAACCGACTCCCTGTCAGTAGTCGCGTTCCTTACGTCATCTCTGAAAGCGTTATACTGCTCTATCGCAAGTCCGGCTTGCTCTCTTAATTCTGTCTGATTAGCCTTATCAATATCGACTTTTAACTGTAAGGCTTTGTAGTAATCCTCTTGCTGCATCTTACGAAGGTTGATTGCAGCGGTGCGATTCGCAGTCCTAAGAGTTTGCTCAAACTGTCGCGCAGCAGTAATTTTATCAGTGACATCTTTTTGTCTTTGATAAAGCGTATTAGCGCGTTCTTTCTCTCTTTGGAACTCATTAAGCGCGTGTTGATAAAGCTCTTTCTGCTCTTGTCCGGTCATCTTGTTCAAGACACCAGCGGCACCACCCAATCCCTGCGACAACGCGGTGATAAAGTTTGGACTCTCGCCAGCAGCCGCTTGGAAGAACGCTTGAGCCATGCCCAAAGAAGTTTGTTTCTTGATGCGATCTTTGATGTTTTGACGATCAGGCAATTCCTCTTCAAGCTTTTTGAGATCACTGAGAGAATCGTCAAGTTGTGTTTTATAATCCTGCTCTCTTTTTATAAGCTCGTTCAGATACTTATCTTGAAGCCCTTTAAAGGTTGTCGAGGTAGACAGGGTTGAATCAATACCTGTGCCAACAGCAGCACCAGCTGGGGTTTGCCCAAACGGGGTTACGTTACCTACACCTACGCCTATTAAATTAGCATCTCGTTTAAACGGCTGAAGAGCACTCGCAACGGCGACTGCGGGATTTGGTTGCGAGGTTGGTACAGCAGTGCTTGGCTGTTGCGTATCACCCGATGGGGTAGTTTCATCAGCTACGATTTGCTTATCTTGTCTGATTGGGTCACCAAGGGTGTCACCGGGAAACGCCAATCTTCCAGATTGTTGTTGGTTTGCTTCTGCTGTGTTTTCGACAATATCTGCTATGTAGTTCTGCCGTGTTGGCCCAAGCAATTCTTGCATAGAGACAGGTCGCTGACTTCGTTTGAGATCTACCCTGCTTTGTTGGAATCCAGTAAACGGGGTCAAAGACGCTCTTTCTCCGGGGTCTGATAAACCAAGCGCTCGTCCAAGTCGGCTGAATGCTAACTCTTGCGCAGCATTACCTGCGAGTCTTGGGAAAAACATAGCAAGATCACCAGCTGCCGCAATAGGCGATAAAGCACTAGCGCCAAGTGACTGAAGCCCCCTCCTGTCATTGATGGTCTGTAACACCTCTGCCCTTTCTGTTTCTGAAAGCTGTGCAAAGGTATCAGGGGTATATCCAGCAGCGCTTAATTCTTGCAAGCCAAGTGTGCCTTGATTCAGGCTCCCTGTCTGGAATCTGCGCACTAACCCGCCGGACTGCATCATAGGTACACCACCCTGCTGCATTAACGCCGCCATGTCTGGAGCCATAGGTGCGGCGGGGGCCATAGGCGCTGCGAGGGCCATGGGTGCTGCTTGCGCTGCTGGCGCCATGGGCGCCGCTGGCATCATGCGTGTTCTTGCCGCCATGTTTATAAGCTGATCTACCACAGGAGGCTGCTGTCGCATACGCAACATCTGCGCATCTTCTCGGATGTCATTACGAGACTTCAACTCACTTGCGGCTATTACGCCCTCAATGCCACCAGCCTGTGCTAACTGAGCAAGCGTTGTATCAGGCAAGTCTTCTGTACGATTAGCAATCCTTAGCAGGTCATCCATCGCCATGTTTAAACGTCCTATGCTGCTAGTTGGGCTGCACCCATCAAGAAGTTAAGTAGCTGTCCAGACTGGTTTGCTGCTGGCGCTGCCTGTCGAGTTGTCTGTGTAGCGAACTGGCCGGGGTTCACGCCACGCAACAAGTTGGAATAGAACGCCAGCTGCTCTCTTGGGAACTCTCTTTGACGCAAGAAGTCTGCATATTGAGTATCTAAGATAGCTTGCGCATCTGCTCGTTGCTGACCACCTAATGCGCTTAATGCTCCAATTCTTTGCAGATCTAGGGCTTGCTCTGCACGGTCTAGTGAGATTCCAGCAGCTGCTGCTCTATCTTGTCGAGCTAAAGCTTCTTGATAGGCTCTTTGATTCGCCAGCGATTGTCTTAGCGTCTGATCACCAGCAGCCTGTGCTGCGGCTTGTGTCAGCCTAAAGGCATCTAAATCTTGCGCTCCCGCTGCTCTTGCTGCGGCGTCTGTAAGTTGTTGAGCAGTTAACGCTTGTTGTCCTGCCGCTCTTGCCGCCGCATCAGAAGCTATCTGACCTTGTAGGGTTTGCGCTCCTGCCGCCCTCAACGCTGCGTCTCCAGCAATCTGCGCCTGTAACGTTTGAGCGCCAGCCGCTCGGAGTGCTTGGTCAGCCAGCTGTTGAGCGGATAATGTTTGTTGACCAGCGGCTCTTGCTGCTTGATCTCTTAATTGCTGTGCTGTCAACGTTTGCGCACCCGCTGCTCTTCTTGCTGCGTCTGCGGCAGTTTGCGCTTGTATGTCTTGTACACCTCTAGCGCGACTAGCGGCATCTTGCAATTGCTGGGCTGTCAGTATTTGAGTGCCAGCTGCTCTTCTTGCTGCATCTTCTGCTATTTGTGCTTGTAAGTCCTGTGCGCCAGCTGCCTGTGCAAATGCTCCTGTTGCCTGTTGCGCAGTTAATCCTAGCTGTGCCGCTCTTTGTGCAGCTGCATCACTTAACTGTTGAACTCTTAAATCACGATCCACATCAGCAGTTGCCGCCCTCAATGCGGTATCAAATGCTTTGGCCCTTTGTGAAGCTTCTAAATCGCCTATGGCTCTGCTGGCTTGATCTTGCGCTGTTAGCCTCGCTAACGCACCTCTGCTACCAAATGCCCCTGCACCACCGGCCTGTGTGCTCGCTAAATCACGCGCTGCCTGTTGAGTATCAAATTGTTCTTGCAGTCTGGCGACAGATCTATCGAGAACATCTTCCAAGAACGGATTCTGATATTGCTCCATCTGATCCACCACACGCTGCGCTCTAAACGCCGTTGGATCATAGGATGACTGTATAGTTGCGCCAGTAAATCTAGGATCAATTGTGGAGCCTCGATAGCCAGACCCAAACGTTTGTGTCCTTGGATCATAAGTAGATGCGATATTAGCGCCTGTATAGCCTGACCCAAAGTCAGCCCTTGTTGGAGAATAACCCCCACCAAAGTCAGCCCTAGCAGGTGAGTAGCCGCCGCCAAAAGCAGTGCCTCCAGTGTAGCCAGATTCTGCACCTACTGTTGGTGCGGTATACGCCCCAGTCGCAGACAGGTAGTCAGGCGTGGCGCCCTCTGCTATTTGTGAGGACAGGAAACTTCTTGCCCCCGTCACACCCGGTAAGCTTCTTTGAGCTATGCTTGTAATGCCTTGGAACGCAGCTTGTTGTTCTGGTGTATAGGCAGCTGTGCGTTCTCCCTCATAGGGGATATAGTCCTGCTGCAACAAAGCATCCGCCATCTGCATTTGTTTTTGCAGATAGGGGTAAAACTCTTCCGGTATATTGGTTTGAGTTACCGTTGTGTTTACGTTCTGGGTTCCTGTTCCGCCGCCGCCGCCGCTACTACCGCCCATACGCCACCTCCAAAACTTGCTCTTCTTCCACAAACTCCTGAGATTCTTCCTCAGGTAGTTTCTCAATTTGCTTTGTCATAACGACATACTCTTTGACAAAGCCATGCTGTTTAAACGCTTTTTCCAGTCCGGGCATTGTAGATGTTTCCATTCCGTCTAGCCCTAGCTTTTGTGCAAACTTTTCGCACACATCTACTGCTTGCTCCGACCACTCTTTCAGCCTATTGCCACTGAGAGTATTTAACTCAAGATAGGTCTTTCTTGGGTATTTGCTGATGCCGCAAATAAAAAATCCAAGCGCGTTTCCATCTTCTCTAACCACCCATACAAAGTAGGGAAGCTCTAAAAGCTGATGCAAAATATCAGCAGTTATATATCTGTCATGGCTACGTCGCTCTAGGTTTTCTGCGTAATGAGCTACCTCGCCCCATACCTTTAAAATATCATCTTTTTTAACAAGATCTATTTCAAACGCCATGTTTAAACAACCTTAACCGGCTTCCTTAGGAACCCCATAATTTCGTCAGGGGTTTCGTTTAGTTCTTGTGGCTGCTCTGTTGTATCGGTTTTTTGCCGCCTAATGTTATTAATCATTTCATCGAACAACTCTGCGCCACGCGAGGTGCTTCCGTCGCCTACATGAGAAACAACATCAGCAGGAATCACATACTCATCACGAGACAAAAGCACAGGCTCTTGCCCTTCTATTATTGCAGGTACGACATCGTCCATGCCCCCACCAACACCCTTGACTAAGCCCTCAAAAAACTGAGTCTCGATATTCAACGGGCCACCCTCTTGATATCTAGGTAGCATTCCACCAAACGGTTGGCTCATTGGATTTGCGTCTTCTACCTTCATCGTGCAAATCTCGGACTCGGTATCGCAAAGTCCATAACGGGTTGCGTAGGACTAAATACAGGCGCCGATGCCGCTGGGTTTAACGCAGCCACTTGTGCGCTTAATGATGCAATCTGTTCCTGTAGACCAGTAGGATCAAAAGCCGGTGCCTGTGCCGCCGCTAAAGTGTCTATTTGTTCTTGTAGTCCAGTTGGATCGAATGCTGTTGGCAAGTCTGCTGCCGTTAAGAACTGCGAGGTATCCATGGTCGGAAGATCAGCCGCAGTCAAGAACTGTGAGGTATCTAATGTAGGAAGATCAGCCGCTGTCAGGAATTGACTTGTATCCAATGTTGGTAGATCAGCAGCAGTAAGGAACTGTGATGTATCCATAGTTGGCAAGTCTGCTGCCGTTAAGAACTGTGATGTATCTATAGTGGGCAAGTCAGCAGCAGTCAAAAACTGGCTTGTGTCTACAGGATCGAATGTTGGCAGATCAGCAGCTGTTAGGAACTGACTGGTATCTACGGGGTCGAATGTTGGTAAATCCGCCGCAGTTAAAAATTGTGATGTGTCTGGTCTGAATCCAGCCAGATCATCAACGGTAACAAACTGTGATGTATCCGGTCTAAATCCCGCTAAATCAGCAGCAGTAACAAACTGTGATGTATCTGGAGCAAGATCCGCTAAATCAGCAGCAGTTAAAAACTGAGACGTATCTATCGCAGGAGGAGCGTCAACAAATGTAGAAAAATCTACACCTGCTAAATAATCATCTATTGCAGCCTCGAAATCAGGCCCACCCATTATTGCCGGTGGAGCATCTATTCCAACGCCAGCCAATCCGTCGTTAGGGCCGAAGGTGCCTTCTCCCATAGGAGGCCGTCCGTCGGGGCCAGTAGGTAACATATATCCACTTTCTGGATCATAAGCACCGGGAACACCTTCTAGGATTCCGCCGACAGGAGTAAAGCCACCATCTATTCCGTATGGGTCTTGTTGCCCTGTATTAATGTTGCTTACTACACCTTCACCCATTCCAAAGGTTTCATTGAACGGAGATCCGCCTGTTACTATCTGCGTGGTGCCGGTCTGGGGTCGCGTCCCACTGCCTGTAGTGCCGCCCCCAGTTGTAGCACTGCCCGTACCCCCAGTAGTGCCGCCGCCGGTTGTGGTGCCGCCTGTGGTGCCGCCTGTGCCTCCTGTTCCAAACGAGAAGTCTGGATTTTCCACAAGGCTTTGAGTCGTAATTGTCCTAGTCGGATCTCCAAGCAATCTTCTGTTGTAGTCGATTACTGGAGCATCAGCAAAACCTCTAGCGCCTAAAGCTATCTGAGTATCATCGGCTCTAGGGGTAAAGATTTGTTGTGTCTGTGTATCTTCAACTATGTTGAACTGTCTGTTGCCCTGCGCATCGGTTAAGCCTCGATCCAATCCTCCAGAAGCATCTGTTGTTGGAGATCCAAAAGGATTTGAAAAATAACTAGGAATAATAAAATCTGAAGGCGCAAATTGACCCTCAAAAGGATCGAAGGTGTCAGGATTAAACCCGACATTTTCAACGCCACTACCTTCTCTTGCCTCTATCGCAGCCCTGCCTCCGCGAAACATTCCTCGCGGCTCTAGGTCAACCTTACCGCCTTCCTCAAAGCCTCTTAGTGGTGTAAACGAGAAAGGGTTAGCGAAGTAATCAAACTCACCAGTACCAGAAAGATTGCGAGGTCTACGTCTTACGCCTCTATCGTTTAAACGCACTGGAACATAAAAGTCGTCCTCTTCTTCCTCCTCCATGAGAGGCGCGTTCATCAAGTTGAACTGCTCTGTCATGCCCTGACCAGTTAGGCCCGACGCAGCAATAGACCCGAATACTTCCGGGTTTGTTATTTGTGGTATTCCTGCCGCAAAGGCTTGGCGTAGCGTTACGTCTTTTGCAGCTTCCTTTGCCAACTCTTGTGTTGCTGCATCTGTCGCCGCCTGTTTAGCGGCCTGTTCAGCTGCTAGTTGACCAGCAAAATCTACTGACGTAGGAACAGCAGAGGGCAATGTGCTTGTAATTAAATTTTCAGCGCCAACAGTTTGAGCGATTTCAGCAGCAGTCTGCTTGCCTACCTCTTGTCCTACTTGCTGCCCAGTGCTACCTAGCGTAGAGCTTGCCCCTCCGAAAACCTTACCACCTATACCACCAAGGACGCCGCTTATTAGACCAGCTTTAAGACCTTCCTCTAAACTGCCCGTTTCAATAGCAGTGCCTAGACCAGAGCCAATCGCAGCTGCTCCTGTGGCCCCTAGCGTAGCTAGTAATCCTGTGCCGCCAGCGGCGGCTGCGCCAGCACCAAGCACCCCTCCACCGAGTGCGAGCAACAAAGGTAAAAACGCCTCAGGCTGTCCGGTGTCAGGATTAATGGTCAGTCGATTGTTTGGAGTCATGGAGCGTAGTACGTCCACCTCCAAGGGGTTCATGTGAACTAACTCTGTATCACCAAAGCGACCTTTGCTCGCAAGTGCTTGAGCTTGTTTCTTTAGAGGAAACGGTGGTTGTTGTCTGAATGCGCTGTTCATACAAACCTCTGGTGTTTAAACGCTATGTTATCTCAAGAAGGGATACAATTACATCAAAGTAATTTGCCGTTCCTGCGGTCATGCGTAGTTTATCTTTGGACTCCAGCACAATGACTTCGCCGTTTTCTAAATACGGATGTCTTGTGGATGCCGCGATTGATCCTGTTTCAAATTCAAATGTCGCATCAGCGCTGCTGTCAAACACATGAACGGTCAATGTTGCCGAGCTAGAGCCGTTGGTATTCAACACGCTGATTGTTTTGAGAATAGATGTGGCGCCTTGAGGACACTCGTAAATGTCCGTAATGCTCGTGCCTGTGAGCGTCTTAATAGCATTTTGATACGTCTGAGGCATTACGACATAAACCAAGACACAGCTTGTGCGTCATCTTCTACGTCGTTCTTAGAAGGTATTAGCTCCAAAACAATGCGCAGCTGATTGATTAAACGTATTTGATATTCCTCTGAGTATTCAGTGGGAGGCAACTCCAAAGGTATTCGGAACTCTGCACCACTTGCCGTTCTAGTACTCATCGTCTGCCATCCTGCCTAACGTCTAAACGAACATCGCCCAAACGCCATCCGTTTTGGATGTCTGTGCTTTCTACCCGAACTCTGACCTGTCTTGCTCTTGCTCTGACATTAGACATTGCAAACTCGGAAGTTGGAGTGACTGATGTTGTGGAGGCCGTTGAAAGCGTACCTCCAGCATTATCTCTCACCTTAATACTATAATCTAAAACAGGTGAGTCTGATTCACCTACAAACAAACAATCAGGCAATAGTCGCCGCACAAATGCAAAGTGATCACCATCTGAAATATCAAAATCTGCTGTCTCTATAAAAGCAGTTAATGCCTGACCATCATCATCAAAACCAGTTTCATGACTAAATACATAACCCACATCGCTAGTAGTTTTTACTGCAATAGGTGTATCTGCTGAAGCCGCAGCATCATCCCAAGCATCTCTCGCTAGGTCTGATATTGACCAAGCATTTTCTTCATAGTTATATACAACCATACGATCACAAACCGTTGATGAAGCTGAAGGATAAAACCATCCAACTTCATTAAATGCTGTATTAGCAAATGCAACTACTTGTTCTGCTTGTGCTTCTGCAAAGTCATCAAACACATACGCTCTAACAGTGCAGGGTAATACTTTTGCCGCACCTGCGTATGCATAAAAATTGCCGCGATCCATAAAAAATATAACGTTGTTTGCTGTTACGGCAGCATTTGGCCCTATCAAGCTGACACCATCTGTAATCAAATTAGCCTTAAATACAAATGGAGCGCCCACAAACTGGACACTATACAAAGCATTATCTGTCCAAATAGCTATTTCTTGTCTGCCTCTAACTGCGCCTATAATAGTAGAGCCGACAGATAGCTTTAAATCGCCTGCTGTATTTGTTGTCTTTGGAGTCCAATCCAATACATTTTCTTGTGTACACCACCTAATTTGCATTGGATCTAAGTTGCTTTCAAAAATAGGATTACAACCAATAGCAAGAACATGACGATCTTGTGTAGAAACAACTATCTGTAAAACCTCAGATGGTGGATTAGATGCTCCTGCAATTGTTGATAGCTCTTTTGCCCTATTGCTGGGAGAAGTTGCATCCCATAAAAATATCGCGCCTAGCCGCGCATTTAAGACTAAATCTTCACCAAAGTTATCAAGCGACCATAAACGAAGAGTATTTGCCACAGTATCACCAGCCGCTGTACCCCAAGTACCATCACCCCATGGGCCAGATGACCAACCTCCACCCGGAACAGCAACATCTAAACCAATGTTAATTTGATAAGTTGCTACAGTAGAACTGCCGCCATTACCAGTATCACTAGCATTAGCGGTAACCGTATTACCGTCTGTGTCTTTTGCTGTAATAGTAAATGTGTTGGCGTCAGTAATTGATGTAATTTCATATTCCTGATTTAACACAGCGGCTGTTATTAAACCGCCCAGTGATGCGGCGCTACTAAAAGTAACAAAGTCTCCTAAAACAGCGCCATGCCCAGTTTCAGTAACGGTAAGTACTGATGATCCATTAGATGCACTAAATGTAGGATCTCCGGCGCCTGACGTTAATCTAATAGGTGTAACATCAATAAAGCTGTTACCAGAAATAATGTATGTTTTTTTAGTAGTGCCAAGTCCAATGTATCGTAATCCATTGTTAGCAGCCCATTGCTTTATCTTTCGGCAAACTCCTACAAAAGAGTTCTGATATTTCTTAACCCAGCCACCCATTTTTTCTGGGCGACCTGCTCTGAATCTTATAAAACCTGCATCAAAAAAACGGCCCTCATTGCTATATGCAGTGCCTTCTTTATGAATGCCAGATTGAAAATTAAATCTTTTAAGAGTCATAGCACTGTTTAAACGCTTTCATTAGTTATCTGCCTCGCGCCATATATGCCGTAGCCCCAAAGTATAGCCCTACTATAGATGCTTGGCTAAGGAACAACATATCGCTCAAAGACGCCAGAGTGGACAAACGAGACTCAGGAATGAAGGGCAAAAGTGGTAAAAGAGCGAAAACCACCATACTGCTAAGACTAACCCAAGCCATTCGGCGTTGACTGTCTGCTTTCTCTTCACGCAATTCGATCTCAACAAGCTCTTGATTTCTTTGTAATTCTTCATCGCTTACGACCCCATCTCCGTCTAGGTCGTATTGAGCATACCTTGATTTAGGTTCTAATTTTTTAGGACTCATGACTACTCCGGTTTCTTCGGATCACGAAACAGTATCTTAGTTCCAGCATCTGATTGCGGTATTTCACGGATCGCGCAATAAGTGGAGAAAAATCGGTTATTGCTTAGAAGCTCATTGATCTTACCCACCGATTGAGCATTGAGCGCGTTGCTGTACTCAAGGCATGACGTAAGTTCTTGAAAGTAAAACTCTTGCCCCGTAGGTTGCCCACGCTCAAGAACGATCAGTACAAAAACCATCATCGTCATGCTTTAAGATCCACGATATCTTGTCGAAAAACTTTTGGAATTGAGGTCTGCACCTCGCCATTGCGAAACTCGTACACAAACTCAAAGTAGCGACTCACTGCTTCCTTTTGAACAAGAGACACTCGCGAAATAGAATCTACCCTATAGGCGTCATGAATCTCTTTGGGCCTATAAAGCGGAGCGTTCACACTATTTGGGAAGGGGGGTAGTTCCATTACAACCTACGTTTTTTCTCAACAACCTGAGCTTTGACAGCCTTGGGTCTGAGTAGTTCCCAACTGAGTAGTTCTACATCAAGCTGATGTGCGGTGCCTAAAACGCGAGACATGGTGTTCTGAACATAAATCATCCCGCCATACTCACACTGCCTGTAGTTGTACCGCATCCACTCTTTTGCGATGCAGTGGCGATACTGTGGCGGATTAACCAGTTCCAACATCCGCCATTCCCTAAGATCACAAAACAGGTTGGGATTGGCAGGATCGTATTTTAGTTCTGGTTCTTCAGCATTATTTCGATCAGTTGTTGGAGC
>LUMQ01000892.1_pt1 | contig 21370 bp, 23 predicted proteins | sample 729621 | NCBI WGS metagenome assembly LUMQ01 (sample SAMN03860259, study PRJNA289734) | marine metagenome | biome: seawater column; feature: ocean; material: water; isolation source: Red Sea water column Station 12 - depth 25m | place: Saudi Arabia: Red Sea | collected 2011-10-15 | depth 25 m | reverse complement strand
ACCCTGACGGTTGATCCGGCCGCCAGGCCGAGGCCGCGCGCTAGCTGCGGGTCGATGACGACCTTGCCGTCGGCAAGGGCAGGCGCCAGTGCGCCGCCGCTGCCAAGCTCGGCCGCCCCGACCATCGGCCAGGCGTCATCCACGGCCTTCAGCGCGACAAGGCGGCGTTCCTCGCCGACCTGCAGCATCGCCCGCATCGTCATGGTGCGTGACAGCGTGCCGTATTCCTGCGCCGTGGCGAGGACCGGGTCAGGCGTCGGCATGTAGAGGCTGCGAAGCTCGACATCGCCGCCGAGAAGAAGGCGCGCATTGCCGGCGATCCCGTCGCGCATCGCCTCGGCCACCGAACCGACGGTGCCGATGGCGGCGACACCCAGCATCAGTGCGCCAAGGAACACGCGGAAGCGGGCCACCGATCCGCGGATCTCGCGGCGTGCCATCCGCCAGGCGAGCGCCCAGCCGGATTCGCCGGGGCTGATCGGGCCGGGGCCGATTGGACTTGCAGCGTTGGTCATGCTGCGCCGGCCTTGGTCTTCCGGTCGCCGACGATGCGGCCGTCCTCGATGGTCAGGACACGCTCGCAGCGTTCGGCAAGGTCGGCGTCATGGGTTACGAGAACCAGCGCCGCGCCGGCGGATTTTGTTGCCTCGAACAGGGTGGCGATGACCTTCTCGCTGGTGCCGCTGTCCAGATTGCCTGTCGGCTCGTCGGCCAGAAGAATGCGCGGCCGCGTCGCGATGGCACGGGCAATGGCAACGCGCTGCTGCTCGCCGCCCGACATCTGGTCGGGAAGATGCGTCTTGCGGTGGCCGAGCCCGACCGCCTCCAGCGCCGTCGCGGCCATCTCGTCGGCGTCGCGCCGCCCGGCAAGCTCCATCGGCACGGCGACATTCTGCAGCGCCGTCATTGACGGGATCAGGCGGAAGGCCTGAAAGACAATGCCGACCTGATCGCGGCGCAGCGCCGCCAGCGCATCCTCGCCCATTGTCGTGATATCGTTTTCGGCAAGGCTGATGCTGCCGCCGGTCAGGCTTTCCAGCCCGGCCATGATCATCAGCAGGCTTGTCTTGCCGGCGCCGCTTGGGCCCAGCACGCCGACCGTCTCGCCGGCCTCGATCGACAGGCTGATGCCGCGCAGGATTTCAACCATGCCCTCGGCGCTGGACAGGGCGAGCCTCGCCTCGTCGAGCATAATGACCGGCGCGGCCGACTGGTGCGCCTTTTCGGAGGAAGGCGATGAAACGGTGTGGTCTGTCATGGGCGGTGTTCCGGTGAAGGGTATCGTCGGCCTGACGGCTGGACTTGGCCGCTTTGGCCTCTTAAATCAGTAGCATCGCAACCGGAATGTCTTCCGGGTGTCGAAGATAGAACGGATATGGTGGCTGTTATGAGGGTGATCAACGGTTTAGTCCAGTCGGCGCGCCGGTTTTTCTGCCTTTTCGCGATCGCCGTCTTCGGCATGGCCGCATTGCCTGCTCTGGCGGACACGCGCCTGCTGGTGCTCGGTGACTCGCTTGTTGCCGGATATGGGCTGCCGCCGGGACAGAGTTTCCCGGCACAGCTCGAGCAAGACCTGAAGGCGTCCGGACGTGACGTCACGGTGATCAATGCCGGGGTGTCGGGCGACACCACGGCCGGCGGTCTGGCGCGCCTCGACTGGTCGCTGGCCGACAACCCGCAGGCGGTGATCATTGTCCTTGGCGGCAATGACATGCTTCGCGGCCTGCCGCCCGAGGCCGCGGCGGCCAATCTCGATGCCATCATCACCGGGCTCGGCTCGCGCGGGATCGAGGTGCTGCTGGCCGGCATGATGGCGCCGCGCAACATGGGTCCGGCCTATGTCGATGCCTTTGACGCGATGTATCCGGATCTGGCGGACCGGCACGATATCGAATTCTATCCCTTTTTCCTCGACGGGGTGGCTCTGGACCCGGCGCTGAACCTTGATGACGGCTTGCATCCGAACGAGGCCGGAATCGCCGAGATCAGCCGTCGCATCATGCCTGTTGTCATCCGTCTGCTGGCGCGTCTGGACAGCTAGGCCGCAGGCATCCCAAAATTCTTTGCATCACCCCGCTAGGTGTCTTACATTGCCGCCGGATTTCACATTCTTGCCATGATCCGCAGGCAGAAACACGGTTGTGGATACAAGACAGGAATGTCAGGGCAGAAAGGAACTTGGTCGGGACATGAAAATGACGCGCAACCTCCTTGTCACGGGTATGGCCGCCGCAATGGTCATGCTGTCGGGTCTGTCCGCGCAAGCGGCCGAGCCGAAGCGGATGCTGAGCGAAAAGGACTGGGAAGCCTTCCGTGTGGACGGCGACAAGGGACGGACCTGTTTCATCAGCTCGCTGCCGACCAAGTCGAAGGGCAAGTACGATCCGAACAACCGTGGTGAAGTCCGCGTCTTCGTCTCGCACGGCCCGGGCAAGGCCGAGCGCAACGTCGTCCAGTTCACCGCCGGCTACAAGCACAAGAAACATTCCGATGTAACGGTCAATATCGACGGCAGGAAATTCACCCTCTTCACCATCGAGGGTCGTGCCTATGCGGAATCCGAGGAAGACGACATCGCCATGATCCGCGCCATGAAGCGCGGCAGCAAGATGACCGTGGTCGGCACCTCCAGCCGCGGCACCAAGACAACCGACACCTATTCGCTGTCCGGGTTCACCAAGACCAAGAACCTGATCGACAAGACCTGCAGCTAGGCTGCTTCGCAAGGTCACCGGACGCGGCCGGCACGGCCGCCAATGACGAGGCGGCGCGCATTGCGCGCCGGAAATGATGGACCAGGCATTGAACGTTGCTGACGCCGCCGCATCGACGGACGGCGCGCGCATGGCGCTTCTCGGGATGGATATCGCCGAGCTGGAGGCCGCCGTCACCGGGGCCGGGCTGCAGAAATTCCGCGCCCGCCAGCTGTGGCGCTGGGTCTGGCGTCACGGCCTGACCTCCTTCGACGAGATGAGCGACCTCGGCAAGCCGGTGCGCGAGCAGTTCGCGGCGATGTTCAGCCTCGACCGGCCGACCGTCACCCGCCGCCTGCAATCGACCGACGGCACGATCAAATGGCTGCTCCGCTTTGCCGACGGGAACGAGGCCGAAACCGTCTATATTCCGGATAATGACCGCGGCACGCTGTGCATTTCCTCGCAGGTGGGATGCACCCTGACCTGCAGCTTCTGCCACACCGGCACGCAAAAGCTGGTGCGCAACCTGACCGCGGCCGAGATTTGCGGCCAGGTAATGCTGGCGATGGACGAGCTCGGCGACTGGCCCGCCGGCAAGCCCGAGCGGCGCCTGACCAACATCGTGCTGATGGGCATGGGCGAGCCGCTGTTCAACTATGACAATGTCGTCACCGCGATGCGCATCATCATGAGCGGCGAGGGCGTCGGCCTGTCAAAGCGGCGGATCACCCTGTCGACGTCGGGCGTGGTGCCGGAAATCATCCGCTGCGGCGGCGACCTGGGGGTCAATCTTGCGATCTCGCTCCATGCCGTCCGCGACGAGCTGCGCGACGAGCTGGTGCCGATCAACCGCAAATATCCGCTTGCCGAGCTGATCGAGGCCTGCCGGAACTATCCCGGCCTGTCCAACGCGCGCCGCATCACCTGGGAATATGTGATGCTGGACGGGGTGAATGACAGTGACGAGGATTGCGCTGCGCTGCTGAAGCTGATCAAGGGCATTCCCTCGAAACTGAACCTGATTCCGTTCAATCCATGGCCGGGAAGCCCGTATGAATGCTCCTCCGACGAACGTATCGAGGCCTTTGCGGCGAAAGTCCTGAAGGCGGGCTATGCCTCTCCCGTCAGAACGCCGCGCGGCCGCGACATCCTGGCCGCCTGCGGACAGCTGAAATCGGCATCGGAGCGTGGCCGCAGGCAGCGTACGGGCACCGCATCGGCACGCGAGAGCGCGCCATCGGATGCGACAACATGAATGTCCGCAAAAGCGGTCGCAAATCCTTGAATCAGCGGCCTTTGCCGAATATATCTAGGAACAACAGGTTATCGATCAGGGGGTAACAATGGCTGATAATCGCTTTATGAACACCAGCGCTGCCGAGGCGACACAGGTCGATCTCGGACTGCGCAGCTACATGCTCGGCGTCTACAACCATATGACGACCGCGCTTCTGATGACCGGTTTCTTCGCCATGGCGCTGAACTGGGTTGTCCTGAACGTTGCCGGAGTCGGCCAGCTGGTCTACGGCACACCGCTCAAGTGGGTGGTCATGCTGGCACCGCTTGGCATGGTCTTCTGGCTTTCGGCACGCATGCATGCGATGTCCTCCGCCAAGGCGCGCAACATGTTCTATGTCTATGCCGCGTTGATGGGCCTGTCGCTGAGCTCGATCCTGCTGGTCTATACCGGCGCCAGCGTCGCACGGGCCTTCTTCATCACCGCAGGCGCTTTTGCCGGTCTCAGCCTTTATGGCTACACCACCAAGCGCAGCCTGTCGGCGATGGGCTCCTTCATGCTGATTGGCCTGTTCGGCCTGATCCTCGGCTTCATCGTGAACATCTTCCTTGGCTCCACGACGCTGGATCTGGCGCTGTCCGCCATCGGTGTTCTGGTATTCGCAGGCCTGACCGCCTGGGACACCCAGAAGATCAAGCTGATGTATATGGCCGGCGACAGCTCCGAGGTGCGTGAGAAGAAGTCGATCTACGGGGCGCTGACGCTCTATCTCGATTTCATCAACATGTTCATCATGCTGCTGCATCTGTTCGGCAACCGCGAATAGTCAGCCGCAGACCGCAGACCAACATCGCGCCCGTGCCCCCTCGGCACGGGCGTTCTTTTTGAGAAGAAGACGGAGTTCCGGCCATGGCTGATCTGGGAAGCTATCTCGCCAAACATGCGGAGCCGGCGGTCGCCGGGATCATTCTGGCGCTTGCCGGCGCGGCATCGGCGATCGCGGCCGAGATCAGGATGCCGGCAACATCCCTCGACGAGGCGGCCGGCGCGGTCAATGCCGACGGCGACACGCAGAAGAAACTGGATGTGATCGCCGACGACATCGTGCTGGAAGCGCTCGCCGGGACCGGTGTGGCATCCTATCTGTCCGAAGAGCGTGATGCGGCTGTTCCGGTCGACCCTGAAGGCGCGATGATCGTCGCCTGCGATCCGCTGGACGGCTCGTCCAATATCGGAGTGAATGTGTCGGTCGGCACGATCTTCTCGCTTCTGCCGGCATCGGGCGGCGAGCTGCAGTCGGGACGCAGCCAGCTGGCTGCCGGTTTCTTCGTCTACGGCCCGCAGACGACATTGCTTTTGACCGTCGGAAATGGCACCGCTTCCTTCCGCATGGATGACGATGGCGGGTTCCGCCTGCTGGAAGAGCTGGTGACCATTCCGCAGACGGCGCGCGAATTTGCCATCAACGCCTCGAACCGGCGGCACTGGCCGGCCCCCATTACCCGTTATGTCGATGGCTGCCTCGCCGGCGCCGACGGGCCGCGGGGCAAGGATTTCAACATGCGCTGGGTGGCCTCGCTCGTCGCCGAGACCTGGCGGATCATCAGCCGGGGCGGTGTCTTCTTGTATCCGTCCGATGCCCGCAAGGGATATGAATCCGGCCGCCTGCGCCTCGTCTATGAAGCGGCGCCGGTCGCCATGCTGGTGGAACAGGCCGGTGGCCGCGCCACCGACGGGGCCGCGGATATTCTGGATATTGTCCCGCAGACGCTTCATCAGCGGGTGCCGCTTGTTTTCGGTGCGGTGGAAGAGGTCGCGGCGGTCGCCGACGAGTACGCAGCGGGCTAGCGCGCGGCTAGCCTTCGATTTCGGCCTTCAGGATCGCGGCGAGGCCGCTTTCGTAATCCGGATAGAGAAGATCAAGGCCGAGCTCCGGCCCGATCACCTTTGACGCGACCTTCCGGCGCGAGACATAGAAGCTGCGCGCCATCGGCGAGAGGTTCGCCTCTTTGAGGCTTTGCGGCTGTGGCGGCTCGACCCCGATCAGGCCGGCGGCATGCCGCACCACATCGCCTTGCGGCGCCGGCTTGTTGTCGGCGAGATTGATGATCCGGCCGCGGCGCGGCTGCGCCATCGCCGCCTCGATGACGCGGCAGATATCCTCGACATGGATGCGGTTGAACACCTGGCCGCGATGCTCGATGATCCGTGATGTGCCGTCGCGCAGGGCGTCGAACGGGCTGCGTCCCGGGCCATAGATTCCGGCGGCGCGGAAAATCTCGGTGCCGAGAAGGTCCAGCCAGCGCTGCTCTGCCTCGACGCGGGCGCGTCCACGTGCCGTCGCCGGACCGGTCGGCGTGTCCTCATAGCAGAAGCCGTCGGGCGTATCCGGATAGACCGAAGTCGCCGAGACATAGCCCGACCAGCCTTTGAAATCCGCGATCAGCTCGCCATGCGCGTCGAGCACCGGATCGCTGCCGCCGATGGCGGTGATGGTGGTTATCAGCGCGTCGACGCCGTCCAGTGCCGCTTCCGGATCGGCAAGCGGCCGGTCATCGGCGAATTCATGGATTTGCCATCCGGCTTCGGCTTGTGCGGCCAGCCGTGACGGGGTGCGGGTGGTGCCGCGCACCTGCCATCCCGCTGCCGCCAGCCTGTGGCCGAGCGGCCTGCCGACATATCCCAGCCCGAAGATGAAAACCGTCCCTGCCATGCCGTCTGCCCCCCTCAGCTGCCGTCTGCCAGCTGCGTCCTGACAAGCGCGGCGTCGAGCCTGCGCCCCTGCCAGTCGAGCCGCCAGTCCAGATGCGGCCCGGTGGACCTGCCTGTGGACCCGACCGTGCCGATCATCGCGCCCCGCGCCACCTCGTCACCTTCCGCCACCGTCACGCTGTCGAGATGCAGAAAGGCGGAATTCAGGCCGAGGCCGTGTGTCAGCAGAATGGTCCAGCCGGAAAAATACAGGTCGCGGACAAGGGTCACACGCCCGCCGGCCGGCGCCGTCACCGGTGTGCCCCTTGGCGCGGCGATGTCGATCCCGTAATGCGGTTGGCGCGGCTCGCCGTTCAGGATGCGCTGGCTTCCCGCTTCTTCCCTGCTCCGCGCGGCTCTCACCGCTGCGGAATCTGCCCCAATGCGGTCCAGAACCGCTTGTGGCGGCGTCACATGATCGCGTTTCAGCCCGTCGATCCGCTGGATGTCATAGGTCCGCTGGCCGGCAGAGAATGTAACGGTCCGCTCGTTCCCTGACGGCGTGGTCACGGCAAGGCGCACGGGATCGTCACTGTCGCGGTGGAAGCCGATGATGAAATGCCCGTCAGTGGCCATGCGCAGTGCCGCGTCGTCCAGTTCGAGGCCGGTGCCGGGTTCGGCACGGCCGAGGATCATGCCGCCCTCGACGGCGCTGCCGGCAAGCCAGGTGACACCGGCCACTTCGGGCAGCTTTGTCCCGCCGGCATGAAGCGGCGCGGCAAGAAGAATCGCCATGGCGAGGAAAACAGATCTGAACAGGCTTGGCTTGGTCATGGGCGGACGCTACCATCACACGTCGCGTTTGGCACGCCGAAAGGCTTGCCGCGGCCGCAGTCACATACCCATCCCGCGCAGGCGATCCGGCCTGCCTTTTCGAAAGACCGTCACATGTCGAATGTCACCCATGAAAAAGTCGTCATCATCGGTGCCGGTGCCGCCGGCCTGACAGCTGCCATCTACACTGCGCGCGCCAATCTCTCGCCGGTGATCATCGCCGGCCTTCAGCCCGGCGGGCAGATGACCATCACCACCGATGTCGAGAACTACCCCGGTTTCGCCGAGGTGATCCAGGGGCCCTGGCTGATGACCGAGATGCAGTCGCACAGCCGATTCGGTGATTGTCGCCACAGGCGCCTCGGCCAAGTGGCTGGGGCTTGAATCGGAACAGACATTCAACGGGCGCGGCGTGTCCGCCTGTGCCACCTGTGACGGCTTTTTCTACCGCGACCGCGATGTGGCGGTGATTGGCGGCGGTAACACGGCCGTCGAGGAAGCGCTCTATCTTGCCAATATCTGCAAGTCGGTGACGCTGGTTCACCGCCGTGACACGCTGCGTGCCGAGCAGATCATGCAGGACCGCCTGCTGCGCCACGACAAGATCAATGTCGAATGGAACCGCACGGTTTCCGAGGTGCTTGGCGACGACAGCGGGGTCACCGGATTGCGTCTCGCCTCGACAACCGGCGAGGCCGATCTGGACATCGAGGTGCAGGGCATGTTCGTCGCCATCGGCCATGACCCGTCGACCGCAGCTTTCAAAGGCGCGCTGGAGCTCGATGACGAGGGGTATATCATCGCCGAGACCGGCGGGACGCGCACATCGGTCGATGGTGTGTTCGCAGCCGGTGACTGTGTCGACAAGGTCTATCGTCAGGCTGTCACGGCCGCCGGCATGGGCTGCATGGCAGCTCTCGATGCCGAGCGTTGGCTCGGCGAACAGGCCTGAATTGTCTCACATGTCAGGTGGCTGCCATCAGGCGGCTGCCGGCTGGGCCGAGGGTGTGTCGACAGGCGCCTCGCGGATGATCCAGTTGACGCCGAAGGCGAACAGCGCCGCCCCGACATTCAGCCACCACATGATCGTGTAGCTTGCTGTCATGTCATAGACCACCCCGCCGAGCCAGGATCCGACAAAGGATCCGATCTGGTGCGAAGTGAAGGCGATGCCGTACAGCATGCTGAGATGTTTCGGGCCGAAGAAGGTCACGATGAGCCCGCTTGTCAGCGGGATGGTGCCAAGCCAGAGAAGACCCATCATCGCTCCGAAGATCAGCGCCGATGCCGGTGTCACCGGCAGCAGGAAGAAGGCGCACATGATGACGCCGCGAAGAAGATAGACCGTCGCCAGCGTCTTGCGTTTTGACAGTTTGCTGCCGAGCCAGCCGCAGACGAACGCCCCGACAATGTTGAACAACCCGACAAGGGCCAGCGACCAGCTGGCGATTTCCGCATCGACGCCATTGTCGAACAGGAACACCGGCAGATGCGTGGTGATGAAGACAAGCTGCAGGCCGCAGACAAAGAATCCGGCTGTCAGCAGAAGATAGTCACGGCTTCGTACGGCGACACGCAGCGCTTCGCCCGTCGACAGCTCGCGCGCCACCTCGGCGGTCTTCGCCTGCTGGTCAGTGCGCATGCCGAGCGCCATCGCCGTCATCGCCGCCATCAGGAAGGACAGGATGACAAGTGCCTGCTGCCATCCATATGTGCCGATCATCATTTGCGTGACCGGCAGCAGGGCGAACTGTCCGAAGGAGCCGAAACTCGTCACAAGGCCGAAGGCGATGGACCGGCGGCCCGGCGGCACCACTCGCCCGACGGCGCCGATGGCAATCGAGATGCCGGCGCTGCCGAGACCAAGCCCGATCAGCGCCTGACCGAGGAATACGCCGCCAGGCGAGACGATATAGGCTGTGGAGAGCAGGCCTGCGGTATAGATCGCCGCGCCAAGGATCGCCACCTTCCACGCCCCGATCCGGTCGGCCATCGCGCCGAACAGCGGCGATGAAAATCCCCAGATCAGGTTCTGCACGGCAATGGCGAGGGCAATGGTCTGGACGCCGCCGCCAAGTTCGGTCGAAATTGGCACAACGAACAGGCCGAACACCTGGCGGATGCCGAAGGTCACCGTGACCAGTGCGGCCCCGGCCACCAGAACCTTGAGCCAGCGCCTGTCGGAGGACGGGATGGAATGCGAAACTGACATGCGAAGCGGCTTTCAAAAGGCGGATCGTTTCCGGCATGCGCGGGTGCGATCCGGAACCTCGCGACATTAGCGCCGCCCGATGTCAAAAGCGAAAGAAATTCTTAACGTCGGCTGCAGTGGCGTATGCAGCGGCGTAGCACCTCACTCAGACAGCAGCCTGACCGAATTCACCTGCAAGCCGCGTGTCGAGTTGTCGACCCGGACCAGAAGTTTCTGCCCCTGCATCAGGGAATGAAAGCCGCAATCGTTCAGCACCCGCGAATGGACGAACACATCCTCATCCAGATTGTCGGCCGTGACAAAGCCTTATCCGCGAAGATCATTGAAGAACTTCACGACGGCGCGCACCTCGCCATCCTCGGGCTCGCTGGCGGCCGGCGGTGCCGGCGTGAGCGGCCGTTCGACCGACAGCAGATCCTTGATCACCCGGCCATGTTCATTGGTGCTGAGCGATACGGTCACGACATCGCCGGTCAGGAGCCTCACGAGGCCGAACCTGTCCAGTGTCGAGCGGTGAAGAAATACTTCTTCGTCACCGATGCGCACGAACCCGTATCCCTTGCGTTCATTGTACCAGACCAGCTTGCCTTCACTGACCTCTACGTTACCGTCTGCTTCCTGCTTCATTTTCATCATCCTGCGCGCCGGCACACCATGGGGCGCAACGGCACAAAATTGCTGGTCACCCGATCAATAGAAGCAGGATGATGATGAGATTTAAGGCGCAGGAAAAAGGCGAAAAACGCGCAATAACGTGCACGTGAAACGCTGGTAACGGACTGGAAACAATTCAGACAGTGGCGAGCGCGGCCCGGCTTGCCGTGATGGCCTCGTCAATGGCGGCGCGCCATGAGGCGATGTCCCCCGCGTCATGTGCCGCCTTGGGGAAGATCAGGCCGCGGGTGCTGTTGATCAGCCCGTTCTGCCAGCCATCCCTCGTTGTCACAACGCGCCGTGGCAAGCGGGGCGAGCTGTTCGGCGAGCCGGTGGAACAGCGGCTTGCCGCCGACATCGAGATCCTGCAGGGCGCCGGCGCCCGGATTGCTGGTGCGGGTCAGGACAAACAGTCCGGCCCCGACGGCATCGGCGCGGGCCAGCAGCGGCTCCAGCGTGTCGAGCCCGAGAAAGGCGTTGACCGTCAGCGCATCCGACGGGAACGGCGCGTCATGCCCGATCCAGGCCTCGGCATAGGCGGCGTTGGTGCTGCCGATGTCGTTGCGCTTGGCGTCCATGATCACCAGCATGCCGGCATCGACGGCGCCTCGGCCGAGCTCGGCAAGCACGCGCATGCCGTCAGGCCCTTGCGCCTCAAAGAAAGCGGCCTGGGGCTTGATCGCGGCGACCCGTCCCTTCGCAGCCGCAAGGCAGGCCATGGTAAAATCCGAAATGGCGCGGATCGTGTCGGGATGGCCCGGCTCCGTGCTGTTGCCGAACAACGCCGGCACCATGCCCGGATGCGGATCGATGCCCATGCAGAGCGGCGTGCCGCTGCTGCGGATGGCGGCGGCGAGGCGGGTTCCGAAAGATGCGCCGGCCATGCGGGTCACCGGCTCAGACCAGCCCGACCGCGGCGCGGTAGGTTTCGAGAAGCTCGTCCTGCTCCTGAAGCAGCTCACGGTCCATGGCCCGCATCTTGACGAGCTGGCGCATGATCTTCGGCTCGAAACCCGTGCCCTTGGCTTCGCTGTAGACATCACGGATGTCGGCCATCAGCGCGCGCTTCTCTTCTTCCAGCCGCTCGATGCGCTCGATAAACTGGGTGAGCTGATCGGCGCCTGCGCCGCTTCCCGGGATCAGGGTCATGAGGTCTGTCTCCGTTGCCGGCTGTCATGCCGGCCTGTTGTTATGTGTTCTGACGAGGTCAGCTGTGGGAGTGGCTTTTCTCGTAGGCGGCGCGTTGTTCGGCCGTCGCCTCGGTCTGGTATTTGGCCTTCCATTCGGCATAGTCCATGCCATAGACAATTTCACGTGCGGCGGCGTCATCCATCTCCACACCCTTGTCCGCGGCCTCTTCCCGGTACCACCGGGACAGGCAGTTCCGGCAGAAACCCGCCAGGTTCATCATATCGATGTTCTGGACGTCGTTGCGCCCGCGAAGGTGGCTGACAAGGCGCCGGAAAGCGGCTGCCTCGAGTTCGGTTCTGGTGCTGTCATCCATGGTTTTGATCCGCCTCTTTGGGTGAGAAGAAAGGGTGGCGACGGGTCGAGACCGTGCCTTTGAAACCGAGCCGGACTGTATCCAACAAGCCGGAGTTTCGCAACCGCGATGCGGTGTCGCGGCGCCAGCGGGGACGGGCATAAATAAAGCAAAAGTAAAAATTTTGATGTGGCTAAATTTGTTGATCCTCTTTATAGCATAGTGACGTTGCAGAAAGGCTGTTCATGACAACCAGCAAGCCAGCCGCCTCGGTTTCCGACAGCGCGGCCAAATTCGACCGGATCCGTCGGGCCCACCAGTCAGAGGTGGCCGAGGATTATGTCGAGATGATCTCCGATCTGATCGAGGAAACGGGCGAGGCGCGGACGGTCGATCTGGCGGCGAGATTCGGCGTGACGAGCCCGACGGTGAATGCCATCGTCCGCAGGCTGCAGCGCGAAAATCTCGTCGAGACGCGGCCCTACAGGTCGATTTTCCTGACCGAAGCCGGAAAGGCGCTTGCCGAATCAAGCCGGGCCCGGCACCAGATTGTCCGGGATTTTCTCGTAACCATTGGCGTGCCGGAAACCATCGCCGAGGAAGATGCCGAAGGTGTTGAGCATCATGTGAGCGAGGAAACGCTTGCGGTGTTCGCGCAGATCACGGCTGCCGGGAAGATCTAGCCAGAATCCGGCCCCGGGCCCTTACTCGCCTTCCACACCCTTGTGAATGTAGAGGTCCCGCGACCGGTTCCGGCTGATCGCGGTGCTGGACAGCGGCGGCGTGCCTGCCTGCCAGTCGACACCGGTCATCTCTGGCGGCGCCTTGCGTCCGTCAAGCGCCACGATACGGCGCCCGGCGACCGGCTGCCATGCCAGGTTCTGCTCGAAATGGTTGGTCGGGCGGCCGTCGGCATCGATCACCAGCACGGTGACAGGCTTGCCGCCAATTCTCCGGTCGTGGAAGTGCCATGACAGCAATGATGCTGTGGCCCGGCGGTCGGCGATCACGGTCGCCGCCCCGTGCGCCTCCAGCGCCGCGCCGGTGTCCGCAGCCAGAGCCTGCCAGCCGCGAAGCCGGCGGAACGGGTCTGAGTCTGGCGTGACCGGGCCGAGGCTTCCCGCCGTCGTGACGGCCAGGAGCAGGGCGCAGAGCCCCAGATTGATCCCGATGGCAAGCCTGCCGATGACGGGCCGTGCCTGTGCCATCCATCTTGCCAGCCACAGCACCAGCGCCGGCATAGCGGCCAGTCCCCAGTTCGCATTCGCCTCGCTGAGAAAGGCCTGGACCATGATGACGAGGATGACCGGTGCCGACAGGCACAGCAGCAGCAGCCCGGCATCATCGCCGCGCCGCGTCCTCAGGATGCCGAACATCAACGCAAAGACAACCGGTCCGGCGGTCGCGAACTGCGCGGCAAGAAAACCGATGCTGCCGGCAAGGCTGTAGCTCCGCAGGTCGAGATTCGCGTTGTCGCCGAGATGGCGGACGGTCGTCAGCTCATTGGCGAGATTCCACAGGATGTTGGGACTGGCAACGGCGACCATACCGAGCGCGAACAGCCCCAGTCCGCGCCAGCCAATGACCTTTTGTCTTTCCGTGTCGCGGGACAGGACGCTTGTGGCCAGTACAAACAGGGCCAGCCCGGCCAGCCCGTATATGGCGGCGTATTTCGCCAGCATCGCCGCGCCGAACGCGCCGCCGGCAAGCAGCATGCCGCGGCGTTCCCGCAGCCGTCCTGTCAGCACCCCGACCAGCGCCAGCACTCCGGCCGACCAGCACAGCAGCAGCGGCGTGTCGGTCGAGATCACGAAACTTCCCAGCGCGATGCTTGGCAGCGTCATCCAGATCATTGCGGCAATCCGCCCGGCAGCGGGCCCGGCAAGCCAGTCGGCGGCACGCCACAGCACCAGTGATGTTGCCAGATGCAGCCATGGTGCCGGCAACCGCACGGCCCATTCATGATGCCCGAACAGACTATGAGACAGCCCGATGATCCAGCTTGTCAGCGGCGGCTTGGTGTAATAGCCGAAATCGAACCCGGTGCTCCAGAGCCAGTATTGCGCCTCGTCGACGCCAAGTTCGAGAGGGCTGAAGACAAGCGACGCGGTGCGAAGGGCGGCAAAGGCGACGAGGCCAAGCAGCAGCGCACGGTCGGCACCGGTCCAGCCGCCGCCGCCCGTGCCGTTGCCGCGCGGGTAATCAGATGTGGCGCTGGCCGCCGCCATTGGCTATCCTCGTGTAATCGCCGCGCGGAGCGCGAAACGCTGGAACTATATCCCGGCGCGGATGAGAATGAAACCGATGGTCATGGCTAACACCGACGCAGAATTCGAGGCTGCCGATCAGGCGGTATGGACGGAAATGGCCCGTCGCATCCTGAAGGGTGCGGCGCCGGACAGTCTCGACCGGACCGACGAGGACGGGCTTGTGACCCGCGCTCTCTATCCGGTCGATGCGCCGGATGCGCGCGCCGCGACCGCGCATCTCCTGCCGGCATTTCCGCACCGCCGCCTTGTCGAGGGATGGCAGGTGTGCCAGCCGGTTGGCTCGGATGCCGCAAATGCCGATATTCACGAGGCGCTTGGCAGCGGCGCGACGGCGCTCTTGCTGCAGTCCGGCGCACCGGCGGAGATCGGTCAGCTTCTGGATGACGTCGTGCTGACGGCGGTCGGCCTCGGCCTCGAGGGCGAGGCGGCGACTCCGGCGCATTATCGCACCATCATCGAACGCGCCAACGCGCAGGGTGAGGCCGCCGACAGGCTTGATCTCGATGCCGGGCTGGATGTGCTGACGCAGGCTGATGAGGGCCTGGCGCTTCATGCGGCCGCTCCGGCGGGACATCGCCTGTTCCGGATCGACGGCTGGGCGCAGCATAATCTCGGCCTGACGGCGGCGCAGGAACTCGGCTATGTGCTTGCCGGTGTCGCCGAACTGTTCCGCGCTGCGGAGAGTGCCGGCATCGCCCCCGCGGATATCGCCGGGCGGGTGTCGGTGCGGCTGGCTCTGCCGGCCGACATGTTTGCCGGTATCGCAGCATGCCGTGCCATGCGCCGCCTGTGGGACGGAATTCTGCTGGCCTGCGGGATCGATCCTGTGCCTGTAAGGATTGAGGGGTTCGCCTCGCTGCGGATCCGCAGCCTCGACCCGGCGGCCGGCGCGCCGTTCATTGAATCACGGACGGATGATCTGGCCGATGCCGGATGGTCGGCCTTTCAGGAGATCGAATGTGCTGGCGGCCTGACCGCCGCGATCAAGGCCGGTATGATACAGGCGCAGGCCGCCGCCGCCGCAACGGCGCGCGAGGCCAGAATGAGAGCCGGTGAGGAACTGCTTGGCGTGACATTGCAGCCCACAGGCGGAATGCCGCCCGAGATACTCGCCGCCTTCAGCGCGGTGCGCCGCCCGGCAGCCTGTGTCGAGGCGCTTCGGCGCCGCACCGCCGAATTCTCACCCCGAATTCTCATCCTCCGCGGCGCGACGGACAATGCGGTCGCCGAGGAACGCGGCATTCGCCGCTGGCTTGGCATGGCCGGGCTTCAGGCAGTTACGCTGGATGCCGGCTCCGGCAGTGCTGTCAGTGACGCGAGGCCCGATATCGTCATCGGCTGCGGTCTCGCCGCGCTGCCGGAGGGTGTGGAGGCTGGGAACTTCCGCTCGGCGGCGGCCATTCTGGATGCCGGTGACAGGATCGCCGCGCTCGAAGATCTACTGGTGCCGAAGGGAGATGCGCGATGAGCCTTCCCGATTTCACCTCCATGACGCTGCCACGGCGCGGCTCCGGTCAGTCTTCTGGCCAGTCTTCCGACAGTTCTGCAGGCCTGCCGGCGGCACGTCCGACAGCAGAGGGGATCGATATCCCGCCGCTTGCCATGCCCGACCCGGCGGCGCTTGCCGCGGTCTCGTCGGGCCTTCCGGGCATTGCCCCGTTCCTTCGCGGCCCGTATGCGACCATGTATGCAACGCGGCCCTGGACCATTCGCCAATATGCCGGCTTCTCGACGGCCGAGGAATCAAACGCCTTCTACCGTCGCAATCTGGCGGCCGGGCAGATGGGCCTGTCGGTGGCGTTCGATCTGCCGACGCACCGGGGCTATGACTCCGATGACGAGCTTGTCGCGGACGATGTCGGCATGGCCGGGGTGGCGATCGATTCCATCGCCGACATGAACATCCTGTTCCGCGACATTCCGCTGGACCGCATGTCCGTCTCCATGACGATGAATGGCGCGGTCATGCCGGTGCTGGCGCTGTTCATCACCGCTGCCGAGGAGCAGGGCGTTGCGCCGTCCGCCCTGGCAGGCACCATCCAGAACGATGTTCTGAAGGAATTCATGGTGCGCAACACCTATATCTATCCGCCGACACCCTCGATGCGGATTATCTCGGATATCTTTGCCTATTGCGCGGCCGAGATGCCGAAGTTCAATTTCATTTCGGTGTCCGGCTATCATATGCAGGAGGCCGGCGCGTCGAACGACCTGGAACTGGCCTATACGCTTGCCGACGGTCTGGAATATGTGCGCGCCGGGGTGGCGGCCGGGCTGGATGTCGACGCCTTTGCGCCGCGCCTGTCCTTCTTCTTTGCCAATGGCATGCATTACTTCATGGAGATCGCCAAGCTGCGCGCCGCGCGCCAGATCTGGGCCGGCATGATGAAGCGGCATTTCGATCCGAAGGACCCGAAATCACTGATGCTGCGCACCCATTGCCAGACATCGGGCTGGTCGCTGGCGGCGCAGGATGTGTTCAACAATGTCACCCGTACCTGCATCGAGGGCAGCGCCGCTGTCGCCGGCCATACCCAGTCTCTGCACACCAATTCGCTCGACGAGGCGCTGGGCCTGCCGACCGACCATGCGGCGCGGATTGCGCGCAACACGCAGATCCATCTGCAGCACGAGGCGAACATGGCGCATGTCATCGACCCGTTTGGCGGCTCCTATCTTCTTGAGCAGCTGACCCAGGGTCTGGTGGCGCGGGCCACGGCCCATATCGAGGAGGTCGAGGCGCTTGGCGGCATGGCCGCCGCCATCGAGGCCGGCCTGCCGAAGCTGCGGATCGAGGAAGCGGCGACCGCCGCCCAAGCCGACATCGATTCCGGCCGCCGCCAGATTGTCGGCGTGAACAGCTATCAGCCGGCACCGCGCACCGACGGCACCGAAGAGGTCCTTGTTCGCCGCATCGACAACAGCGAGGTGCGTGCGCGCCAGATCGCCGGCCTGAAGAAGGTCCGCGCCGACCGTGACCAGAGCCGGGTGACCGCGGCCCTTGACGCGCTGTCCGAAGCTGCGTCAGGCAGCGCGAACCTGATGCCGGCCGCCATCGAGGCGGCGCGCGCGCGCGCCACTGTCGGCGAGATGTCCGATGCGCTGAGCCGTGTCTATGGCCGCCACAAGGCCGAGATCAAGGGTGTGCGGGGTATATGGAAGGCGCGGATGAAAGCCGATGCCGAACTGGAAATGCTTCAGGCGCGCGTTGACGAATTTATCGCTTCCACCGGCCGTGCGCCGCGTCTTCTCGTTGCCAAGCTCGGACAGGACGGCTATGACCGCGGCCAGAAAGTGATCGCCTCGGCCTTTGCCGATATCGGTTTCGACGTCACCATCGGGCCGCTCTTTGCCAGCCCGGACGAGGTCTATGACATGGCGATTGCCGAAGATGTCGATGCTGTCGGCATTTCCACTCTGGCGGCGGCGCATCTCAGCCAGGTGCCGGCATTGCGCAAGCGTCTCGATGCCGGCATGAGCCGCCATATCGAGCTTGTCGTCGGCGGCGTCATTCCGCCGGGTGATGTCGCGGCGCTGACGGCGGCCGGGGCCGCTGCCGTGTTCCCGCCGGGCACGCGCTCGACCGATGCGGCAAGCCGCCTTCTTGATCTTCTGGCCCGCCGTCGCAATATCGCAGCCAGCGCGTGACGGCAGGCCGCCCTGCGCGTTACAGGATTAGATCGACAGGATACACCCATCATGAACCGTGCCGCAGACGCCGCCAGCGAGATCATCGACGAATTCGGGTTTCTGGATGACTGGGAGGACCGGTACCAGCTGCTGATCGATCTCGGACGGCGCCTGCCGCCCTTGCCGGCACAATATGCCAGTGACGAATACCGGCTTCGCGGATGCCAGTCGGTCGTGCATTTCGCGGCCGAAACGGACAATGGCGAGATCACCTTCCATGCCGGCTCCGACGCCGCCATCGTTCAGGGCCTGATCGCGCTTCTGCTGCGGGTCTATTCCGGGCGCACGGCAGAGGAAATCCGTGATACCGAAGCCACATTCCTTGGCGAGATCGGGCTTGATTCGCATCTGTCACCGACCCGCAAGACGGGCCTTGCAAGCATGCTGACGGCGATCAAGGCCGCGGCCGGATAATCAATATGTCTGTTATCTGCTAGGCAGGCGCGCGTTCGGCGCGCGGCGTGCGGCCATAGCATTCGCGATAGCATTTCGAGAAATGCGAGGCCGAGACGAAGCCGCAGGCCAGCGCCACCGACAGGATCGACATCGAGGTCTGGCGCAGAAGATGCCGCGCCCGTGCCAGCCGCAGGTTCAGGTAGTAGCGCGTCGGCGTTGTGTTCAGATATTTGCGGAACAGCCGCTCCAGCTGGCGTGTCGACAGGTTTGTCATGCGCGCGATATCCGTCTGCGCAAGCGGCTCCTCGAGATTGTCCTCCATCGTCTTCACCACGGCCAGCAGCTTGGGATGGCTGACGCCGAGACGCGAGCGCAGTTCCATGCGCTGGCGGTCGGTGGGCTCGCGGATGCGGTCATGGATGAACTGGTCCGATACTTCAGCGGCGAGCGTCGCGCCATGCGACTGCGCGATCAGGTTCAGCATCATGTCGAGCGAGGCGGTGCCGCCCGAACAGGTGACACGGGTGCCGTCGACCTCGAACAGGTCATTGGTGATGTCGAGCTCGGGGAATTCCTCGGCCAGCCCGTCGATATTCTCCCAGTGGATGGTGCAGCGCCGGCCTTCGAGCAGGCCTGCGGCCGCCATCACATAGGTGCCGGTGCAGATCGCGCCGATCACCGCACCGTTGCGGTCGAGCCGGCGGACCAGGTTCAGGACGTTGCGGTCGGTGTTCTCGCGCACATTCACCCCCGCGCAGACAAACACCATGCGGCAGTCCTGCAGCACCGAGGTGTCGCCGTCGGAGGCCACTTCGACCCCGTTGCTGGCGATGGCCGCCTCGCCACTGGGGCTGGCAATGACCCATTCATACAGCTTGCTGTTGCTCTGCCGGTTGGCCGAGCGCAGGGGTTCGATCGCCGATGCGAAAGCCAGCATCGAGAAATCGTTTAACAACAGAAATCCGATTTTCTGCGGCGCGGCGCTGTCATCATGCTGAAGCAATGACTTGATGGTCTGCACGCTCATCGGCCGGGGCCCCTGATCTTTGACTTCGCGACGCTCTTGCGCGCTGCTGCCAGATGTTTCTCATTTTTTTGTACGACGAAAAAAGTCGGAAATGAAACAAATTTTTTTTGGGTAGATGCGGCTTTTTTGCTACCACAGCGCGCATGACGATGCCTTTGCCAGATCCCATCACCAGCGCCGGCAATGCCGAGGTCAAACGCCTGCGTTCGCTGCATGAGCGCAAATATCGCCGACAGACCGGGTGGTTCCTTGCCGAGGGCACCAGAACCTGTACCGAAGCGGTGGAGCTTGGCTGGCGCCTTCACCGGCTGGCCTTTCTCGACGGGCGTGGCGGCGATCGCATGGTCCGGCCGCTTCTTGCGGCGCTGGAACGTGACGGCGGACGCGCGCTTCCCATGACGGAATCACTGCTTGCGCGGATCAGCGGCAAGGACAATCCGCAGATGGTGCTTGGCGCGTTCGAGCAGCGCTGGCAGGACCCGGGCCGCATCGCTCCCGATGCAGGCAGGTGCTGGATCGCCCTCGACCGGGTGCGTGACCCGGGCAATCTGGGAACCATCATGCGTACCGCCGATGCCACCGGCGCGCGCGGCATCATTCTGATCGGCGACTGCACCGATCCCTATTCGGTTGAGGCCGTCCGTGCCTCGATGGGGGCGGTGTTCAATGTCGAGCTGGCGCAGATGCCGGAGGATGATTTCCTCGATCTGGCTGCCGGCTGGCCGGGTCAGATTGTCGGCACTGCGCTGCCGGCAAGCCGCGACTATCGCAATGTGGATTATGCCGGGCCGCTGATTTTGCTGATGGGGAACGAGCAGGCCGGCCTGACACCGGCGCTGATGAAAGCCTGTACGCAGCTTGTCCGGATGCCGATGATGGGCCGTTCCGATTCACTGAACCTTGCGGTCGCCACCGGTGTCACCCTGTATGAGGCGCTTCGCCAGCGCCATCCGCCCGAAGACGGCTAGCCGTTGGCGGGCTCCTGATCTTCCGGAGCCCAGCGTGCGTAATTCGCCTGTGCGATCACCCTCGGCTCCGGCTGCGACTCGACGCTGACCAGCTCGCCGGAGGACACTGTGCCGCCTGCGCCCGCCATCACGTCCGACAGCGCGTAATGCGCCGCCTGCGACGAGGCGCGGATGGCATAGATGGTCAGCAGCAGGAAACGCGGTGTATCCGACAGGATCGCCGGCGATCCGCGCAGCGCACCAGCGCCAGTGCGGAGCCTGTTCGGGAAAGAATCCCAGATGCCGGAACGGCGTCGGCCGCGCCGAATCTCGCGTTCGACAAAGCGTGTCGCATCCTCGGTGATAAAGCGGATCGGCGCGTCCTGCATGCCCGCGGTGTCGCGATTCTCGAAGGCCTGGGCGATGGCCTTCTTGCTGGCGTCGACATGGGTGACCTCGGCGCCTGCCTGAGCGGCGTGAAGGCTGGCGATGCCGGAATATGCAAACAGGTTCAGCACCCGCGGCCGGCGTCCGTGACGCGCGGCGAAGCCGGCGATCCGCGCAGCGCACCAGCGCCAGTGCGGGGCCTGTTCGGGAAAGAATCCCAGATGCCGGAACGGCGTCGGCCGCGCCAGAAACCGCAACCCGTCATAGCCGACCTGCCACGCCTCGGGAAGGTCCGGCGACAGGGTCCAGCCGCCACCTTCCTCGTCATCCTCGGCGCGACCCTGTCCCGGGACGAACCTGCCGTCGGCGTTCCATGCGTCCGCGCCAAGTCGGGGCGCCCACATGGCCTGCGGTTCGGGACGGACAAAGCTGTAGCGGCCGAAACGCTCGAGCTTCAGTCCGTTGCCGCTGTCGAGCAGCTCGTAATCCGCCCAGTCGGCGGCGGCGAGAAGGCGCGGCTGCGGCTGAGAAATCACATCATCTGTTTCGGGCTTTGTCATGGCCGCGACCTTGCCGCCTGCCCGGCGGAAAATCAAGCCATGGTCTGGCGCAATCAAAAGGTCTCAAAATTTGATAAAATTTGCTATTTCCCGGAATTTATGAATCAGAATTGAAAATATTTTTTGCAACATGTCGCAATAGGAAATGAATTTGTGTATGGTCCGGCCAATTGTACGGAAAGGCCGACAGCATGGCAGCCATGGATGCGACGGATCGCAAGATCCTCACCCTACTTCAGGAAAACGCGGCACAGCCCGTTGCCGAGATCGCCCGCAAGGTCGGCCT
>LUMQ01000575.1_pt1 | contig 21379 bp, 28 predicted proteins | sample 729621 | NCBI WGS metagenome assembly LUMQ01 (sample SAMN03860259, study PRJNA289734) | marine metagenome | biome: seawater column; feature: ocean; material: water; isolation source: Red Sea water column Station 12 - depth 25m | place: Saudi Arabia: Red Sea | collected 2011-10-15 | depth 25 m | reverse complement strand
GCATACTTGAGTCCACTACCTCCTCCCATTTCTTTAGTTGGAACATAAGAACCGATGACATCATAAGTGTGATTGGTAACGATCATAGGGATGTTAGCTTGTCCCAGTTTCAGAGTCAACATCCTGAAAGCACCCTTGATAAGCTGAGATTTGGTCATGTCCCGAACCTGCTTTTCGTTAAGTGCGTCAGTGATCTCCTTCTCTGTAGACAGCATACCCAAAGAGTCTAATACAAACATGCATGGTTTGCGCTCATCTTCAGGTTTTTTTAAATAAATGTCCACTGCCTTCAATGCTTTGCTACGGAACTCCTCAACTGTCACAACATTCACAACAACAGTTCGCTCAAGATCTACCCCACGACTTGAGAGTAGAGACTTATTAACAGCGGCTTCAGTGTCAAAATATAAACAATAACCATCGGGATTGCTATCAAGGAAATTTTTAACGACAGCGAGGCTGAAGAAAGTTTTTCCAGTGCTAGACTCGCCAGCAATGGCAGTAATCTTATTCCCAGATACACCGCCAAATATAGACCCTGAAACAAGTCCGTTAAAAATGTACGAACCTGTGTCCACATAGGTTTCTGATTCATCGATGTCTGCTGCGAGTTTAGTGAAATCATCTCCGATTTCTTTTACAATGTCTTTGAGGAAGTCCATAATTTAGAGATTAATTTTTTGTAGGTCAGAGATTCTATTTACTCCAGATCCAGGAGTAAAATTAATATTAAAAGCAATGGTTATCCGTTCGTCATCGGTCATTTTTTCTTTAACCTCATGAAGAAGATCTGCACGAATCAAAATCATTGTCTTTTCTATTCCATCATATTCTACACTATTTTTTCCCATATGAAAAATAGTAGGATCTTTTGATTTGTTTTGGCAATAAATGACTCCAGCAATATCACATAGGGGATGTATATGTGGTTTATTTCTACTTCCCATTTTCGCAAAATTTATCCACATGTCATATCCATCCGAATGTGCAAGCATATAACGACTATGCATTACTGTTGATCTGTAAGCTCCATCTAAATTTTTTTCAGGATAATCAGGAGAATTAAATCCCAGATGAGTACAATATTTTTCAGATACTCTCAAAATCCAAGGAAATAAAAATGATTTTTGAATCAAATGAGTGGAAACATTACACTGATATTCATTACCATTATCATTATCATTGCGGTAATTATATGCAACATTGATATGCTCTTTCAGATAAGAAAGAGGATGATCTTTAGTTCGTTTCCCCTCTTCAACAATTTCTCCAATTTCTTCCCATATAGGATCAGGAATATCAAATACCAGAATAGGCCATTCTTTTTTTAACAGTTTAGGTTTTGTCAATGCCATCTTAATGTTTTCAAGTATTCCAATACATCTTGCCTTACATCCATCAATTCATGATAACATTTCTGGTTGTGAGCACAAGCTCTGAGTGCATGATCTGGTTCAATAACTGATTCAATAAAAATATCAAGACCTCGATTCCATTTGTCTTGTTTAGACTCACCATCGGGGATTGCGTTCTGATCTTTCATGAGAAAAATAACTCCAGATTTACAGTTTTTTCGACCGACCATCCAATCGCATCGAGAATTGCTTTAAGTGGATCCAGAAAACCTTTCTCAAATTGAAGATCATGATCAATGTATTTGTTTATTCCCACTTCACTGGGAAACTCTTGTATGAAAGAGAAAACATTTTCATGAATCGGATTCGGAAGTTTAAGATAGCAGAATTTAATCTTCTCGCCATTCTTAATCAAAGAATATTTATTTGTGAGTTTCTTGTCCTTGACATAGTAATTATAGAGAAGAGATCCCCTAACATGAATAGGTGTTCCCTTCGCATAAATCGTTGAATGAGACTTATGCTTGACTACATCTGAAACTGTTCTGGGAAAAGCAATCTCCTCAGGACTCATCTTCTTAAACTCATCTCGTGATTTATCGATGAATCGAATCACATCCTCTTCAGTTCCAGTCATCACAAGTTTGAGTCCATCCTTAATCATCTTCCTACATGGTGCAGGAGTAGATGATTTTACGGCCTCAATGCCCATGATCTTAAGTTTGGGTTCTTCATATCGAACACCCTCACTATCCCATACATTCAAGATATAACGCTTCTTAGCAGTCCAAATACCGCGATCTGCGATATTCTCTCGCTTCATTTGCATTTTTTGGTCGTATGCCGAAACATACGATGCCAATTCCTGATAAGACTTATCGATAAAAGGTTCCAACTTTTCTTGGCAGATCTTGTCAAGTAAGGAAACAACTGCTGTTTTGTCGCTAGACTTAGCAGCAAGAAATTTATTAACAAGAGGTCCGAGATTAAGATAAATTGAATCGGTGTCAGATGCGATGACATAATCGACCTTATCCGTTTGCAACAGGTTATTTAGATAACCATTCATCTTATTCTCAATCCAACGGATAGAAACTTGACCAGAAAGCGTAATCGCCTCCGCATTGTCCAGTTTGTAGTACCTAAAATACTGATTACCGATGGCACCATAAGCAGAGTTGAGCTGGATCTTTCGAGCCATCTGAATATTGTTGCATCGCGCAATCTCTTTCTCAAGTGCCTTAGATGGAGTCTTTTCATATTCTTGTTTAGCAATGAGCATCTTCTTCTTGAAGATTTTGCGCTCATTATAGATACTTTCCATCAATTCTGGCAGGAACCCACGAACATCCTTACGGTACATGGCACCATTGGCACACACCGCATTGTCCTTATACATCTCAAATGTTATCTCTTCATTAAGTATTCGATTAACGCTGGCTGTCGGATGCTTTTCTTCCAGTAGGGTTTCTGGAGAGATATTATATTGCATGATAAGGTGAGGATAAAGACTGTTAAGGTCAAAGCTAACCACCCAATCATACTTTCCAGGAATCGGTTCCTTGACGTAGGCACCTGCGTACTTTTCATCTTTCTTTGCTCCTTTCTTCGGAGGGACCACAACGTTTTTACGTTTGAGGTAATTATAGATGATATTATCCCACATGCGTACCTGATAGAACACATCAGCGTAATTTACCTTAGCATCATATGCCATGGTAATTGCGAGTTCAATCAGTTTCATCTTGTCTTCCAAACGGTCAACAAGTTCTACGTCAACAATATTATAGTCTACAAACTTCTTCCAATTACCATTGTAGAAATCCTTGAAAGTATCAAACTCAGAGTGATCGAGTTTCTTTTGGCCAAGTTCTACATTGGCAATGTGATCCAAACGATATGACTCTTGATTAGTGTAAGTAAACTTCTTATACAGTTCTAGGTAATCAAGTTGAGTAACACCTGCAATATCACAAGTCTTGTTTGTACGACCAGAAATTACAACTTCTCTTTCGCTCACATAATTCCATGGAGAAAGTTTTCGTGCTTCTTTGTCTCCAAGAACTCTCTTCAGACGACCATAAATGTATGGCATATCATAAAACTGAATGTTCCATCCAGTGATAATCTCAGGAGTATTGTTATCCCAATAACTAATGAAATTTGCTAGAAGCTCAACTTCTGTAGGACAATGAATGTACTTTACATTGTCCTGAGAAGGAGTATATGGTCTCCGACCCCAGGTAATAATCTTTTTAGTTGAATAGTTCTGAATCGTAATCGTTAGCATCTCTTCAGAACAAGAATCGACATCGGGGAATCCCTCTTCAGCAGAAACCTCAATGTCAATAGTAACAAGTTTGATCTTCTTGATATCAAACTCAATATGCTCTTGTGGATAGTTATCCGAAATATATTGATTTACATATCTCTCATTTCCATAAATTTCAAATCCCCTAACATCCTCATACTTTTTATAAAACTCTTTACAGTCCCTTACAAATCCAGGTTGAATTGGCTCTACATATTCACCTTCCAAAGTCTTATACTTTGACTTTTTGTTTGATTTTACAAAGAGAGTTGGTTTGTATTCTTCACGAGTGATAAATGATTTCCCGTTTTCATATCCACGAACAAGGAATTCATTACCGACCATTTGGACATTAGTATAGAATCTCATTTAATCAGTTTTTGGTATTTCTCAAGAATGGTTGGTTTAGGATCAGTCAATGTAAGAATTTTATCAGAATGCATCATAAAAGTATTCTGACTTGTATAATCAATTAACCAAGGACAAAGATTTCCATCAGAATCGACAACAAATGGTTCAGTCAGTTTGCAATCTGGCCCACCAAGATCAGTAGAAACTTCTTCAATCTGTGCCACCAAAACCAATTGGTTCGTCAGTACCAGCATTTTCACTTCCATCTTCTTGTTCCTCGTACTCTAGAATGTCTTTTTTGAACATGTTTTTAAGTGCCTCTACAGGTTCCACAAGTGTCATGACAACATCAAATGGAATGGGAATAGTATCATCCTCAGAGAGAGGCATCCAAGGACTCAGGTTGATCTCAACGCCTCCCAATCGTTGTTGACTCTCGTAACCATATTCCTCTTCCTCAAGGGAAGTATCATCTTCCTGAAGTTCTCGAAGTTCCTCATCACTAAGTTCCTCTCCAAGTTCCTCATCAACACCAGGACCAAAACTAAGAGTGTCTAGTTCATCAGTTTCTTGCCCAACAAAAACCAAACAGGGCCTGGTAAGGAGATATCCATATGGTTTATCTTTGATGATTGCATTTTCAACGTCTGCAACAATCCTTTCTCCGGATTTCAGACAAAGTAGTTTAATTGCCATAGTTCTCTGTAATCAAGGTTATTATACCAATAAAAAAGAGGGGCGTCAACTGGATTTGGCCAGTTGCCCCTCCGTCTGCGACGACGATATTCAGTTTTATTTATGGGGTTGTTATGAATATATCGGGTGGTGGATTAGGGTAGTACGCTGGCAATTGGAACACCGATAAAAAGAGTCATTACGGTGCCAATAGTAAGAGTGGCGGCTGTTAAATTCATAAGTCGTCCTCCATAAGTACGAAATTATTTATCAATTATGTATCACTATGATACAAAAGTCTGTATCAAGGACGACTAATATAAAGATATTGTTAGAAAATCAAAACCAATCTTTGCGTTTATGTGCTTCAGGAACCACTTTACCAAGTTCAATACTCAGAAGCCCATCTTCAAAAGTAACTGATCTAACTTCCGTGTCATCAGAGAGCGTCCAGACTCGTGTAAACGACCGTTGAGCCAGACCTTTGTGCATGTAGTTAGTTTCCGTCTCTTTATCCTCTTTCTGACCCTCAATAAAGAGTTTACCATCTTGTGTGTAGACATAGACTTCTTTTTTCTTAAATCCTGCTAATGCCACCTCCAAACGAGATGTAACATTATTTACCGAAATAAGATTAAATGGTGGATAGTTTGATGTCGTTTCATGTAGTGAAAACAGACGATCAAAGTATTCATCCATACCGATACTGTTCTTGGCAATTTTGTTGAACAACTCATTCACATTGCCAGCATTGTACCTATTGATATCTAGGTTTCCCATGATTCTTAGCTCCTTTAAAAGCGAGTTTGTATTGTGTGGACCCTTTCGGCATCCATAAGTATATATTAACACAAAACATAAAAAAGAGGGTGTTGCCACCCCCACCTTTTTATTCGGTTTACTCTTCTACTTTTTTCTTCTTACCAATATTGTATTTCTGCTCCAAAGCCCATTCAGATTTTTCTTTGTATGCAAGAACTTTAATCTGATTCAATGGTGCAATATCAGTGATATTTTCCTGAGTCAAGACCGTAACCAAACCCCAATCTTGAAGGAGTTTGATAATTCTATTTCTACGCTGAACATCATTCACAGTGATATTTGCATGTTTGCCATCCAGAGCAAACAGTTCCTTAAAGTGAACAATGTAATACTTTCCTTGCTTATGCAAGATGTGACATGACTGATAGAGTTTTTTCTCTTTCCTAGAAGCAACTCCGATTCGGGTCAAAGTCTCTCTGACCTTGAGAAAATCATCAGGTTCATCCAGACTCACCTCAATCATTTTATCTTGAGACCAACTTACTTGTGGTTCCACACTATTCATTTTAATCCTCCAACATCAAATTTAGATCTGATAAATGCAATTTGCTCTTTTGATAAAATTTTCAAAGCCTGGGATGCTTTTTCATTACTATAACCATAATATTTTTTAATAAGGTCAAGGTCATCAATTTTATCCTTTCGTAACCAGGGAGAGAATCTCCGTTTGGTTCTCACAATATTTATAAAGAAATCATATTGTAACTTTTTATCAATGAAGTGATTCTTGTTCATTTCATTGGCAAACATGATGCAATCAATATGACCTGACATGCATTTATTGATGATGTATGGGGGATAATCTTTTTCTACTGATGGATCTTCATCTATCAGATTCTTTTTAGTTTGGTTGATTGAATTGAGCCAGTCTTTGAGTTCCATTATTTAAATACAGCAGTAACACTAACAACATTTGCGCCAGGATTACGAGCAAGTGCAACCTTCTTTGCATCTTGATAATCCCTAGCAATCACTTCCTCTTTGAAGACAGTTCCTGCCTTATACAAAGTCACTTCACACTTCATCGGATAATTTGAATGTCATCATCATCTGTCCAGAGTTCGACTTTGGTTCTGAACCTACCTTCTTCCTTGAGTTTGTTGTACCTCTTAGTTGCTTTCTTCTTCCACCACTTTGTAATATTCTCCAAGTAAAACTTGTCCCAGTTTTGGCCACGACGAAGTTCATCTTGCTCTCCAAGAATAACTTCACGAACATTCTCGTAACCATAGTCAGAAATATAAAATCTCTTTTTCTGTGTAAGAGTAAATGCAGTATTGATAACTGAATTGAAAGTCTCAAGTTTCTCTTGATCACCAAGAGAGTTCTTGATAATTGAAACCATCTTTGTCTGACGCTTCATCTTCTTCGATGATGCACGATTGTCAGTGAGAGGAGTATTGTTATTCAGAACAGTAAAACGATCATGAAGACGATGAAATGCTTCATCATGAAGCAAGGGGAGGAACTTGCTTTCAGTCAATCCCTTGTATCTCATGAATGGTTTGAGGCCGTCATACTGTGAGGCATCCGTAGTAGACCCGTAGAGAGATGTGGTTTCAAAGAGAGCAATGTCCTTCTCAAATACCTTGTTCAGCGTCTCACGGGCGAAATGAGAGCAGCACAGAAGGGCAAGGAGTTTGCCTCCAAGATAGTTGTATCCAAATGGTTGAGAGGGAACAATAACAAATCCCATCGCCGCATGACGATTAAAGATAGAAAGATTTGGTGCTTTGCCCAACCAAAGATTTCTAGGTTTTGAATTGATTGTAGGAGATCCGAAGCGAATAAATCCAAGAACTTTCTTGGTATTCTTTTCATAAACCATCCAACGCAATTCCCTACCAGGAATATTGGACTCATTATTATGAGAAGATACAGCCTTCAAGAGAGTATTGTAATGATCCTGAGGAATAGATTGCTGAAATCTATTACCAACAAACTTAATATCAAACTCCATGTCCTCAGGATGAATATCTTCATTGAAGAACTCATCTCGAAGCGGAGTAAGTGTATTGCTAGTCTTAATAACTTCCTTTTTTACAAAACGCAGATAGTCTTCAATACTTCCCATCTGAGAGAAATACTTAATAAACTCATCTGCTGCCCAAACGGCATCTCTTTCACTTATAATCATTTTTGTAATGCTGCCGTTAACCCCTCAGTCAATCTTAACACAGAATTAGCCATAACACGATATCCTGTACCAACATAGATCTGGCCCAGGAGAACGAACAATGTCATGGCACTCCAGAAGTAGTAATACATTCTGGACTTAGATTGTCTAGACTTTTTCATAATCACAAAATAAGTTTCTTTTCTTCTGGAGTAACTAATTTACTTCCATAGATTTCATTATATTTTGCCAGAGTCAACCTCAGCCATGTAAACAACATGGTTGCGTGACATCGTAATCTCTGGTTTTTCTTTATCAATTACTGTGGCCCAGGGAGCAAATCCTACAGATCCAGTCTGAGTAGGAAGAACAACTAGGCCATTTTTTACGGTAATGGTGGTTTCATCCTCAGAAACATACTCTGCGATGATTTCTTCACCAGTTACGATACGAAATAGTTTTACATCAATCATTTGAATTCACACTCCACCATAATTTCGGTTAAACAAGCAAGCATATTTATCTCTTGATCCGCCACGAATGCTGCCTGATACTGATACTTAGCAAGAACAAGCACAGCAGAAGGGATACTATTCGGAACCAAGGAATCATAAAGAACATCGTAAATACGACGCAACAGGATAGCAGTATCATTATCCAAATTAGATACGATCCACTTCCGTACTTCTGGGAAATTCTTTTCCTTAAGGTTTTTAATAAGTTCATTTACTGCGAGCTCCGTAAAGGACGCAAGAATGCCCGTATCAATCTGACCACCCACCGAGTATCGTTGGCACTCATTGAGGACTCGTCGCCAGTCTGGGAAGTGTTTGTTGATAAGTTCGACAAGGACTTTGTTGTCGTACTTGATTCCTTCTGCATCGAGAATTTGTTGGATTCGTTTGTAGAAGGCTGCTGCAATTGCTGGTTTTTGCTTTCCCCCAATTCCGAATTCAACCACTGCACAACGGGAATGAAGTGGTTCGATGATTTTGTTTTTAAAGTTGCAGGTGAAGATGAATCGGCAGTTGCCACTAAACTCCTCAGTAAACGCCCGTAGACAGAGTTGAACATCTGGGGTTGTGTTATCTGCCTCATCAATGATGATGACTTTGTGTTTTGCAGTTGATGAAAGCGAGACGGTCGAAGCGAAGTTTTTCGCATTGTTTCGGACAGTATCCAAGAACCGCCCTTCATCGGATCCATTGATGACATAATAGTCTACCCCAAGTTCATTGCATAGTGCTTTAGCGACAGTGGTTTTACCACATCCGGCAGGCCCCGCAAGAAGAAGATTCGGAACCTCTCCCTTATCTAGGAAGTCAATAAAGGTTTTCTTGATTGTATCTGGAAGAATACAATCTTCAATAGTCTTGGGTCGATACTTTTCAACCCAAAGAAATTCATCACGACTCGTCATAATTAGATTTTCTGCTTTTAACAAATTCAAGTTCTTCCCAATACTGATTATAACACACAATCAAGATGTGATGCTTTTTATGCATTGGGACAAGATCATCCTCTTTAGGGACAGTTCCAACTTCGATGGTAATGTAGTCTTCATGAAAGAAATATACCCATCCCTCAATACCATCTTTCCATTTTACATAGTCATTTACTTTTGGAATATAATTCATATCCATTCAGGTTTTCGATGTGGCAGTCGCAGGTAATTGTCCTTTACCCAAGGTTTGGATGCAATATACATCTTGTATGCAGTTATTGTATCGATACTGTCATCATACTTAAACTCTTCAGGCATGGCTCGTGAAAATGGAGTATGTGATCTCCAATCAGACTCTGGAATAATCTTTCTTGCTTCAATTAGGGTATTGAAACAAGTGTGGACCTTTCCATAACGAGCAGCATACTCCCAACAAAGGCCAAGACCATGAGCAAGCAACCAGTTGGCATTCTCCAAAGTCTTGTTGGCCCATGCGGTTGAAGGATGATTGCGGAATGCCCCCTTGTCGGTCTTGTAAGGTTCTCCATCGCTCTTAGGCAAAGTTCCGAACCCATGTCCCCATTTATCAGAACAGACGATAGAGAGCATCTGACAGGTCTCTAGAGGCATCTTGACGATGTGTTTGTCAGGTAGAACCCGTGCAGATTCATACGGGCTCTCATCAGTAACAAAGATGTTCATAGTGAAAGTTGAATGATCTTACTCTAGCATCAGAATACGAAAGAAGGAAGTAACCAATAAAAAAACTGGCACTTCCTAAAATCCTTAGTAAATTTTATCCATCTCAGGAATCGTAAGTTGAATCAGGCTCCAGAGCGATCCAATAATTCAGATCATAGTTCTTGTTGGAGAACTGAGAGATGAACTTGGATGAAATAACAACATCATAAGTTCCAGGAATGATCTTGATATTTTCAACTTTAAAGTTGAATACAAAATCTTTCTCAGTTTCACCAACATCAATGGAATACTCGTTAGAAGTGTCATTACGCTTGTCGCGAACAACCAGACGAATCTTACCATCAGATCCAATCACCGAGAGATCAGGCACTTGATAGACTGCGGATGCACGGAGAAGTTTATCCAACTGAGAATGCTCAAGGACAAAGCACTCGTCCTGAGTTGGAAGAGTAATAGACTTCTCTGGAGGAGTTACAATGACATTCTCATCAGCAAAGAAGTACTTGACCTTTCGCTTTCCTTCACGGATAACAAGATAGTTGTCATTACTGAAATCCAATTGAGGATCTTCATGAAGTCCAAGTCCATTCAAGAACTGCTTCAAATCATAGATCGCACAATTCCTAGGAAAATCTTCTTTGATCTCTGCCTCTGCAAGAATATTCTTCATGACAGAGATTGTGCGGACTTTGTTTCCCTGCTTTACGAGAATGGACTGATTAATAGAGGAGAAGTTCTCAAAGATTTTGATAGTTTTTTCAGAAAGTTTCATATGTTCCCTTAGTTTCATTATGAAGGCCAGCGAAGTGGTAAAGAAGAATGCAATAGTGAATTGCCTTCAAGATATCTTGCTTTGACTTGCCATTTTTCTTGCCAAAGCGAGACAGGTATTTGATTGCATTAGATCGACAGAAAGGTTCCGAATCACCAATGCTTTCAATAAGATCAAGAGTCTGTGTCTTTGACTCCTGAGAAGTGTAGTGAGATTTATATGTTGAAGAGAGATACTCACGAATCTCTTTCATGGTCTTATCTTCTTCATATTTCCAGAATCCATTTCTGGACAATGCTTCAAGATTCAGATCATTTGCTTTTGGCCAAACAAAACCATCAGCAGTGAGTTCATACTCTGGGTGAGTTCCATTCACGATACTCTCCCACTCTTTGGAATCTCGATTTCTATCCCGATCATAATAGTCGGGAGTGTGTTCATAGTTGTCTGTCATGTTCAATTCATCGTAAAGTAAAGCCCAAGCATTAGTCATTGTATCACGAATTTTCAGGTTGTGCAAAGTCTACATCAGCATCAACCTTGTCATACAATTCCATAAAGGACTGTTTGGTTTCGTCGTCAAAACGATTCACACAAATCTCAATAGCAGTTTCTTTATTTCCAAAGATACTGTAGGCACGGATAATGTGAACCAGGCGACGAGTGCTGATAATCTCATCGATACCACCATCATAGAAGGTTTTACGAATAATGTCTGCCCAATCGACGAGACGCTTGCAAAAGTCTGCATCATCAACACCGAGAGACTTAGAAACATTATTGAGGATTTTAGTTTCCTGGGCGGGAGTAGGATACTCCTGCTCAAAGGTCACAGGGAATCGCTCAAGGAAGGCTTCGTTGAGCACATTAGTTCCAATGAATCGTCCATCATCTGAACCTTTACCTTTAGTGTTTGCGGTTGCGATGACATTGAAACCTGCAGTGGGTCGAACAAACTTACCGATCTTCTTAAGGAAGACTCCATTTCCTTCAAGGATAGATTGGAGACAGAGAATTTTATTAGAGGCAAGGTCGATCTCGTCAAGGAGCAAGATAGCACCTCGTTCGAGTGCTTCAATGACTGGGCCATTGTGCCAGACGGTTGCACCATCAACAAGGCGGAAACCACCAATAAGATCATCTTCATCGGTTTCAATAGTAATGTTTACACGGATGAGTTCCCGACCCAACGCTGCACACGCTTGCTCAATTCCGAACGTTTTACCGTTACCAGAAAGGCCCGTAACGAACGTTGGGTAGAATAGACCGGACTTAATAATTTTTTTAATATGAGAGAAATTGCCAAACTGGACGAAGGTATCATCTTTCTGAGGGATAAGGTTCTGTTCAACAGCAGGCATTGCTGCAGGAGAATTATAAGTCACTTCAAGATCTTGAACTGTCTCTTTTGTTACTTCAAGATTCCACTTACCACGACCGACTTTGTAATCAGTCAGTTTGTTAGTAATAGTTTGGTAGTTGCAATCATTCATTGCACACCAAGCACGAACATCACCAGAAGTGATGGACTCTCCGTAGAGATCTTGAAGAGAACTGATGATGCCTTCTTTGGACAAACCCATTTGCTTTGTTTGAACTGAAGCTAGTATAGAGCAAAAAGGGGGGTCATTGCCCCCCAGTGGTCAGTTTCCAAACCGTCCAACCATGCATCCGTCAAACACTTAGGGCCGTGGAGCAAGACTTCCACCTGCTTTGCTGGAAGATTTGGATCTTGCAGTGCTCTCTTTCTCCACTCTGGTAATTCAGTCATGCGACGATAGAAATAAACTCACTAAGGATTTTCTTATTCGTTTTCTTATTATTTAGAGACTTGATAAATGCTTTCTTAATCTGAGTCTTTGTTGCCTCATCACTAACTTCAAAGTCTGCTTCTTCAGAGAGAGCATCTGAGGAAAGTCCAAAGTATTTGCTATACCCATCAACATCCAGAGAGAATGACTTCTCTTTTCTCCAAGAAATCATAGCTTTGTCATGCTTTTCTCCAGAACACCCACAATAAGAATCAATGAAGGAACTAGCGTCACGACGACCCAAGATTCGGATACCAATGAAGTTACAATATGGAAGAGACATTTTGAGATCTTCCAACAAAACTCCAGTGAATTGATGCCAAATAGATCCGACACTATATGTCATTCCAGTCTTGCGATTGCGAACAAAATCATTACCAGGAATAATCCTCTTCTTACAAAGACGAGGTTTCTCTTCCCAATGTGGATGAATCTCTTTATTGTAACAAAGAGGGCCTGCTTCACCATCGGTCAAGATAACACAGTTCAGTTTTTGAAGGTTATGTTGCTTCTTGAATGCAGGAATAATTTTGTGGAGAGCTACAATACTTTCATTCAAAGGTGTACCAGAAAGACCCAACCTTGGGGGACAGAAGTTACAATCGTAAGAATGCCGACTCATAGAATTAACAACTCGCCAAATATTCAGCATCTGTTCATCAAGTTCTCTAGAAGAAACTTCACTTGTAAAGAACTCCATCAGAGAGAATCTCTCATCAACATGGAAAAGACTTTCCTTCCTCACATAATGTTGTGCTGGCATTTTCCAGTTGCCATCAACACACTCCTCTCGATTAAACTCAAGAGTAAAGGCATACACTTTGAAAGGAATTGACACCTTTCGGCAGAACCAAATGAGATTGTACATTTGCTTCACAGTGTCCTCAAGAACAGGACTCATAGATCCAGACCAGTCAAGAATGAAGACCAAACCATGATTTTTACCATCAGAAAGTTTAGTTACTTTCTTGAACAAGTCTTCATTGTATCGATAAGTGTGTAGCTTGCTTGTATCGAGAACTCCAGTGCGACTAGTGCTAGAACGAGCATAAGCGTCTGCAGACTTACGGCATTCAAATTCTTTGACAAGGTAACTCACCTCCTTTTGTGCGGATTTTTTGAATTTTTTGTACTGACTATCAGCATGATTGAAAACCCATGGGTGTTCATTCATAAGAGGACCATAAGTTTCCATGATGTGATCATGAACTTTCTTGTTTGAATTAACAACAGTATCAAGGTTCAGGTCAGGAGTTTCAATGTAATTGCTCTCCATCGCATAGTCTTCGATGAATTGTTTCAAAGATTCATTCAGTCGATCATCAGTTTTGACTTCAGGTTCATCGAGAGGTTGATTAGAAGAACCAGAACTAGTGACCTCAGAATCATCAGTTTGAAGATCGCTACCCTCTTCAGTATCATCATCAAATCCAGAACTATCGGTACTTACAGTCTCCTTTTCGCCGTCATCTGAAGATGCAGAACTAGACTGGCCCTCTTGACCACTAGTGGGTTTTTCTTCAGGTTTATCTTTATCTTCTTCTAATTTCTGTTTGCAATACTTATACAGTTCTTCAGATGCTGCAAGTGCATCAGGGAAAGTCTCACAATCACCAATCATTTTGATAATACGAATCTCTTCAGCATTATCAAAAGCAATCTTTGTATAATTTCCAATCTTAAAATGAAGGTTTGCACGATCAGCAAGATTCATTTTACTGATATCTTCACCTTCCAGAGCAAAGAAATCATCTTCATGAAGTTCACTATATCCACGATAAAAAGTCTTGTTCAGACCTGCATACCGACGCTTCATCAGTTTTTCAATACGAGCATCTTCCACCACATTGACAAACTGATGGGGAATCTTCAGGTTCTTCTGCCACTCTTCATTCGGAGTATAGAGTGCATGGCCAACCTCATGACTGATCAGCAGGTCAACAACATTGTTGGATGCATTCCTCCACATCGGAAGTGTCAGAACCCGAGTGTGGACATTGAACATAGCAGTCTCAACCTGCTTATGCTCCACAACAAGATCCTCCGTTGCCAGGAGTTTCGCCAGTTGCCCTTTGATTTCTAGGTTAGACATTGGGTTCCTTTGAATATACGGCCATAATACTAAACCCCCACCTTTCGGTGAGGGCCCTCAGTGACAGTTCTCCATGTGTCTGTTTTGGTCTCTTTAGACGGATGGTTCTAGGATGTGCCTACAGATTCTTTTGCATGTGTGTTGATTTTCATCACATTCAATAAGACAGTTGTAGTAATCATTCAATTGATCCGCTTCTTCCATAGTGTAATCTAAGGTCTGGGTCAATCGTGCGATACTTTGTTTCCAACCCGCTAACTGATTGTGTGAAATTAAATTGTGCATTACAATCTCCATTTTATTATGAATCATGATGAAGTCTTTTACTTCATACAATTCTCTCCAATTCTATACTATGTAGTCAGCGTATGCTAACTTAATGTAGTTCTCGTTACACTTAACCTTTTTTTCAAGAAACTCAATGATTCTTTACGCTGACGAAGTTTCTGTGGCTTCAGGGTCCTCTTTTGAGGTTTCTTGCTGTGGTGCTGCCAATTTGGAACTTTCATTGTTCTTAATTGCTTCGTTAATCACTTTATCATACCATAAAGTGTTGTCTTCTTTCATTTAAGATAAAATCCTGGTTCTCCCTCTTGAAGATGATCAGTTTCCTGATCTGGATATTTAGACTCTATGTAGTGTGAAATGTTCTTGAATATGAAATATGGGTCAGACATTGCAGAGTCTAAAGTATGCCAATATTTTTTTTGACATCCACTATTAAAATCTCCATACTTATTATTAAGTTCCTGTCCCAATACCCTCAACATATATATCAATTCTCTGTCGTATTGATTAGTTATCAATGATTTTATCCAACAAACAGAAACAATTCTTTTTCCACTCAAAACTTCACTAACACAATGAGGAGTTCCAGATTTATAAATTATTGCTTTTCCAGCTGAGAGTTTTACTTTCTTTGTAGATCCACCAATATGTAAAAGAAGTTCTCCCCCTTCATATTCATCTGGTTCCGATAAGAACAAAGTTGTGCTGTACTGTCCAAGAAGTGGTGTATCCATATGTGGTTTATAAAAACCACCTTTTTTCATTTGACTTATGATGGGAAGAGTAACAGATTTGGCAGTAGTAAATTTATAGGGTTCCTCAAGATCTAGATAACGATGTCCAATTGATTGTCTATATTTAAATATTTCATTTTTAGGGTCAGATCTATACTGTTCTTCGTTATTTTTAATGTCGGTATTATATCCAATAGTAGACTCATTACCATCAGACCAACCTTTTGACTTATCAAGTTTTTCTCTCAAGTGAGAAACTTCTTTTTTTGTCAATATATTACAAATTTTATAATCTAAATTCATATCACTGCACCAATTGACTAAATCCCCTCACCTTATCAAACTTAATAACATTTTCAAAACTGTCATGCAAGCCTGTTTTGTGTGAGATGATAAAAATATTTGCGTCTTTTATCACATACCTGATAATTTTAATAAAGTCATCTGTTCCCAATCCATCCAAAGAACTATCAAACACTTCGTCCATGATGAGAAGATTAGTGTTCACAGAGTTTTTTAGCTTAGCAATCTCTCTCCATGTGAACAGAAGGGAAAGGTCAATTCTCATTTTTTCACCTTCAGAGAAAGAAGAATATGAAAAGTCTTCGTGAATGGGTGACTGGATTGTTTCGTTGAATTCTTCATCAAGCTTAAAGTTGATGTAGAAGTCCATCATCTGGAGATATTTGTTAACCTGCTGATTGATGAGGGGAAGATATTTTTCAATAATCTTACCCTTTACACCACCGTCTTTAAGTAACCCGTAAACGAAATCGTGATAGGTTAATTTTTCTTTTGCAGAAAAGATTTCTTCTTTTACTTGATTCAGTTTTTCTTCAAAGGACTTTAACTTCTCATGTTCAATATTTCTGTTTGCAAGTTGGTCGGTAATTGTTTGAATTTCCGATTCCAAATCTCTGACCTGTCGTTGGCATCCAGAGATCTGAGTATTGTTTTTAGAAATGCCATGCGTTAAAGAAGTAATCTCCTTACTTAAGAGTAAAAATTGACGCTCTCGCTCTTCCTCCTTTTTAATTGCTCCTTCCAACTCTTCGTAGCCGGATTGCAACTCTTTTGCTCTATTTTGAGCGTCACTAATTCTATTTACACGAAACTCTTCTTTGATATCCTGCTCACATGTAGGGCATACCGTATGTTGAGTGAAGAATTTGTGCTCTTTAGTAATGGTAGATACTTTTTGAGAGATTTTTCCCTTCAAATTTCCAAGAGTTCTGAGTTTCTCAGTGGCACCTTCAAGGCCTTCAATCTCTTTTGCTAACTTAGAAACATCTTCTTCAATCGATGCATTTGAAGTGATGAGATTGTTCTCCTCATTCAGGAGATCCATAATTCTTTTCTCTTTACTTTCAATATTTTTCTTTCCGCGATTCTCCAACTCACTGATAAAGTTTTGTTGCATCTCAACTTTATCTTGGAAAGAATTTTCTTTGAGAGACAATACTTTAATATCTTCTTTAATTTTTCTAATCTTTTCTTTTATCACTACATTCATTGAAGAAAAGATTCTAATGTCCAACAAATCCTCAATGACATCTCTACGATTTGCAGGAGACAACTGCATAAAGGGAACGAAAGAACTACTTCCCAGAATCACAATCTGAGTAAAAGATTTGTAGTTCATCTTCAAAACATTCTGCTCAAGCCACTTCTGCTGATCTACTGCAGAGGACTTTTGATCTAACAGATTACCATTTCTGTAGATTTCAAACTTATTTGGTTTAATACCACGAACAATTTTCCACTCAACTGTTCCAATCTTGAACAATATTTCTACTACGCTATCTTTCTCATTTACCGAATTAATGAGTTGAGCTTTGTTGATTTTTCTGAATGGTTTGCCAAAAAGAGAAAAAGTCAAAGCATCAAGAATAGTGCTCTTACCAGCACCGTTACTTCCGATAATGAGATTTGTATTGTTTTTATTGAGAGAGACTTCAGTGAAATGATTTCCTGTACTCAGAAAATTCTTCCATTTAATATTTTCAAAAATAATCATTTATCTATGTAAAGGTGCCCTGCTTCGGTGGAATAATTATATCATTCGGAGTTATGACTGTATACTTGTAATCATTGATTTCGCAAACTTGCATAATAATATCCTCGTCAATCTCCAACACGCTCATGTCAGGATAATCTTCATCCTCAAGCATCATGCCATATCTGGTAGCATCATCTTCTTCTTGAAAGATATAAAGAACTTTATTTCCATCTTCATCATTGACGGAAAATGCTCCTTCCTCTTCATCAGTGCTGGTTACGAGAATATACATCTTAGACAAGTTCGCAGGCTTCTTTATAGGTTGATGAAACTATTTCATAGATTTCAGATTTGTTAAGATCTGATTCAAATTCATTAATATATCTATTCAACATTGTAATAGTGTCTTCAGACTCAAAGTCTTCACACTTTTCATCAAAGTCTACTTGGAAGTTTTCAACAATCTTCAACTCTGCAACATTACTGCTGTAAAGCTTGTCAATGAACTTTTCAAAATCTTTTACACTAGTCTTTTTTCTTACGATAACTTTTACGATCTTATTCTCATACTGACTGGTATCAAAGAGTTTGTAATTGGTATCCTCATAGTAAATGTTGTAGAACATTCTATAGGGATTATCTACAGGCGTATGCTCTTTTGTTTCAGTATCAAAGATATGAAATCCACGAGTATCATTTACATCTGTCCAATACATCTCATATGGATTTCCTAGGTAGAAAATTTTACCATCATCGGAACGAGTATGATAATGTCCAGAATAAACTCTAGTAAATTTACTGAATACATCACTTGCATGGCCGTGTTCCATACAAACATGCTTGTTGACTCGGAATCCTCTCAATTCGAGATGACCCATGACATACTTGCTTTTAGTACTTTGAATCTTCTTCAGTGTTTTCTCTTCATTTTCTTGATTAATCCAAGGAAGAAATAGTATGTTCAGATTACCTACAAGTATCTCTTCTGGGTTCGATATAACTTCAACATTATCATACTCTCTCAGAAGAAGGTCTACAGCATTAACATCATTTGTATTCTTGTAATATGCCGTATGATTTCCAACAACTGTAATAACTCTACAACCTAGATCTCTCAAACGATCATAGTAGTTATTCTTTGCCCAAGATAAGGCCGAGAAATCAATACCTTTTCTACTGTCAAAAGTATCTCCCATGTCAATTACAGTCGTGATGTTTTCTTTCTCTAAGGTTGGGAAGAAAACATTATTATAAAAGTCTAAGAAGTAATTGTGGAACAGTGTAGAGTTCTTTCTACATCCAAAATGCTGATCAGTTATAATAGCGACTTTCATTGAGACCGAAGTTTGGAGTAGACAGAATCCTTAATAGAATTATAATCTGAGTAATTTGAGTTGTCAACTGTATTGTTGTCTACAAAGACCTCTTCATATCCAGTCTTTTCAAGAATTCGATTTTTAATATCCAGTTGCTTCTTCTCCTTCTGAATGCGTCTCAGAAAGGCATAATGGATGATTTGAGTAAAGTATGCAAAAGGATTCTGGGACTTCTCTGGATTGAAATTATTGATGTATTGGACACAATTTTCAATACCATCAGAAATCATGTCATCCTTGAACATGTAATTGACAAAGTTCGGTTTGAATGATAAATGGGTTGCAATCTTCAAGAAACATTCTCCAAGGTAATTCGTAATCCTTGGTCTTGGCTTACCTTGAATGTCAGCAAGTTGAACACTTTCCCGATACGCAACGATAGCAGCTAAGAATTCCTTGTTGTTTACATAATGTTCTGATCTTTTCCTTTTTGGCATGAGATTATTCTGTTGTTGTGTTTATTTTATCACAAGAAATCAAGTATTGACAACATTGGATCTTATCACTATAATAACTCTGTGGAGTTTGGAGAAGATAGCTTAAGAGCTCTTTTGGTTATAGAGTTTTTCTAAGAGCTTTTTGGCATCAGAAACAGAAGACAAATATCCCATCTCTTTACTTGGTTTGACCTTGCTTGTTTTCTTTCCAGAGACTTCGTTTAAGAATTTTTCATAGATTGAGATGATCTGAACATCGTTGTTTTCAGTCATCGTTAAGACATTCTTCATATCAACCACCAACATATCTTCAGTTGATGTCTTAAGCCATGGTTCTAATTTATATCCGTAAACATTATTTCTAACTACAACTTCTTCTACAGTTACAGGAAGAGACAATAAGAGTAGTGTTCTGTCCTCTTCAATGCAAGGACATACTCTTGAGAAAACTTCTTCTCCAGAATTAAATTTTATTGTTGCATAGAAATCTTCTTCCATAAGTTTATACTTTGATAGTGACTACTTCATAATTAAACTGTTCTTCGTTATAGACTTTAATTCTTTCTATAAGATGATTTAGTGTATAATTTTTTCTTGAATTGTATGTGCAATCATCAGAAATATCATAAAGATTAGCTTTGTTCTTCTGTGCAGATTTTCTAAGAACTCTACCTATGCTTTGCAGATTTCTGATTCTAGATTTAGATGGTGATCCAAATATTACATTGTGAAGGTTTTTGATATTAATACCAGTACTAAATGTTCCGTATGATGCTACAATGATTGCATTATTTTCTTTTTCAGTGATTTCTCTTACTAGTTCACGCTCGTCAGCATTTACTCCGCCATGAACAAAGAAGACTTTTCTGTCATCACCTGTCAAACTATTTATTTTATCAAATAATGGTTTACCGTGGCTTTCCACCCTACTATAAAGAATCAAAGTATTTCCTTTGAGATCTAGTGCAAGATTGGTAATAAATTTATTTCTCTTCTCGTTTGTAATCAGATATTGTATTTCATCTTCATATGTTTCAAACTTTTGTGGTTTATGCTTCAGAACCAAACACATAATATCCAGTTTGGAAAGGTGCCCCTTTTCCATCAGTTCTTTAGTTCTTGTAACCTTATAAGTTGGACCAAAGAGTCCCTCAAGAACCCATTTATGAGTCTGAGTACCGTCCAGTGTTCCTGTAAATCCAAATCTATGTTTGGCATGATGAAGTTTAGTCATGATCGAAATCAAAGACTTACTCTTGAATTGGTGAGCCTCATCTCCAATTACAACACCATAGTTCTCAAAGAAACTTCTATCCAACTTATGAACTGACTGCCATGTTGTTATGGTTACGCATTTATTTGTATGCTTATCTTTTCCAGAATATATTTTGTGGCATTGATTTTCTACATCCCATCCATAATCCTCAAAGTCTTTATACATCTGCTCTACAAGAGATGTAGTTGGGACAATTAGGATGATGTTATGATTTCTCTCTGCGTAGTAACGCACCAAAGAATATATCATTAAAGATTTTCCAGATGCTGTGGGAGACAGTAAGAGTCTCCTATTGCACCTCAGAGCGTCATAAACGCCCTCTACTTGGTACTTCCTAGGTTCATACCTACAAATGGAGTTCATATAGTCTCTGACACCTTCCTCAGAGACCATTTCATTTACTTCAAATGGTAGGCCGTAAAACTTATTATCTTCAAACTCGTAGGTGTATCCGTAATTCTTACAAAAACTTACAATCTTGTCTAATAATCCAACATATATCTGCTTCGATCGAATATCAAACAAGTGTATTTTTCCATCCCAATGTCTACCCCGATACTGGGGCATAAATTTCATATTTGGAACTTCAAATGTGAAGTGATCTCTTAACTCGTACTCGATATGTGGTTGAGTATCAATTTTTAGGAAAACTTCGTTCGACTTTTTTATGACAAGATCAGATGAACTAATCATTAAACTTCATACTTTATCAGTATTTATTCACGCTCTCCGCTACTGTCAACACTGAATTTAAACTCTAAAACCATTCGATAGAAGAAATCTCTCATCTGTTTGATTCTTTCTTGTTCATATGGATC
>LUMQ01000114.1_pt1 | contig 21417 bp, 33 predicted proteins | sample 729621 | NCBI WGS metagenome assembly LUMQ01 (sample SAMN03860259, study PRJNA289734) | marine metagenome | biome: seawater column; feature: ocean; material: water; isolation source: Red Sea water column Station 12 - depth 25m | place: Saudi Arabia: Red Sea | collected 2011-10-15 | depth 25 m | reverse complement strand
GCCCGGCCGATCACGGCGCCGAGTTCGCTGGTGAAAACGGGTTGACCACAGTGATCTTGTCCGAGGTTCCGCCTATTTTGTCGCCGATGGTGCATGTGGTGCCTTTGCAGCTGCTTGCTTATCACGTTGCGGTTATGCGAGGCACAGATGTTGATCAGCCGCGGAACCTCGCTAAATCAGTAACGGTAGAGTAGAAGGGAATGGTGCATTAAAAAGGAAATATTATGGAAGGTTTGGCAGTAATGGGTTTTGTTTTAGGAGGAATAGGGGTCGTAGCATTAGTTCGACTAGAAAAACTTACAAAAACCCTGAAGAAAAAGGGAATTCTAGAAGAGGATTACAAGGAAGATTAAAGCACCAAACAAATCTACTCAATCATGGTGGAGTAGTTTTGTTTGCAGAATTATATGAATAAAAAAATAATAATTTCACAATCAATTATGTGGGCAGCAGCAATTCTTGTTGTTGCTATCATTGAAGAAAAAAAATTTGCAGTTTTGATGCTTATTATATTAGCAACAACTTCATTAATGTTTATAAAGAAAGGAAATGAGCAAACGTAAAGATTCTAACAATGCTGGAAATTGGATTGGTGTTGGCACTGCGATAGGAGCAGCAATATTTGCTGCAACAAATGAACCAACTTGGTTAGCAGTGGGTGTTGCAATTGGTGCAGCGCTTAGTTGGCGAAAATCAAAAATTAAGAATTAAACAAAATATGTTTTTAGTAGCTGGTGTGCTTATAGTTTTAGCACTGATATTTGGACCATCTCTGTGGGTGAAGTTCGTAATGAGAAAGTACTCATCGGAAAAGCCAGAAATTCCTGGCACTGGGGGAGAGCTTGCAAAGCACTTGATTAAGCGATTTTCTTTAGAAGACGTAACGGTCGAGGTAACTGAGCTAGGAGATCATTATGATCCCACTGAAAAAAAAGTTAGGCTTTTGCGAGAGCATTATGAATCAAAGTCGTTGACTGCAATTGCTATTGCAGCTCATGAGGTTGGACATGCGATCCAGGATCAACAGGGTGATAAACGTTTAGCTACAAGAACAAAGATGATTCCCATAGTTAATAGGGTGGCCCGCTTGAGTGCTATTATTATCTCTTTATCACCGGTTATTGGTATTATTACGAGGCATCCAATGCCGTTTTCTTTATTGCTTCTCTTAGGTTTGTCAGGTTTTATTGCTCGTATGCTGATTCATGCAGTGACTCTGCCGATTGAATTTGATGCAAGTTTTTCAAAAGCACTCCCTTTATTAAGGGAAGGGAAATATATATCGCAGTCGAACGAAAAAGCTGTTAGTCAAATTTTAAAAGCAGCATCTCTTACATATGTATCTGCTGCGTTGGCAGACATTTTAAATCTTGGCCGCTGGATTGTCATATTATCGAGACGATGAAATTAAAAAGAATTTTAATACACACGGGTAGAATATTTTTAGCTCTATATTTTTTAATTCCAGGAATAGGAAAATTTGCCTCATGGGAAAGCCAATTAGCTCTTATGGAAACTCACAATATAATCATGGCTCCATTTTTACTGGCAATTGCTGGAGTTACACAAATAATTGGAGGTATTAGCTTAATACTTAATAGATATGTTGTAATTTGTGCACTTGGATTTGCTGCCATGACAATCTTAATTAACTTAAATCTACATGATTTCTGGAATGTGTATGAAGGTGTTAATGCTGAGCGAGAGCTTCAAAATTTTTTCAAAAATTTAGGCATTTTTGCTGGCTTGCTTTTATTAGCATCAATAAACATGGAAAAATCATAATAGTAATATATTTTTCAATTTTGCATCGAAGATTGCTAAACTAACTTAAAAAGAAAAAAATAGAGGAATCTTACATGCAATTACATAATAACGATGGACATGTCACCGTCATAATTGATGTCTCTTTCTCAGACGATGTAAACACAATCAAAGATTTTATTCTTAATGAACAATGTCCATTTATTCAAAGTAAAGAAGAAGAGGGCTTAATAAAGTTTGAGTGGTTTATTGATGAAGAAACCAAGACTGGCACGTTAATTGAAGTCTTTAAAGATGCAATCTCATGGGAGAGACTTGCAGACGTAGTAATAGGAACACCGGTTAATATTAAATTTAATTCACTTTTTATAATAGAAAAAATGACAGTCTTAGGTGAGTTAACCGATAATTTAGAAGAAAAACTTCAAGCAGCAGGCCCAATGGTAAAAAATTATGTTGGAGGCATAAATTAAGTTTGAGCCGATTTATTTATATGTATATAATTCATCGTCCGATTACATTAGGTCAATAAAAAGGGGATTTTAAAATGATTAAAACACAATTGGCATCAGATAAATTTGCAATGACTATATCTATGGCATGTGTTGCTCACTGTTTTTTTACTCCAACTTTTCTAATATTAACTTCTGGTTTTTTTTCATTTTCACTTGATAATGAATTTGTTCATAAACTAATTGTATTAATTGCTGTTCCAGTAAGCATTTATGCACTAAGCCTTGGATATAAAAACCATAAAACAGCGTCTTTTATGCCAACAGGCATAATAGGATTATGCATACTTGTTTTAGCGGTAGCTTTAGGCGAGAGCACATTGGGTGAATTTGGCGAAAAGGGTTTAACTTTACTTGGATCAATCATGGTTGCCTTTGCTCATTATAGGAATCATCAGATATGCAGAAAACTTGAGTGTAATAATTGTCATGAATAATCCTAAAAATGCTATGTATTCAATATTGGTATATACTAATTCCATGTGTGATTGTTGTGATTGCTGCGAGTGCTCTTGCTGCGCAAAATAATATAACTTAAAAACAAAACTTATTTTTGATTAAGAAAACAATATTTCTTTGTATTCTCTTTATTTCATTTTTTGGGATTGCCCAAGAAAATTTAATGCCTATTGAAATTTCATATGGTTCTCTTGAAAAGCAAAAAATTGATTTTTATGAAGGTAAATCTGACAAAATCTTAATCTGGATTCATGGAGGCGGGTGGCTTTTTGGTGATAAAAGTTCTGAAAGATGGATAAGAAGATTTCACAATCATTTTTTAGATCATGAGAATAGAAACATCTACATGATTGGTTACAGAACAGGTGAAGCAACTGCGCCTTATGCAGTTGATGATGTCATGTGCGCTTATAAAAAAATTCTTGAAGATGCAAATTATAGAAACTTTTCTAAAGACGATATCGTCGTTGCTGGGGCTAGTGCAGGAGGTCATCTGGCATTAATGGTCGGGTTTGCGAGTGATTCCTTTAATGGAAAATGCATAAGCATAATAAAGCCTAAGTCTGTGATTAACATATTTGGAATAACTGAAATTAAAAAAACTTCAGAATTTTTAGATAAAACCAAATTTTTCAAAGCTTCAAATTATGTAAGAGAGTGGATCGGACCAGATTTAAGAATTTCTCAACTAACTAAAGATCTATCACCCGTATATTTAATAAATGAAAACTCACCAAATGTTTTGACGGTTCATGGTACTAGTGATAGATGGGTGCCATATGATCAAGCTCTACTCTTAGATGAGAAGTTAGGAGACAAGCATAAGCTTTTAACTATTGAGGGTGGCGGTCATTACGGATTCTCAGAGGATGAAGACAATTTAATTAGACAAACAATAGCGTCATTTCTCATTGAAAACTATAAAAAATAACTATAATTGATAGTTATTATGACTCAAACATATCTGTTTTTATTTGCTGCTATTGGATTTGAGGTGCTTGGCACAATGCTGCTACCAGCCTCCCAAAACTTTTCTAAACTTCTCCCAACAGCGGTATTGATTATTTCATATACTTTTTCTTTCTATCTATTGGCAATTATTTCTCAAAAACTCCCTCTCTCAATTGTTTACGCCTCATGGTCTGGAATAGGGATATTTTCAATAGCAATCTTAAGTTACATTTTTTATAAGCAAACTTTAAATTGGCAAACAATTTGTGGTCTTTTTTTAATTGTAATTGGCGTGACTATAGTTAATATATATAAGAACTAAGCTAATTAGATTAGATGGAAGATTTTCAAAATAAAGTAGCTCTTATAACTGGAGCAGGTTCTGGAATTGGAAGAGCTTTAGCGATGGAGCTAGCTGAAAGTGGTTGCAGTCTCGCCTTACTCGATTGGAATGAGGACTCATTACGCGAAACTGAACAAATGTTGGAGAAGAAAAACATTGCTGTTTCTTCTCATATCCTTGATGTAAGCGACAAAGAAAAGGTAAAGGACTTACCAAATCAAGTTTTGTCTCACCATAATCAAATAGATCTAGTTTTTAACAATGCAGGTCTATCAATAGTTGGCACTGTTGATGAGGTAGATGAAGATGATTGGAATTTTGGATTAGATATCCTTCTTAATTCAGTTATACAAATGACAACTGTATTTTTACCACATCTAGAAAAAAGACCTGAAGCTGCAATTGTAAATACATCATCAATTTTTGGATTGTTTAGTGTGCCAAAACAATCAATTTATAACGTTGGAAAATTTGGTGTAAAAGCATTTACAGAATCGCTTTCTTTAGAGATGGAAATGGCAGAATCACCAATTGAGGTTTATTGTGTATTCCCTGGACATATTGGGACTAATATTTATTCTTCATCTAGATTTAAAAGCTTTGAACCAGACGATGCAGGTGCAGCAATTTTTGGAGCTAATGCGGCAACAGAAATAGAGGCAGGCATTCAGTTCAAGAAAAATGCACCCTCAAGCCCAGAATATGCTGCAAAGACTATTTTGAAAAATATTAAAAAGAAAAATAAGAGAATTCTTATTGGTTTTGATGCCCATTTTTATGACTTAATGAGCAGGCTCTTTCCAAAAAGTTTTTTGAAAATTATATGGATACTCCCATTTCTTAGAAATTTATTTAAGTCAGAATAAAAATATGATTTCTTCGTTAGACCACATAATTTTGGCAGTTGAAGATCTAAAAGATGCAGAAAAAAACTATAAAAATATTTTGGGAATCGAGCCCTCCTGGAGAGGTCTGCACAAAGAGCTTGGAACAGCTAATGTAATATTTAACTTTAAAAACACTTATCTGGAGCTTTTGTCAGCTGAAGGTGAAGGTGTAGGGGCTGATTTAGTAAAAGAAAGTATAAAAAAGAATGGCGAGGGTCTGGCAGGTATTGTTCTTAATACCAAGGACATGAGCAAGGCCTCAAAAAGACTAAAAGATTTAGGATTTTTGGTTGGAGATATTTTAACAGGCGAAGGAAAAAACAAGGATACTAACGATATTCGAAATTGGAAATATTTATTTTTACCTCAAGAACTTACTCGAAACTTATTTTTATTTTTAATTGAACACACAAAAGGGATTTTGCCACAGGATGAAAAATTTCCGCCAGGATCTATTAATAAACTCGACCATGTAGTTATAAATACTAACGATGCAGATGGCTTTATAAACATATATCAAGATATTTTTAATATAAGACTGGCGCTAGATAGAATAATTGAGCATTGGAAAAGTAGAATGCTATTTTTTAGATTAAACAAAACCACAATCGAGGTTATTGAAAAAAAGGATCGTAAAGATCCAAACGATTCTTTGTGGGGCCTAGCATGGGAAGTTGAATCTATTAAAGATGCGCACGAAAGACTTGTGTCAAACGGTGTTGAAGTTACAGAAATCAAAAAAGGCCTCAAAGAAAATACTCTTGTTGCTACCATAAAATCACACACTCATAATGTACCAACATTGTTGATAGAGCATACATAATGCACCTTATAATTTGGCTGCCTTTTGCATTCTTTGCAATATTAATTAATTCGCCAGTTTTTGCATTAATAGCTGGAATTCTACATGGCGTGTCTGTAAATTCTGATAATTACAGAATTAGCGAAACCTTAGCTACAAATTTGTTGCAAGCTGGGATAGTTCTTTTAGGATTAACACTTTCTGTAGAATCTGTAATAAATATATCTTCGATGTATTTTGCTTATGTTTCAGCCTATATTCTAGTAATCTTTGGCATTGGTCTTCTATTGGCCAAGATATTTAGAATTGACGCCAAGCTCAGTTTTCTTATTTCGTCAGGAACTGCAATTTGTGGTGCAACAGCAATGGTTGCAGTTTCTCAGGTAATAAAATCAAAACCAAAAGAACTTTTTGCTGCAGTGGTAATTATATTTTTATTCAATATTTTTGCTGTGATAGTGTTTCCGTCTGTAGGAAGATTATTAGACTTATCTCCTCAGGACTTTGGATTATTTGCCGCATTAGCCATTCACGACACTGGCTCAGTGCTTGGTGCAGCCATGTCTTTTAATAACGAATCTCTAGAAATGGCAACAACAGTAAAATTATTTAGAACACTTTGGTTAGTTCCGCTTATACTTTTTATTTCATTTTTACAATCAAATAAACATGCAAAACCCAAAATCCCTTTATTTATATTCATGTTTGTCGCTGCAATTTCTATAAATGCTATATTTAATCTAAATTCAGTTGTAATTAGCTGGCTCAGTTTTACAAGCAATACATTAATTTTAGCTGCCTTATTTTGTATCGGAGCCCAAATAAAAATAGAACAGATAAGGGATATAAATTCACATAACTTTTTATACGCTTTGACTTTATGGTTCTTTGCACTAGTATTTTCTTGTTCTGTAATCTTTTTATTTTAAATGGAGTATTGATTATGTTTAGTCATGTAATGATAGGTAGTAATGATATCGAAGAGTCAAAAAAGTTTTACGACAAACTTTTTGAAACACTTGATGTAAAGCCAGGAAAACTTTTTCCAAATCTTACAGGCCAAAAAAGATATTTTTATAATTTAAATGGCACAAGTTTTTGCATAACTGAGCCAATTGACGGTAATCCTGCAACAGTTTCAAATGGCGCCACTATTGGATTTAATATAAAAGATACAGCACAAGGAGATGCATGGCATAAAGCTGGCATTGAGAATGGTGGAGTTTCAGTAGAAGATCCACCAGGAATTCGTGATTATGGAGATTTTAAAATTTATTTGGCTTATTTAAGAGACCCAACGGGTAATAAGCTTTGTGCATTATTGAGAATAAAATAGTTAAAGTAAAAACTCTATTGCTGGAATAAATCTTTTTCCAAAATCAACGGGATCATGATCATGTCCTTTGTATACCTGAGTTTCAAAATTGATGTTGTTATCAAAAAATAATTTATCTACATCCTCTTGAGGCTTTTTATACAGATAATCAAGGCCTCTAGTCCCCCTATCAAAATACACTTTATGATTCTGAATAGTTGAAATATTTTCTTTAACATATTCATAAATGGCATCAATTGTATCCTGATCTCCACTAATTCTTTGCCTGATTGGAAGAAGCAAATACTCCCAAGGCTTAATACCTATCCAATGTGTAGATAGACAGCCAGCAAAACCAAATTCGTCTGGATATTCAATAATAGTATTTAAAGCCGAAAGCCCGCCCATGCTCGATCCGATAATACCTAGATTATTTTTATCTAGATTTATCTCAAATTTTCCTTCAACAAAGGGGACCACCGATTCAACAAGAAATTTTGGATAATCAGTATCTGCTAATGAGCCATATATCTTTTTTTTATTACCCTCTGGTAAAAATTCTATAACTTCTTTTGGAAATAATTCGAGGTATCTTCTTGTGTTGTCAAAAAATTTACCTTTATATTTTTTAGCACTTTGAACAGCAATTATAATTACATTTGGATCCTTATTTATCTTGGCCAACCCATCAAAACTTTTATCTATCCGCCAAGTTCTACCTCGCCATGAGTCTCTTTCAAGAAAAAGCTCCTCGCCATCGTTCATTATTATGAAAGTAGTATCGCCATCAACAGAGTTATTATTAGGATAATAAATTCTAATCTTTCTCTCTTCTATACCATTTTTTATGAAGAACTCTTCAATTTTTCCATTTGCTAACTCAGCATTCATAGTATTTGTGAACATAAGTAAAAGAATTATAAAGCCTACAGATTTATTCATAAGCTAAATGAGTTTACTGTAGAATAAAACTATGGACAAGAATGAATCAGGTAAATGTCAGTGTGGAAAAATTTCTTACACATTTAATAAAGAAAAAGTGATTTCAGTACATCATTGCCATTGCAAAGACTGCCAAAGAGCAACAGGTTGTGGGAAGGCAACAATTATTTTTCTTGCAAAAAAGAATATTGAAGTTGAAGGTGAGCTTAAATACTATGAAAGCGTTGGAACTGCAGGATCACATGTTAGACGAGGCTTTTGTGCTGAATGTGGTTCAGGTGTCCTTAGTTATGCTAAAGAAGTCCCTCATATCATTTATCTAAAAGCTGGAACATTAGACGACTCTAGTTGGATAAAAATTGATTCTAATTTTTTTACAAGCTCGGCTGAAGAATGGAATAAGCCTGATGAAACAATTAAAAGTTTTGAAAAAAATCCAGGACTTATGTCTGGTATTAAAACTTTACTAAAGTCATTTTAAAAAAAGCGGCCTAAGCCGCTTTTATTTTTTATTTATTTTCTATTCAACCTTAAAGACTTCAGCTTCCATTTCTCCAGCAACTAGATCAATTGTGCCTTGTAAGAAGTTGATACCATCACTAACACTATCGACTGATTTTACATGAAGTTTAGTACCGTCCAATGTCCAAACACCCATTAAATCACCTCGGGCAAGAACACCCTCTGGGTTAATACCTCTTCCGTGCCCAGTCCAAGTTCCTGATGTGGTTATGTTAGGATTTGATCTTAATGTATAAGAAACATAAACTTTTCCATACTGACCAGTATCTGCACTTGATAAGTTAATTGTGCTTTCTAACTTACCAACTGTAATTGAATCAACCTTAAATTTTGCCTTAAAACTCTCACCAGTTACTTCAAACGCGCTTGAAGATACGGCAAAAACTAAAATGAATGCATAAAAATAATTTTTCATATTCTCTCCTTATATTTAATTTTAAATATCAAAGTTTGATTATAAGATGAATTCCTAAATCAATTAATAAATATATATTTGTAATAAATCCAATTGCCCAAAATAAACTTCTTGGGCTTGGATTCTTTTCAGTCACTATCTTATAGTACAGAACCATATGAATGATTCTAGTAGTAGCATAAATCCATGTAACTATTGCTAGTCTTGAGACACTATATTCTGATAGAACACCTAAAACAACCATTCCAAAAAATGGAATAATATTTTCTAGAGAGTTATGAAAAGTTCTATGAGATCTAAAGACAATCGAGGATTGGCCAAGCTCAGGTTTAATGATACCAACTTTATAACCGCCTTTTTGACTCCGATGGAATCGTATTGCAACCATAGCTTGAAAAAGTATTGTTGTTAAGATTAACCACAAGCCTAGAAGTGTTGATTGATATTCTTCAAACATATATGACCCCGGAATATTTATTTGATATGTATTGTTAATTATAGACATAATAGGGCTATGAAAGTACTAAAAGAAGAATTGATTTTAAATTGCACAGCCCAAAAACTTTGGAGTATTTTATCTGACGTCTCACGTTGCGACTGGGTACCAACCATTAATGAAATAACCCTTGATGGAGAATGTAGAATTTTTGAAATGGAGGGTATGGGCATTGTCAAAGAAAAAATATTGCTTAATGATGATAGTAAAATGATGTTGCAATATTCTGCTATAGAAACAAGAACGCCCATCGATCATCACTTAGCAACAATGCATGTGACTGAAATTGACGAAAATTCGTGCACTTTGACATGGACAACAGAAATTGATCCTGAAATTTTTGGCGATGCAGTTTATCAGGGAATGCTTGTTTCAATAGAGGGAATAAAAAAAGTTATAAATCAACAATGAATGATTTATATAAAGTTTTAACGATTTCAGAGTGGGAAAACGCTAAGCAAAATGGTTTCATAGAAACCTCTCTAGATATCAAGGACGGATTTGTGCATTTATCTTCTTCAAAACAACTAGCTCTTACCCTAAGTTTGTACTTTGAATCAGAGTCAAAGCTCATATTACTTCAAATTGACGATAGCGAATTCGGATCATCTTTGGTACATGAAGAAATTGAAGGACAGCGCCAGGGTAGATTTGCGCACTTATATAATAAACTTTCCATAGATCAGATCAGCAAAAAATGGATAATTGAAAGAAATAGTTTTGATATTCCAGCTGAAATTCTTCAGCAAATTGAAATGAGTAATTAAATTGTGAACGATTTATACAAAGAATTTTTAAGCAGGCTTGAAAAAAGCAATGATTCAAATAGAAAGCGTACAACAGAAAAAAGACATGCTAAAGGATTTAGAACTGCTAGAGAAAATCTTGATGATTTGGTTGATAAGGATTCATTTTTAGAATTTGGACAATTTGCAGTAGCTGCGCAAAGAAGCAGAAGAGAATATAAAGAATTACAAGAAGAAACTAATGCTGATGGCATAATCACAGGATTTTGCTCAATAAACTGTGAAAAAGTAGGTAAAGAGAATTCGAATGCTGTTGCTGTTATTTACGATTATTCTGTATTAGCAGGCACACAAGGATACTTTCATCATCAAAAATTAGATCGCATCATAGACAAAGCAAGAGAGTTTGAATTACCGATAATTATCTATACAGAAGGTGGGGGAGGCAGGCCAGGAGATGTTGATGTTAAGACTCAAGTTGCTGGATTACATGTTCCCACTTTTGCAAATTGGGCTTCTTTATCAGGAAGATCAATCAAAATAGCTATAAACAATGGCTTTTGCTTTGCAGGCAATGCTGCTTTATTTGGTAGCAGTGATTTAAGAATTGCAACAAAAAATTCATGGATTGGAATGGCAGGACCAGCAATGATAGAAGGTGGCGGATTAGGAAAATTCGCGCCTGAAGAGATTGGGCCAATTCAAAATCACAAACCTAATGGTGTCGTTGATGTCGTTGTTGAAGATGAAGCAGAGGCAACAAAACTTGCAAAAAATCTACTTTCATATTTCCAAGGAAGTGAAAAAGCTTTTGAGTTTAATGATCAGAAGATGCTAAGAAATGTTTTGCCGGATGATAGAAGATACACATATGAGATAAGGGAGATTTTAAAATTGATTGCCGATAAGGAATCTCTTATTGAAATAAAAGAAGATTATGGAAGAGCAATAGTAACCGGTTTTATGCGTATTGAAGGACATGCAACGGCTTTCATCGCAAGTGATTGTAAGCATCTTGGCGGTGCAGTCGATTCAGAATCTGCAGATAAAGCTTCAGACTTTTTTGACTTATGCAGTGATAAAAATATGCCAATCGTTTCATTTGTTGATACCCCTGGTTTCATGGTCGGTCCAGATAGTGAAAAAGAAGGCGCTGTAAGAAGAATGTCAAACTTATTTAAATCTGGCTCAAAGTTGGTTTCGCCTCTCGTAGCCATCTTTATAAGAAAAGGATATGGTCTTGGAGCTCAAGCGCTCGTGGGAGGTAGCTTGCACAAACCAGCCTTTACAGCAGCATGGCCGACTGGCGAATTTGGAGGAATGGGTTTAGAGGGTGCTGTAAAGCTTGGATTTAAAAAAGAGCTGGAAGCAATTCAGGATCCTGATGAAAAAGAAAAACTATATGAAAAACTTGTTTCAAACATGTATGATGCTGGTAAAGCGGTCGAAGTCGCATCATTTTTAGAAATCGATGCTGTAATTGATCCTGCTGATACAAGAAAAGTAATTTTGAAAGCACTTTCTTATTGACGAAATGACTAATTTATCGATTAACGAAGTTTATGCAATTGGAGCACCAATTGTTCTCTTGATTATTTTTTTTGAGGTTATTTTTTCCTCTTTTACTAATAAGAATCTTTATAAAAAAGAAGATACTCTTTGTACTGTAGGACTATTAACTGGAAATATTTTAATGGTATTTATTCTAAAAGGAGCTACCCTTGCACTTCATTTTTATTTATATCAATTTAAATTAATTAACATCTCAGAAATTTTACCAATTTGGGCGCTATGGATCCTTACTTTTGTAATGATTGATTTCGTATTTTATTTTTATCATAGAATTTCTCACAGAGTTAATTTTCTCTGGGCGATCCATATGAGTCATCATTCAAGCGAGGAAATGAACTTTGCAGTATCTTTCAGGCAGGCTTGGTTTGGACCAGTTTCTAAAATACCATTTTTTATGACTTTACCATTATTAGGCTTTGATCCAACAATCATTGCTGTAGCTGGAGTAATAAGTACGCTTTGGGGGATTGTTGGCCATACTCAAATTATTGGAAATTTAGGTCCTCTAGAATGGATATTTAATACTCCATCCCATCACAGAGTTCATCATGGAGCAAATCCGCAATACATTGATAAGAATTATGGAAATCTTTTTATTATTTGGGATAGAATTTTTGGAACTTTTGAGCCTGAAGACGAGCCTGTAAAATTTGGCTTGGTAAGAAATGTAAACACTTTCAATCCAACCAAAATAACTTTTATGGGCTGGATTGACATATTTAATAACATTAAGGGTTCAAAAAACCTTAATGAAGCTTTATATTATTTTTTTGGACCACCAAAAACAAAAAATTAATTATGAATAATAAAAAACTTTTACTATCGATATTATTTTCACCTCTAATTTTTTCAAATCAGTGTGAAGATATTGAGTTATTTTTTAATGCACCAATGGATGGATTTAAGACTAATGCCAAAGAATTTAAAGTTGAGTTCGGTTCAAAAAATATCCAGATAACTCCTGCAGGCATTGAAGTTGAGGATCGTCAAAGCTGTATAGTTGGAGGTCACCATCACTTAATTATTAACAACGCTTACGACGTGGATAAAAATATAATGGAGCCTATACCATATGGTGCCAATATTCTACATTTTGGAGGTGGGCAAACAGAGGCTGTTTTATCCTTAAGTCCTGGTAAATATACTTTACAACTAGCAGCAGGTGATCATGAGCACAGACCAATTAAGCCTTTTGGTGCAAGCAAAGAATATAAACCAGTTTCTTCTAAGAAAATTACAATCGAGATATTGCCAAACTAATTTTTTGATTTAACTGATATTTCTAATACAATAAAAGTCTTAAAACTGCGATAGGGGACGCGTATTTTTTTAGCAAATAAAAGCACTCAATATTTTTCAAAGCTTTTGCTGATAGCAGGGATTTTATTTGTTTCAAATAACTCATTTGGTAAAGAGATAATCATTTCTCCAGGCAGTGATGCTCAAGATAGATTACAAGAGGCAATGATCTTAATGGATGAGGGGGACACTCTTGTAATTGCAGCTGGATATTACGAATTTGAAGATGGCCTGTCGCTGGATGTTAATAATGTAACTATCAAAGGCGATGGAATGGATAAAACTATTCTTGATTTCAAGTCTCAAAAATCAGGGGCTCAAGGCTTGTTAGTTACATCAGATAAGGTAACTTTGAAAGATTTTGCAATTCTTGATGCAAAAGGAGATGCGCTCAAAGTAATTGGGTCTAACGGAATCAATATGATCAATCTTAGAACAGAATGGACTGGCGGTCCAAAAAGCACGAACGGTGCATATGGTTTTTATCCCGTTGAATCCGAAGATGTTTTAATTGAAGGATGTGTTGCAATTGGTGCATCTGATGCAGGAATTTATGTAGGTCAGTCAAAAAATATCATTGTGAGGGATAGCATTGCGCAATATAACGTTGCTGGTATTGAAATCGAAAATTCATATTATGCTGATGTATACAATAATCTAGCGTCTCATAATACAGCTGGAATCCTTGTTTTTGATTTACCTGACCTTCCTCAACAAGGCGGCCATCACATTAGAGTATTTGATAATAAAGCAATAGATAATGATACAGACAATTTTGCACCTGAGGGCAACATTGTGGGAGAAGTTCCTAGAGGTACAGGCATCATTGTTATGGCAAACTCTGATGTTGAAATTTTTAACAACTTAATGAGTGGAAATGGCACAGTCAATCTATCAATAGTTTCTTATTCTGATGATACCGATGATCCAAATTATTATCCTCATCCAAAAAGAATTCAGGTTCACAATAATACTTATGGTCCAGGAGGATTCGATCCTGATTTAGAGACAGGTGATTTAGCAAAAGCCTTATTTGAAATAAGCAATGGCGATATGCCAGATGTTTTCTGGGACGGGGTGGTTCCACTTTCACAAATGTTTTTTGGTCAACCAGAAGATGAAAAATTAATTATGGATGAAGAAAATCAAGTTAGCTTTTTAACAATTAGTCCGATTAAATATATGCTAGGCTTTTCAAATCCAATTAGAAAAGATAAAAAAGAGTTTAAAGGGGTCATTAATCCACTGGAACCGATTGTTATAGACGGTTTATAGGAATAATGAAAAAGACAGTTCAGCTTTTAATAGTTTTCATGCTATCCATGAGGATTGATGCTGTAAATCAAAACTTAATAGTTTCAGATACATTTCCGCAAAAATTATCAGAGTTTCATTTCTTTGTTGATGGATCTGCACAAATACCTCATAGTGATGTAATTCCATATGAGCTAATATCAACTCTTTTTTCAGATTATTCTTATAAACAGAGATGGGTATATGTTCCAAAAAATACAAAGGCGCAGTATCAAGAAAATTGGGTATTTGATTTTCCAATTGGATCCGCTCTTATAAAAACTTTTTATTATCCAATTGATGAAAGAAATCCAGAGCTTGGCAAGAATCTTTTAGAAACTAGATTGCTTTTAAGAAAAGAATCAGGCTGGGAAGCTGTATCTTACGCTTGGAATGATGAACAAAATGAAGCTTTTAAGAAAGTCGCTGGTAAAACAATCAATGTTTCTTGGATAGACTTCATGGGCGAAACAAAAGAGGTTAGGTATAGAGTCCCAAATGTAAATCAATGCAAAGAATGTCATGCTGCTAATGATAAAATTACGCCAATTGGACCTAAAGCAAGAAATATAAATAAAGATTTTCAATTTGAAGATGGCGAATTTAATCAACTTACTTATTGGATGAGTAGGCAAATTATTGATAATTACCCATTAGATCTAATTTCGCCTGTTGATTGGATGGATGAATCTCAAGATTTAAATGAAAGAGTAAGATCATATCTTGATGTGAATTGTGGGCATTGTCATTCGCCAACTGGAAATGCAAACTCAACAGGGTTATATCTTCATTTGAATGAAACAAGAGACGTCAATCTTGGGGTCTATAAGAAACCTGTAGCCACAGGAAGAGGTAGTGGTGGACTAAAATATTCTATCGTTCCAGGAAAGCCTGAAGAGTCTATTTTGCTTCATAGAATGATTTCAATGGATCCAGGAGTCATGATGCCAGAATCAGGTAGAGCATTAACTCATGAAGAGGCTGTTGAAATGGTTCGAGAATGGATAATGTTTATGGAAAAATAAAACAATTGCATGTTTCGAAAATACTTCATAATTTTAATTTTCATTGTTTCATGTGAGCCACAAGAAGCTTCAAATATTTATAAAGCACCAAACTCTCCCAAATACATTGAAACATTTACTGGCCTAGAGCCCATAGATGATACCCAAATAATTTCTATCAAATCATCTCTTGAAGATTTTTTAAATGTTGAGGATATAAAATTGAATGAAAATTTTAGTTTTTACATAAATATACAAGATATTCCTAACTATATTGATTGTGGTTATATGAATGAAGAAATTTATGTTAAATACATCGATAGAATTTTTGGATCATCTTTGAAAGCAACATTAGATATAGATATAGAAAAAGAAGAAGATTTTTATAAAATTAATGACCTTATGATTAACTACTTATTTATGTCGGAGGAAACTGGAACTAGATGGAGATTTAAAACGAATAATCCAAAAGAACTTTTAGTTGGCAATCCAGTTTATGACGACAATCCATATAGAGTTTGTTTATCAAAGAACGTATTAGAGAAAAAGATAATTAACATTTTAAAAAGAAAAAATGAATATTCATAAATATTTTGTTGCAATATTAATTTATGCATTATTTACCATAAGCATATCGATAAATGCTCATGAGGATGATGAAATTTTAGGGTATTGGCTAACATCTCAGTCAATTGTTTTGATTAAGAACTGTGAAGGCAATCTCTGTGCAACAATCGAACATATATTTGTTGAAGAAGGCACTGATCCTAAATCCATTTTAGATTCAAATAATAAAGATAAAGCATTAAGAGAAAGAACCATAATTGGAATAAATCTGATTCAAGATTTTAAATATGAAAAAGGGTCAAGATCTTATAAAGGCGGAAAAATATATGACCCTGGAAGGGGTAGAATATTTAAAGGCAATTTAAATTTATTAGAGAATAAAAATTTAAAGGTCGAAGGTTGTGTTATGAGAATTTGTGGAAATGAAGAGTGGCGAGCTCTTAATGTTTCAATAGATGAAGATGGGTCCAAATCAGCAGTTTTAAAATATGAAAATGAAGAAAATCAACTTTCAAGATAAGTTTCAGATGTTTTCAGACCATTGGTCGCCAAAGGTAATTGCAGAAATGAATGACTATCAATTTAAATTAGTAAAAATTAAGGATGATTTCATTTGGCATAAGCATGATGATACTGATGAGGTTTTCATAGTCATGAAGGGAGAAATTTTCATAGAATTTGAAAATGAAACAATTAACCTAACCGACGGGGAGATGATTGTAGTGCCTAAAGGAACAAAACACAGACCTTTTGCTAATGATGAAGCAATGATAATGCTTGTTGAGCCAAGAGGTGTCGTAAATACAGGTGATCAAAAAAATGATCTTACAGCTCCAAATGATCAGTGGATTTAACAAAAATATTGAAGGATTAGAATATGAGTAAAATAATAATAGCAGCAATAATTATTTTATTGTTGGGCGTTTTAATTTATAGCCCAAATATAGTAAGACTCTATAAATTAGCAAATCTTTACAATGAAAAAAGTATTGCTAAAAACTTTATAAACATTGATAAGATTTTTGATAATACTTCAAATCCTATAAAAGCCTCTCAAAATCCTCATGTTTTTAAAAAGAAAGATTTCAAACTGCCTCAGAGTTATTATTTTGAAGATGAGAGGCTTGACATAAAAGAGGGGCTCTCACATTTTCATACCGATGGATTAATAATTTTACACAAGGGAGATATGCTTTTTGAGCAATATTGGAATGGCAACTCAAAAGATAGCAAACATATTTCTTTTTCAGTAGCTAAATCATATCTATCTGCTTTAATAGGCATCGCCTTGGATGAAGGCCTCATTGATAGTATTGATGATACTGTCTCAAAATACTTAGATGATTTTGGTGACTCTGGGTATCAAGATGTAACTATCAAAAATTTATTACAAATGTCTTCTGGTATTGAATTCAACGAAGACTATGAGGATCCAAATTCAGACATTAATAAATTTAGTAGAGCAACAGCAAGAGGGACATCTTTTAGAGAATTTGCAAAGACTTTACAAAGTGGGAAAGAGCAAGGTACATATAATCATTATGTGAGTCTAGATACTCAGGTATTAGCAATGATCCTTGAATCTGTATCAAAGATGCCTGTAAGAGAATATCTATATAAAAAGATTTGGAGCAAGATTGGTACTGAGAGTGATGCATATTACATAACAGATAGCACTGGAGTTGATATGGCTCTTGGTGGTCTAAACGCTACGCTCAGAGATTATGCCAAGTTTGGCGAACTTTATTTAAATGAAGGAAACTGGAATGGCGAACAAATTGTTCCAAAGTCTTGGGTTGAAGCCTCTCATATACCTGACTCACCTCATTTAATGCCAGATGCTGGCGATCTATCGTCTAATGAATGGGGTTATGGATATCAGTGGTGGGTGCCAGGCAATCCAATTACTGACTATACGGCACATGGAATATTCAATCAGTTTATATATGTTGACCCTGTGACAAATGTAGTAATTGCAAAAACATCATCGAATCACAGATTCAGATCAGAAAGAGAGTATTCAAAAGCTGCTCACATAGCAATATTTAGAGCAATTACTAAACATATAGAAAATGAATACAAAGAATAGATTTGTATAAAATTTAATTCTTTCATAGAATTAAAATGATTATTTTTTTAAGCGGGAGAAGAAATGAATAATTTATTTAAAAGTTTAGTCGTATTTGTTTTCACTACAAATATTATGGGCATGCATGCTCATGGAGGCGGTCACATGAAAGGCAATTCTGCTGACTGGGAAATAGAAACATATACAACTGCTGCGCCAGATTTTATTGGAGATTTTGCAACTGTTGTTAGTGCTAGTGGAGAGGTTCTAAGAGAAGGGACAAACGGTTGGACCTGTTTGCCGTTTATTCCAATGCCTAAAATGGGATATAAATCTGCAAACGAAGCTGCACCGGCATGCGCTGATGCTAATGCAGTTGCATGGGCAGATGCATATATCAATAAGACAAAACCAGAAATTGAAAATGATGGATGGATTTGGATGATTCATGGTGACACAGGTGTTGATAATTTCAGACCATATTCTGAAGGTGATAAAGAAAACACAGCTCCTGAAGACTGGATTTATTCAGGTTCGCATTTAATGTTGATGCCAAAAGATCCTGCTTCTTTAGAGGGAGTATCGACTGACTTCACTACTGGAGCACCATACGTGATGATGGAGGGAACCCCTTTTGTTCATTTAATGATACCTCTTGAGGGGTACTACAAGTATCAACCAGAGTCAGCACCAAAATAATTCAACATGGAAGAAGTCAAAGTATATATGATTGCAAATTTGCAGATTCATGATGCAGATAAATATAGAGAATACGAAAAAGGCTTTTTTCCATTATTAAAAAAACATAGTGGTGAATTCATTACTTATGATGACAACATAACTCATGTTGAAGGAGAGAATCCAATGGAGGGCAGAGTAATTTTGTTTAGCTTTCCATCGGAAAAACATGCAATCGATTGGTATTCAGACCCGGAATATCAAAAACTTTCAGAACACAGAAGAGTGAGTGTGACCACAACTTTAACCAGAGTAAGCGGGCTTCCGCCAAGGAAATAATATTATGGAAAGATATAAAACATTTAAGGATTTTTATCCATATTATCTGTCAGAGCACGACAATAAGTACACAAAACTAATGCATTTTATTGGAACAAGTATTGGCTTGGTTTTTTTAATTAATTTTTTCTTGAGTTTTAATTTTCTAAATCTTCTATTTGCATTGTTATCTGGATATGCATTTGCATGGGTTGGACATTTCTTTATTGAAAAGAATAAACCAGCAACTTTTAAATATCCTTTTTACAGCTTCATAGGTGATCATAAGATGTACGTTGAAATTCTTCAGGGCAAACATAAAATTTTTTAGTACTTTTAATAGCTATTTAAAATATGTGCTCAATTAATAATAATTTTTGGGCAGATCCTCCATGGGGTGACGGTAACAGAAAATATCGACTTGGATTAAGTCCGATAGAAAACGAAAGATGGTTAAACAGGAAGCCAGATAAAGAGTTAAGCAACTATAAAAAAAATCTTTTAGATAAAAATTATTCTGATGTTATTGCGGTTACAGATGATTCACTTGATGCACAGATATACCTGGGGGAAGTTTTTGGCGTAACTGATTCAAAATATCCAGATTTGATAGCAGAACTTAGTTTAAATATTCAAGATGATCTGTGTTTATTGGAATCAAAAAACGATCAAAGGCTTATAGCAGCAAGCATATGTTCACCAAGTTACTGGGATGTAAAGAAAAAGATTGGCAAGCCTTTAAAACAAATACATCAACCAGTTAAATCACTTGAAGAAAAAGTTGGGGATAGAATTGCGAAATTTATTAGTCAAGCTCCTGTCATGAAACCATTTGCTAGACAGAATTGGCTAATACATGGAGATACAAAGAGATTTTATTTGACTGAAGAAAAAGAATTAACGTCTCATCCATCAGAATGGTTCATAAGATCAGAAAAAGAAACTTTATGTAGGTTTCATGAAGATTATTCTCTTTTTACCATTAATGTTATGTTTCAACCCTTGAAATATATTCATCAATTTCATGACAAAAAGATTACTCTTATCAAAAGTTTAGAATTTATGGACGAAGATGAATCGAAATATTTTGGCGGTACTAAAAAAATTAAAAGCTTATTAGAATATCTTCACACATAACTATAGTAAAATAGTACATCTACGGGGGCAGTTCTGATGAACAGAGATAACTATAATCAATTAGTCAATAAATCTCATGAAATTTCAATAAAGTGGAGGTCTCTACCAGCTCCCCAAAGAGGTGAGTACATTAGAAAGTTTGGTGAAGAGCTCAGAAAACAAAAAGTTAATCTTGCAGCGTTAATTACTGAAGAGGCAAGGAAAATCAAAACAGAGTCTTTGGGCGAAGTCCAAGAGGCAATTGATATGTGTGACTTTGCTGTTGGCTTAAGCAGACAACTTTATGGACTAACAATGCCAAGTGAAAGAGCTAATCATAGACTTCAAGAAATATGGCATCCATTAGGAATAGTTGGATGTATCACGGCTTTCAACTTTCCAATGGCTGTCTTCGCTTGGAACTTCTGTTTATCAGCAGTTTGTGGCAATAGCATTATTTGGAAACCAAGTCCTCGCTCAAATGAATGTGCAAGAGGAATAAAAAATGCCTGGGATAAGATAAGTGACGATTTTTCTGATCTTATTTTGATTTTAGAGGGTGGAAATGAGGAATCAGTTGCACTTTGTGAAGATAATAAAATTTCCTTAATATCAGCAACTGGAAGTACTCAAATGGGAAAAGAATTAGCACCAATTGTTTCAGCTAGACTTGGAAAATTACTGTTAGAGCTTGGTGGCAATAATGCTGCAATCATATGTCCAAGCGCGGACTTAGATCTTACCGTTAAAGGCGTTGTTTTCTCAGCATGCGGTACTACTGGTCAAAGATGTACATCGTTAAGAAGGTTATTTGTTCATTGAAGAAATATATGATGAATGTGTTTCAAGACTCAACGATTATGTCAATAATCTTATCATTGGTTGTCCTTCAAAAGACTCATCTCAAGTTGGACCTTTGATATCTGAAGAGAGCTTTAATAACATGCAAGTTATTTTAGATTCACTGAGGTCAAAAGATGTTGAGATTTTGGGAGGCGAGAGATTAGAAATTGAAGATCCTAAAGAGTTTTATGTTAGACCAGCTCTTGTTTTGGTAGATCAAATTGAAGATGAGATGCTTAAAGAAACCGTTGCACCAATTTTATATATAAAGAAATTTAGTGACTTAAAAGATGCAATTTCAATGCAAAACAATGTCAAACAAGGGTTAAGTAGTTCAATTTTCACAAATGACATGCGTGAGTCAGAATTATTTTTGAGTGAATCTGGAAGTGATTGTGGCATAGCAAATGTAAATATCGGAACAAGTGGAGCTGAAATTGGTGGAGCTTTTGGTGGTGAAAAAGATACTGGTGGTGGAAGAGAATCAGGATCAGATGCATGGAAG
>LUMQ01000653.1_pt1 | contig 21465 bp, 22 predicted proteins | sample 729621 | NCBI WGS metagenome assembly LUMQ01 (sample SAMN03860259, study PRJNA289734) | marine metagenome | biome: seawater column; feature: ocean; material: water; isolation source: Red Sea water column Station 12 - depth 25m | place: Saudi Arabia: Red Sea | collected 2011-10-15 | depth 25 m | reverse complement strand
CTTTAAGAAGAGAACATACCCAGGTCCAGTTATGAACGGTATGTTAGTTTGGATGGGTGAAAACCAAGCAGAAGGTGCTGATGCTGCAATTGAATTCCTAAAAACACAAGAAAGTGTTTGGACTAAGTGGGTTTCAAGTTCAGCTGCTAAAAAAATAAAAAAAGCACTTTAATTTAATTAAATTTTGAACCCGTTGAAAAACGGGTTCAAATCCAATAAAACATCATCATGGATTTCTTTAGCAAAATTCCAGTAATGGATAGAACCGCATTACGAGAGTTAAAGAAAGGGATAGATTTAAGTTTTAAAGATTTTTCAAGAGCATATGGAGACGGCATAGAATCTTTTTTTGATCCATTACTTTATTTTTTAATTTGGTTAGAAAAATTATTAGTTAATAGTCCTTGGCCAATTGTAATTGGTGTTTTTGCTTTATTGGCATGGTTTGGATCTAGAAGTATCAAACTTGTAATTGGTACAGTAGTTTGTTTTATTGTAATTGGGTATTTTGGCATGTGGAAGAATTGTATGGCTACAGTAGCTATAATATCAGTTTCCACGCTTGTATGTATAGTTGTAGGAATTCCTATTGGAGTGCTTATGTCTAAGTCAAGTAGAGCTGAGAAAGCTATATTGCCAGTTCTAGATATGATGCAAACGATTCCGAGTTTTGTATATTTAATTCCAATAATAATGTTGCTTGGAATTGGTAAAGTGCCAGGTCTATTGGCTGTATGTATTTATGCTCTACCTCCAATTGTAAGATTAACCAATCTTGGTATCAGAGAGGTTGATAAAGAAACTTTAGAAGCTAGTGAGGCATTTGGTGCAACTCCATTACAGAAATTGAAATCTGTTCAGATACCCCTATCACTTCCAACAATTTTCGCAGGTGTAAATCAAACGATCATGATGGCTTTGGCTATGGTTGTGATAGCATCAATGATTGGGGTTAAAGGTCTAGGGGTCCCTATTTTACAGGCTATTTCAAACCAGTATTTGGCTCTTGGAATGATGAATGGTTTAGCAATTGTTGCTCTAGCAATTATTTTCGACAGAGTTACACAGCAGTACGGGAAGCGGATCCAAAAACACAGAGGTCAAAAAAAGTAATAAGCCCAGTTTGGATATCGATTTTTCTAGACTCATATTTCAAAATAAATAAAGATCCAAAAAATAATGAAATTTTCTTTAGAAATTGGACCACAATCTACTCTTGAAAACTTGCCACCAGTTAAAGATGTTTACATAACTATGTTGCCAGGAGGTGACTATAAAGAAACTGCCGCAAAGTCAGGAGAGCTAGTTGAAAAAGGTTTTAATCCTGTTCCACATTTTCCAGCAAGATCAATCAATGATGATAATGAATTAAAAGATTATGTAACAAGATGCAAGGATTTAGGAGTTAAACAAGCTTTAGTGATCGGTGGAGGTAGAGAGCCAATAGGAAAATTTGATAGCTCATATCAAATGCTGGAAACAGGATTTTTTGATGGAATTAAAATAGGAATAGCGGGACATCCTGAGGGTAGTCCTGATATATCCGATACAGATTTAGAAAAAGCAATGATAGATAAGAAGCCTTATGCTGATTATATAGTCACCCAATGGTTATTAGATAGTCAGCCTATTATTGATTTCATTTCTAAACAATCAGTACCAGTACATGTAGGAATTACTGGGCCAATGAAAATATCTAGCTTAATAAAATTTGCTAATATTGTAGGGGCAAAAAATTCCATAAACTTTCTTAAATCTAATTTTAGTAAGGCGTTAGATTTATTAAAACCTAAAGACCCTAATGATTTAATTGGGAAAGTTAAATCGCATACTGATTATTTTCACATTTATACATTCGGCGGCTTGAAGGAAACAAACAAGTGGTTGAAGGAGAATAACTATGTCTAATGAGTTTGACTATAGTAAAGTAAGACACGTAACATCAGTAGATCAGTCTGATAGAAACGTACCTTACAATTTAAGACAAAGCGGTCCAACAAAAGTTGAAATGCTAATTTCAACAAGGGTAAGAAAATCACCATACTGGCACTTATCAATGAAAGCTGGATGTTGGAGAGCAACAGTTTACAATCGAATATACCATCCAAGAGGATATGTTAAACCTGAAGATGGTGGTGCGATGGTAGAGTACGATGCAATTGTTAATCACGTTACAATGTGGAACGTTGCAGTTGAAAGACAAATAAGAGTAAAGGGTCCTGATGCAGAAAAATTTGTGGACTATGTAATCACTAGAGATGCAACTAAAATTTCGCCTATGAGAGCAAGATATGTAATTCTTTGTAATGCATACGGTGGAGTATTAAATGATCCAATTCTACTTAGGATTTCTAAAGATGAGTTTTGGTTTAGTTTGTCTGATAGTGATATTGGTCTTTACCTTCAGGGAGTAAATGCGGATGAAAGATTTAATGTAAACATTGATGAAATTGATGTGAGCCCTGTTCAAATACAAGGTCCTAAATCAAAAGCATTAATGAAAGATTTATGTGGCGATCACGTAGATTTTGACAACATGCCTTTTTATGGTCTTGCAGAAGCTAAAGTTGGTGGAAGAAGTGTAGTAATATCTCAATCTGGATTTTCAGGAGAAGCTGGATATGAAATATACTTAAGAGAGTCTACTTTATATGCTGAAGACATGTGGAATGCTGTTCTAGAAGCGGGTAAGAAACATAGTTTGATGGTCATTGCTCCAGCGCACCATAGAAGAATTCAAGCAGGAATTCTTTCTTGGGGCCAAGACATGGACAACCAACATAATCCATTTCAATGTAACTTGGGTTATCAAGTTTCTTTATCAGGAAAAGGTGAATGGGATAAAAAAGGAGATTATGTAGGTAAAAAAGCTTTGGAAAAAATGAAAGCTGATCTTAAAGCAGGTCACAAACCTTATAAACTTCAATTAGTTGGATTGGAACTTGGAGGAAAACCAATTGAAGAATATGCTCCAGATTTTTGGTTAGTTTCTGGTGAAAACGGTGGAGAGCCAATAGGTTTTATTACATCTCCATGGTATCACCCAGAAAAGAAACAAAATATTGCAATGGGCTATGTTCCTTTTGACGGAACGTTAAATGCAAATGGCTTCCCTAAAGGTAAAGTTGGCTCAAAATACAAAGTGCATTTGCCTGAAAAATACTCTGATACTCCAGGACAACCTGTCGATGCAGTTGTGGTGGATATTCCATTTAAAGAGTCTTACAACGCAAATACTAGAGAAGTTGTAAAAGGATAAAATTTATTTTAGGGGGAATTTTTAAATTCCCCCTGAATTATGGCTAAAACTTTCTTAATTGTTATTTGCATATTTATAGCCATTGGATTAATACTTTTTCCATTAATAGTTTCTTATAAAGCACAAAAAAAAGATCAAAAAAAATAATGTTTGCTCAATTTTTAGATATAGTTTTCAGATCATTAAAATTAGATAGAAATTTATATAAGGATCAAAGATATTTTGGTGAAGCTGCAATTTATTTTGCAGGTTTAATTATGATCTTAGATGGTGTTGCTGGGGCTTTTGCAGCAAATACAATCGTTAAAACTTCAATTGGAATCTCAGGGCTTACTGCTATTTTAACTTGGTTAGTATGGTCGATATTCATTTACGTTATAGGGGTTAAAATTTTTTCAGATAAAGAGAGCAAAATACCTTTTAAGAAAGTTTTAATTGCTGTTGGATATGCTCATGCGCCAGGTTTACTTAGATTTTTTGCAGTCACGCCTGATCTTGTTATTTCAATTATATTTTTAACTCAGTTTTGGATTTTTGCTTCTTTAATAATATCAACAAAACAAATATTAAATATCAAATCTAGTTTTAAAGCTTTTGGAATCATATTTTTGTCTTTTTTAATTATTGCATTCTTGTCAGTTTCATTCGTAATGAGCAGAATGAACGCTCTTCCGATAAGCAATATAAGCTAAATTGGAAAAATAGTCTTTGAAGTTCTACAAGATTTACAGAGTTTAAATCCTGTTAATATCAAATTTTGAGAAACGCTTTCATCTTCTTTTTTACACTCGTCACATTTATTATTGAAATCTCTTAAGTCTTCCTCTTTAATGTTTTCAAAAGGATCTTTCTTAGTCATTATCTGTTAAACCTGCTCCTGCTGCAGATTGCTTTAATTCATCCGTTTCTTCAACGAAAGTATCTTCTGACAATTTATAAAGTTCAGACCATTCTTCTTCACTGAATAAATTATTATTTTCCATAAACTTTAGTTCGGTTTTTTCACCTTTCTCAACAATGTCACCACTTAAATAATTCGAGTAAACTGCTTGATTGAAGTTGAATAGAAATTCTTTGTTATCTATTTTCAAAAATATTCTTTTACCTATAATTTCAGATGTACGGCTTACAAATGGAATAAATAGTAAAGGAAAACCAAGGTTGTTAATTTGAATATTATTTGCATCTTTTAAGTGGATTGATTGGTCAAAAAAATTTAATCCCATTGTAATTGGGCAATATAAACTTTTTGAATTATTAATAGTTGAAATAGTAGAAATTTTTTCAAAATCTTGATTTCTTAAAACTTTGAAATATTGATTAATATTTTTAAATCCAGGAAGTCCAAACATTTCTAGCAAACGAATATTTTTTCCAACTTCCTCCGCTACACCCCAAGAAAATCCTATTCCTCGCGTAGCTCTTTTAACTGCTGTTTCTATTTCGCTAAAACTTCTCATGAATTTAATGAGTTATATACCCAGTGACTATCAAATGATTTCAATTCATTTGGTAATGGCGCACCTTGGAACATACAAATTCTGAGCCATTTATCTGAGCGTGGGTCGAACTTTAGTGCTCCAAAGAATGATAATTTTAGTCTTAACATATCAATAGGCATCAAATTTGAACCTATGGTGTTATCTTGAATTTCTGCGTAAGGAAATTTTTCCGTAATAAATGCCCTTCTGACTACATGACGATATTCATTATGATCCATTAAAAATTTGCCAATAGTTAAACTATTTTTTGATATAAATAAGATTTCATATAATTTTTTTATATCCCTTGCTATAGCAAGCGGTTGTTCTAAATCTGATCCGTGATCTTTATATCTATCAGCTAATCTAGGCTCCTCTTTATTTTTAGAAATAAACCAAAAATTTTGATTATTCTCATTTTTTGAAAAATCAATTTTTAGAATATCTGGGTAATTTTTTTCAATAATACTCCTTAATTCCTCAACAGTTCTGTCTATTGGAATATTAAAACTTAACTCTTCATCAGCACTCATGTTTTTTAATAGTGGATTAACAATATTGTCATAGGGTTCCATCATCATAGATACAATATATTCAATACATTCATCATTTAAATTATCCTCAATCCATGTGTAAATTTCATTAAACAAGAAAGGTTTATTTTCTAATGAACCCTTATTTAAAAAATCTATAAATTTTTCTAGGTCATTTAATAGACTTTTAATTTTATTATTTTGATATTCACTTTCTGTGTGCCAGCTAGTTACATTTTTAAGAGATTTAATTAAACAATCTTTAAAAATATTAAAATCTTTATTTGAAACCTTTTCTATTTGTCTTATTTTTTTTAAAGCAGTTTCTCTTGCAAAGATCCAATTATTCAAAAGTTCTGGGTGATTTACAATAAATGGAGCCATGCCTAACCCTGTTGAATTACCAATGCCTAGATTTCTGCAAATATTTGGGTCTAATTGAACTGCTAAGCCTGGATTTTTATTTTTTGCAATATGATTAACTTGATCAAAAGTAAATTGCCTTACTAAATAAACCAGCATCATTTCCAATCTAAATGGACCTAAAATTTCATCACGGTTTTTTATTCTAAATCTGTCTGCTAAACCAAATTTTCCTGATCCATAAACTGCAGTGGTTCTATATAAATAACCAACTTTAGATAAATTATTCACATCAGGTTGTTGACCATTTGACAAACAATCTACAACATAATTAAAAAGTCTTAATGATTTATTAGCCCTTGAAAGTGTTAATTCTTTGTAAGATAATCTTCCAACTTCCTGTTTTGGAACTTCATTAGCTAATCGATCTATATCCTGATCTGTAGGTATACCATCGTGCAATGTAAATGCAGCATCCCACTTTGTGGCAATTACCCTATCTGATCTTTCCTCATCTTTAATTTCATTTGCAAAACAAATTAAGGAGTAAGTTCTATTATTTTTTGAAAAAGAATATACTGCTCTTCCATATCCGTTTTGGTTTAGATTAAATAAATCTCTTCTATATTCCCAATCTTTAAATTCATTTAAAAAAGATCGTAAGAATGAAAGTTTTGATTGATGAAATGATCCAAGTTTGGATAATTTCATTAAAATTTTTGGGTCTCTTAAACTTACTTCCATTAGTTAATATTTTTATAAAAATTGAACCAATTATTTCCTAAAATATTGTTAATTTCTTCGTCATTAAATCCAATTTTATTTAAACCTTTTTCAATATTATTAAAACCTCTAGCATCTATAAACCAATCTGGTTGATCTGGGAAACCAGGTTTATCTTTGCTCCCTTCACCATAATTTTTTGCCTTAGCCCAAGTTCCATTTCTCATCCATTCGACTATGCTGTCTGGCTGATTTAGACATAAATCAGATCCTATGCCTACATTCTTTGATCCCATTATATCAACTGTTCTAGCCACCATCTCACAAAAGCTATCGAGTTTACAATTAGTACTATCTTTTAAATGATGCGCATACAAAGATAGTCCAAGAATACCCCCACTCTCTGCCAGTTTCTTTAAAACTGTATTAGATTTATTTCTTTTTGCTTCATGCCAAAAAGAAGGATTAGCATGTGTTATCGCTATTGGTTTTTCACTTAAATCAATTGCATCAAGTGTACTTTGCTCAGCAGAATGTGACATATCAATAACTATCCCTACTCTATTCATTTCTTTGATTACTTCTCTTCCAAAGTTTGTAACCCCACTATCATTTTTTTCGTAACAACCAGTGGCCAGCAATGATTGGTTATTGTATGTAAGTTGCATAAATCTACATCCAAATTGATGAACTTTTTCAACTAAATTAATGTCATCTTCTATTGGTGAGCAATTTTGAAAACCAAAAAATACTGCTGTTTTATTTTCTTTTTGAGCTTTAGTTATATCTTCATATGACTTTCCTAAAAATATTAAGTCATTATTTTTATTAAATAACTCATCCCATTCTTTAACTCGATTTAAAAATTCGTCGTAGTCTTCATGGTAAACTACTGTAACATGAATAGCATCTAATCCTGCCTCTCTATTAATTTCAAATATTTCTCTAGACCAATTGCAGTATTGTAAATTGTCAATTCGATAATTCATATGAGTTGATTAAACTTATTACAGTATTTAAACGCTTGTTGATATGTAAATTGAAGACACACATAAATCTATTGAAATTTTGGGGTATTTTGTAATAAATGTAAAAAGTTAAGCAATATAATCTTTAAATGAAAAACAGAAAAAATAACCAGAAAGTTGCTATTGTTATGGGTAGTCAATCAGACTATTCGACAATGCAATTTTGTGAAAAAGTTCTAAAAGTTTTAAAAATAAAATTTGAAACCAAAATTGTATCTGCTCATAGAACACCCGATAGAATGTACCAATTTGCAAGAATGGCAGAAAAAAATGGAATTTCTGTAATTGTTGCAGGAGCTGGTGGATCTGCTCATTTACCTGGAATGATAGCTGCGTTGACAAGCATACCAGTAATTGGAGTACCAATAGAAAGTAAAAAACTTAAAGGTTTGGATAGCTTGTTGTCAATTGCTCAAATGCCCAAAGGTATTCCGGTTGGAACTGTAGCAATTGGTAAAGATGGTGCTATTAATGCTGGTCTATTTGCAGCTTCAATTCTTGCTAGCTCAAATATTCAAATAAAAAAAAATCTTAATAATTGGCGCACAAAGCAATCAAAGTCTGTAACAAAAAAACCTAAATAAATGTCAGATATCACTTTAGGTATAATAGGCGGAGGTCAACTCGGATCCTTATTATCTGTAGCTGCAAATAAATTAAATATTAATACTGTAATCTTTAGTGATGATAAAAATTCTCCAGCAAAAAACTTTACAAAAAATTTTATTTCTGGAAATTATGATGATGAAAAATTGATTAAAGAGTTTTTAAGTAAAGTAAATGTGATTACTTATGAGTTTGAAAATATTCCTTACAAAATATTGAGGAAATTAAATGAAATTAAACCAGTATTACCAAAACCAGAAATAAATAAATTAATTCAAAATAGATATACTGAAAAAGATTTTCTTAACAAAAATAACATAAGAACTACAAGATATTCTCTAATAAAAGACGAAGATGATATTAAAATAAATGACGGATTAATTCCTGGTTTAAAAGAGATTTCTGTAATTATCACACGATTTGGTCATCAAAGATATGAAATTTATGAACCAATTGAAAATTTACATGAGGATCAAATTTTAAAACATTCAAAAATTCCTGCTCAAATATCAGAAAAAATTAAAAATCAGGCAACCAATTGGGCAACTATAATTGCTGAAGAGCTCGATTATGTTGGAACGCTATGTGTTGAATATTTTATTGATAATAAAGATAATTTATATGCAAATGAAATAGCTCCAAGAGTTCATAACTCAGGTCATCTTACAATAAATTCTCATAATGTAAGTCAATTTGAAAACCACATTAGAGCTGTATGTGGACTTGAAAAAGTTGAAACAAAAAAAATATATAATGCTAGAATGCTCAATCTAATTGGAAATGATATTGAAGACTATCGTGTGAAAAGTTTCAAAGATAATGAGTTTTTTTTTGATTACCAAAAAACTGAAATAAGAGAAAAAAGAAAGATGGGTCATTTCACAATTATTGAAAAAGAGAATTAAATTTTTTGGATTAAAGATAGACTATTATTAGTAGGTTTGTTCACTTCATTTGAGACTTCATAAAAATTTAAAGTTGGTTTTCTACATTCATTTAAAATGTTTGAACCAGAAAGTTCTAAATTTAAATATTTGTTCACATCATTCTCATTTAAGATAACAGGTTGTCTATGATGAATTTCACTAATATTGCTTGATGCTTGTTCTGTTATTAAGCAGAATTGTTTTTTCTCAAATATAGCTGCGAAATATATAAGTTTTTTGTCTATTCTTTGAAAATAAAAGGGAGTTTTAATTTTATCTTCTCTTTTCCATTCATAAAATCCATCCGCAATAGCAATACATCTTGAGACTTTTATTAATTTTTTAAAAGAGATTTTTTCATCAATTGTTTCAAGTCTTGCATTAGTTAGTGGTTTAAAATCCTTCTTTTTTGACCAAGAAGGGATTATTCCCCATGTCAAATTCTCAAGTGTATTTCCATTAATATATTTTTTTATAACTGGAAGTTTTTGATAAGGATGAGCATTATAATTTTCATTATCTTCAACTTGAATTGCAGATTTAACTATTTTCTTTGTTTTTGAAACAGGATTAGTAATTACATATCTACCACACATAATAATTTGTTCTTGGCTTAATTTGTATTTAGATTATATGTTCATCGAAATAATGAAATCAATAGAAAATAACTTTGATGATCCAAAAGTAAATGAGCTTCTAAATAAGCATTTTATTGAATTAAGATCAGTATCTCCAGAGGGAAGTTCTCATGTATTAGACATTCCAGGTCTTAAAGATCCAAGTATTAGATTCTGGAGTTTGTGGGAAGAGGAAGAGTTAATTGGATGTGGTGCATTAAAAACATTGGAACCGAATCATGGAGAATTTAAATCAATTAGAGTAGCTGACAAATTTAGAAAGCAAAAAATAGGACAAAAAATTGTATCACACTTAATTGACCGTTCTAAACAGCTTGGATTTAAAAAATTAAGTGTAGAGACAGGGTCTGGAGAATTTTTTGCACCTGCGAGAAAATTATTTACGAGTTTTGGATTTGAAATTTGTAAACCCTTTGCTCATTACAAAGAAGATATAAATTCCTGTTATTATTCTTTAAATTTATAAATAAGTATTTTGAAAAAAGATTTAACATTACCGCATGTGCTTTATGTTGCAAAATTTATATATTTAAAAATTTATGAAATTAAAAATAAAAACAAGGATTTAAGCAACATAGATGCGTTTGAAATATTTATAGGTACAAAGGATTTTGACGAAATTAGTTCAGGTAAATTTCATGAAGATTGGTTTAATAGTTTAATTGATAATAACTACACTGATAAATCTACAGGTAAAAAAATTAATAGCGAGACAATGAAATTGCTTGAAATCCAAAAAAAATCAATGATTAGAGAATTACTTAAAATTCCTAAACTTTATTATGCTAAAAGTCATTTTCCTTTAGAGCTTTCGCAGCGAGCTTTTAATCATCTTTGGCGTGTGTGTGAAAGTTATGAACTTTGGTGCAAAGAAACCAAACAAGATGATTTGATTTTATTAAATCTTTCCTCTTAATTAATTTTTTTTTTCTTATAAATCAGTTAAAATATATTTATGAGATCCAAGTTCTATGCATTTGTTGACAAAACACTTTTTGATCTAGGTAGACAATTTAAATGGAGTTATTTGCCTCCTTTGATGATTTATGTTGCTGCTGGAATATCAGGTTTAACAGGAATAGTTGGTACTTTTTTTGTTAAAGATTATTTAAATCTTTCTGCTGCTTTTTTAGCTGGTCTTGGTTTTTGGGCAGGTATCCCTTGGGCTCTTAAAATGCCACTTGGTCATTTAGTTGATTTAATTTGGGATAAGAAAAACTATATGGTTTTTGTCGGTGCTTCTCTTATCTCCCTTAGCTTATTAATTATGTACGGATTAATTATTCATACTGAGTGGATGTCAACAATATTGACTGTTGAGACATGGTTTGTAATCAGCGTTTTATTATCTCCAATTGGATACGTAGTTCAAGATGTAGTTGCTGATGCAATGACTGTGGAAGCTGTTCCACTGGTTGATGATAATGGGGAAAATTTTAGCAGAGATGAAATAAAATTAATGCATACAACTATGCAAACTCTAGGTAGATTTGCAATAATAGGTGGTACAGTTTTAGTTGCTTTAGCTAATGTAATTCTTTTTAAAGGTGTTGACAACTTAGAACAAACAGAAAAAATTTCTTTGTATGGCTCTATATATATTTATGCTCTTATAATACCAATCGTATCAGTAATGGGTATATTTTTGGCTTCATTTCTTAAAAGCCAGAAAAGAAAAAAATTAATTCAAAAAGGATTTTCAGGTTTAGAAGCAGAGATACCAAAAGAAAAAACAGAGATAAATTGGTGGATATTAGGTGGAAGTTTAGTATTTGTTATTTTTACTCTAAGTGTTGGTTCTTTTAGACTGCCATTTGCTCAAGAGATAGTCTTCCTAGGTTCTATGATAATAATTTTATTCTTAATGAATAAATTAATAAAAGAACTTCCAAAAGATTTAAGATTAACTGTGGTTGGAACGGCTATAATAATATTTATATTTCGTGCTATGCCTGGTCCCGGACCTGGATTATCATGGTTTGAGATAGATGTACTTGAATTTAATGAACAGTTTTTTTCAGTTTTATCACTAATAGCATCTGTTCTTACTTTGGTTGGTATAATTGTATTAAGGCCATTTATGGCAAATAATTCTATAGCCAAAATAATAATAATTTTATCAATTGCTGGTGCAGTATTATTTTTACCAAGTGTTGGAATGTATTACGGTTTTCATAACTGGACATCATCAATAACTAATGGTGTTGTTGATGCAAAATTTATAGCAATATTTAATACTGCGCTCGAATCGCCTTTGGGACAAGTTTCAATGATACCATTGCTAGCATGGATCGCTAAAAATGCACCTGCTCATTTAAAAGCAACTTTCTTTGCAGTGTTTGCATCTTTTACAAACTTAGCGCTATCTGCAAGTTCATTAGGAACAAAATATTTAAATGAAATATTCACGATCACCCGTGAAGTTAAAGATAAAGTTTCAAATGCTATTTTAACAACTGCAGATTATTCAGAACTAGGTTTATTGCTAATCACAGTGACACTCTTAACTTTACTAATTCCAATAATATTTGTTAATATTATACAAAAAACAAAATTTAAAACCGACGAATGATATTTAAACAATTTTTTGATAATTCCTCATCAACTTATACGTACCTCATTAGTTCTGGGAAAGGTAGAGAGGCATTAATTATTGACCCAGTATTAGAGAATGTTGAAACATATATTAGCTATTTAAAAGAATTAGATCTCAAACTTGTAAAGGTGATAGATACACATATTCATGCGGATCATATTTCAGGCATGGCTGAATTAAGAGATAAAACAAATTGTGTAACTATAATGGGTGATAAAGCACCAGCTAATGTTGTTGCCATGAAAGTTGCTGACAATGAGAATATCAAGATTGAAAATATAAATATTAAAGCACTATTTACACCAGGTCACACGTCCGAAAGCTTTTGTTTTTTGATGAATGATAGGGTTTTTACTGGAGATACTTTATTAATTAAAGGGACAGGCAGAACAGATTTTCAAAATGGAGATGCAAGAGATGCCTATAATTCTATTTTCAATGTTCTATTAAAACTACCTGAGGACACAAAAGTATATCCTGCGCATGATTATAAAGGAGAAACTGTAAGTACTATCGGTGAAGAAAAAAAATTAAATCCTCGTTTATGATGGATATTGCAGTTCCTGGAAATCTCAGTTTAGGTATCAGTTTAGAAAAACAGAAATTAAGTAACGGTTTAGAAAAAAAAGATTTTTTAAGGAAGATAAAAGATCAAAACAGTTTACTGATAGATTTAAGAGAAAAACAAGAAATTGAAAAAGATGGAAAAATTGAAGGAGGACTTGAAATTCCTTTTACTGATATTAACGAATACATAAAAAATAATAAACAAGATCTTTTGAATAAAAATTTATTATTTTATTGTAGAGTTGGTCATAGATCAGCACTAGCTGTTCAAATTTCGAAAAATTATAATCTTGAAAATAGTCATCATTTAATTGGTGGAATGAAAAACTTAAATTTGTAAAATTTTTTTAAACTGACTTAAAGCCAAATTCTAAACAAGCATCAGTCAGTGAATGATGCAAAGATTCTCCAAAACTTCTTAAAGCTAGAACTCTAATAACCTGAGGATTATCAGATATAAAATCTAATGTTATAGTTATTGCGTGGAAAACTGAATTAGAACAGTCCCCCTCTCCTAATTCATTAATGTTTAATGGGGATCCTTTTTTAATTACCTCTCTTGCAAGATTGCCTTCTACCTCAATTATAGTTCTTGAATGAGAAAGATCAGTAATTGCAAAATCTTTATCAGTAAAATCATTTTTAAAGGTATCAAAAATATTTTTTTTATCTGATATAACTAGCCAATTATCTGGTCCCATCCACAATATTCTTGTACTAGAGTTATGTTTTACTTTTAATGGATCAGGTAATCTTAAACCATCTAAGTTCATTTTTGAAACATCAACTGTAGAATTTTTATACTTAACAATTTGATAAATTATTAAATTTTTAACTTCTTTTAATTTAAGCAACTCATTTTCATTTTTATTTTCATAATCACCAAATGTTCCATGTTTATGAATATTTTGTAATGATGAAATGTATGTCATGATCGAACTCTTTTTCCTTCTGGATCAACATAATGAGATGAAATTATTTCAACCTCTATTGAAGTATTTTTAAGAGGCGAAACTGCAAATAATTTTTTTCCAATCATATTCTTTCCATCATTTACGATTGCAAGAGAAAATGGATTATTATTTTCTACACTCCAGCAAGATGATGAGACATGGCCTAGTTTAGGATTTGGAAGTTTTGCCTTTTCGTTTTCAACTAAATGGGATCCCTCTGGTATACTGGACTTTCTATCTGTTGGCACTAATCCAACTATTTTTTGCCTATTTTCTAATACGAATGCCTCTTTACCTAAAGAATTTTTTCCAATGAAATCTTTTTTCTTTGAAACTAATCCATCTAATGAAACGTCTTGTGGAATTGTTCTTCCATCTAATTCTGGGCCGGCAACGTGTCCCATTTCAATTCTTAAAGTTGATAGGGCTTCAGTTCCATATGGTTGATTGTTAAATTCTTGACCAATTTCCATCATTTTTTCCCACATGAACAAACCATAATTTGACTCAACATTAACCTCGTAAGCAAGCTCGCCCGAAAATGAAATTCTAAAAATTCTTGCTGGCACACCAAATAAATTACTTTCGATATAACCCATAAAAGGTAAAGCTTCATTAGAAACATCTAAATCTGGAAATAATTTGGATAACATGTCTCTTGATTTAGGACCAGCTATTGCTGCGCCTGCCCATTGTTCTGTTGTAGATACAACATTTACATTTAATTCTGGCCATACAATTTGAAGATAATATTCTAGATGTGATAATACATTTGCAGCTTGTGCTGTTGTCGTAGTCATATGATAATGATTTTCAGAAATCCTTGTTGTAGTACCATCGTCCATTATCATGCCATCTTCTCTCAACATCACTCCATATCTTGCCTTACCAACTGGGAGTTTTAACCAAGCATTTGTGTACACTCTATTTAAAAATTCAGCTGCATCTGGGCCTTTAATATCTATTTTACCAAGTGTAGTTACATCACATATTCCAACATTCTCTCTTACATTTTTGGCTTCACGCTTTGAAGCCTCTAACAAAGTTTCATTTCCTTGTTTGTAATATCTAGGTCTTTTCCATGCACCTGCATCAACAAACACTGCATTATTTTTTTCATGCCACTCGTGCATTGGTGTTTTTCTAGTTGGCATAAATTCCATACCCACTTCTCTTCCAACAATTGTACCAATAGTAATTGGAGTAAATGGTGGTCTAAAAGTTGTGTGCCCTACTTCAGGTACAATTTTATTTTCGATATTAGAGACCATTTGAAGACCATTAAGATTACTTGTTCTTCCTTGATCAGTGGCCATGCCTAATGTTGTATACCTTTTTACGTGCTCGATGGATCTATAACCTTCTCTTAAAGCTATCTCTATATCAGAAACTGCAACATCATTTTGAAAATCTACAAATCTTTTTGGATTTTCATTTTTAGGTAGAGGCATACACCAAAATTTATCATGCATACTGTATTTAGTTTCGGTTACTGTAGGTATTTTGTTCTCATTATTTTTATCAGTTATTTTGCTTGATAATTCTGAACCAGTTTTAAATCCACTTTCAATAGTTTCTTGAAGTGTAAAACTTCCATTTGCAGCACCTATTGTTTTTTCATTTTGTTTAGATTTATCTGGAATAAAAGCATCTATTTTTTCATCAAATTTTAATTTATTTCCAGATTGCGATGCCAAATGAACAGTTGGCGTCCAAAAACCTGAAACACATATACAATCACAATTAATTGTTTCGGTACTTTCAAAAGATTTTTTATCTTTAGTCAATTTACCTATTTTTGCTGATTTTACTTTTTTGTATCCATTTGCAACAATTACACCGTAAGAAAATTTTATTTGAATACCTTTATTTTTTGCTTCTTGTACGACCTCGGAATCGTGCTCTTCTCTTGTATCTAATATTATTGGTTCAACGTTATTTTTCTTAAATTCAAAAGCAGTTTCATAAGCACTATCGTTATTGGTAAATATAATTGGTTTTCTTCCAACTAAAACGCCATATACTTTCATATATTCTTTAGCTGCTGATGATAAGACTACGCCAGGTGTATCATTGTTACCAAAAACAATTGGTCGTTCTATTGATCCTGTTGATAAAATAGTCTCTTTAGCTCTTATATACCAAAGTCTTTGTCTTGGAGTATATTTTGATTTATTTGATAAGTGGTCGCCTACTCTTTCAAACATAACCATCATATTATGATCGTAATAACCAAATACTTGAGATCTATTTTTTAATGTCACATTTGGCATTGTTTTTAGCTCAGATATGATTTTTTCAGACCAGTCTTTTCCAGACATATTATCTATACTAACGTCATCGGTTAATAGAGTTCCACCATATCTTGGTTTATCTTCAGCAAGAATTACTTTTGCTCCATTTTTTGCTGCAGCATAAGCACTTGCTAACCCTGAAGGTCCTGAGCCAGTTACTAATAGATCACAATATTCAAATTTATGTTCATATCGTTCTTTATCTTTTTCTAAAGAAGCAACACCTAATCCAGCTGCTTTACGAATAAATGGTTCATAAACTTTATACCAAAAACTTTTTGGCCACATAAATGTTTTATAATAAAACCCTGCTGGGAAAAATCTTTTTAGAAAATTGTTTATCGCTCCAATGTCAAATTCAACTTGGTTCTGAATGTCCATTGATTGTAACTTGAAGTTTGGCATTTGGTTCATCAACTCCTGCTCCAATAAAACCTCTTGGTCTATGATATTTAAAACTTCTTCCTACTAAGTGAACTCCATTTGCTAGTAATGCTGAAGCAAGAGTATCTCCCTCATAACCTTGATATGATTTTCCATTAAAGTTAAATGTAATTACCTTGTCTCTGTTTATAAGCCCGACATTATTTAATCTATGAGATTGTTTCATGTAATTTCTTCACTCATTTTAGCTGTTTTAAATATTTCATGTGTTGCTGTATCTCTTTGAACTTTAAACCATTGTCTGCATCCTGAGATATGATGCCAAAGTTCAATATGTTTTCCTCTTGGACTTTTTCTCATATAAACAAAATTATCCCATTCCTCTTTTGAAACTTCTTTGTTAATTTCTGGTCTCTTAACTGTTGCATCTCCACCATAAGCAAATTCTTTTTGCGCTCTTAATCCACAGAATGGACAATTAATGTGTAGCATAAATTATGAGATCCAAGTTTTAGTGCCTAAACCTTTTTCGTCTAAAAGATATCCATTTGAAAATCTATTTAATGTTAGATCAGCGTTTAATTCATGAAGTCTATCTTGGGCAATAGTATGAGCAAAAGTTCCCTCGATATGTGTTTTGTCTATTATTGGTGAACCATCAATAGACATATCCATAATACCGCCCCATGTTCTAAGCATTTTAAGTCTACTTAAGAAAGGAAATAACGCTAACCCACCAGTTAAAACATGCTGAATAGTTGGCAGATTACCTCTTTGAGCATAACTATTATAACCATCAAGATCTCCTCCCATAACCATTTCGCCTTTATCAGATTGACTTATATAAAAATGTCCAGCTCCAAATGTAACAACTCCATCTAATACAGGTTTAACTGGTTCAGAAACACATGCTTGTAGTAAATGTGTTTCAATTGGCAGTGTCATATTTAATTTTTCTGCAAGAATATTTGTGCTTCCTGCAACACATAGACCAACTTTCTTGGCTTTAATAACACCTTTAGAAGTTCTTACTCCTTTAATTTTTCCACCTTCAACATCAAATCCCTCTACTTCACAATGTTGTATAATATCAACGCCCATACTATCTGCTTGTCTTGCATATCCCCAAGCAACACCATCGTGTCTCGCAGTTCCAGCACTTGGCTGCATTAGTCCTCCAAAAATAGGAAATCTCACTTCATCTGAAAAATCTGCCATTGGAATTAATTTTTTAACTTCATCTCTATTTAAAAGCTTTGCATCAATTCCATTTAATCTCATAGAATTTCCTCTTCTTGCATAAGCATTCATTTGTGCATCGGAGTGAGCTAAATTAATTATTCCTCTTGGAGAAAACATCACATTAAAATTTAGTTCCTGGCTAAGATTTCTCCATAAGTCCATACCAAATTCATTAAATCTTGCATTAGCATCATACATAAAGTTTGATCTAATTATTGTAGTGTTTCGACCAACATTTCCTCCACCTATCCAACCTTTTTCAATTACTGCTACATTTGTAATTTTATGTTCTTTTGCAAGATAGTATGCCGTTGCCAGTCCATGTCCTCCACCACCAATTATGACTACATCATATTCACTTTTTGGTGTTGGATCCTTCCAGGCAACTTCCCAGTTTTGATGATCTGAAAATGCGTTTTTAATTAAACTAAAAACAGAATATTTTTGCATAGTTGGATTTTACAGTAAGAAATTCATATTTTTCTTATTTTTTATATATATATTTTTTAGAAGTTTAAAAACCAAATAAATTAGAAGTTTAAAAACCTTACAAAAAAGGATAAGAATTCTCCACGTTTAACTAACCAATAAAATATTCTTATGCCAAAAACTGATATCCAAATAGCTAGAGAAGCTAAAATGAAACCAATTAATGAAATTTTAGCTAATATTAATGTCCCAGATGAACCAAACGCTTTTAGTCCAATGGGACGACATATCGCAAAAATAAATTTGGAATATTTAGATCAACTTAAAGAAAAAAAAAATGGGAAATTAATATTGGTAACAGCGATAACACCCACTCCTGCTGGAGAAGGAAAAACCACAACCTCTGTGGGTTTAAGTGATGGATTAAATAAAATTGGAAAAAAATCAATTGTTTGTCTTAGAGAGCCTAGTCTTGGACCATCATTTGGAATGAAAGGTGGTGCTGCCGGAGGAGGATATGCGCAGGTAGTTCCAATGGAGCAAATAAATTTACATTTTACTGGTGACTTTCATGCGATCACATCTGCTCATAACTTGCTATCAGCATTAATTGATAATCATATTTATTGGGGAAATAAGCTAAATATAGATGTAAGAAGAGTTGTTTGGAAAAGAGTTATGGATATGAATGATAGATCTTTAAGATCTATTGTTGTTGATCTAGGTGGAATTGCAAACGGCTATCCTAGACAAGATGGTTTCGATATCACTGTAGCATCAGAAATAATGGCTATCTTTTGTTTAGCTAACAATCTTAAAGATTTAGAGAAAAGAATTGGAAACATTACAATTGCTTATACTAGAGAGAAAAAACCTATTTTTGCTAAAGATTTAAATGCTCAAGGTCCAATGACAGTATTGTTAAAAGAGGCAATTAGACCAAACGTTACACAAACTTTAGAAAATAACCCAGCAATAATTCATGGTGGTCCATTTGCTAATATTGCTCATGGTTGTAATTCTGTAATAGCCACAAAAGCTGGATTAAAATTAGTGATAGTTGCAACAATTAGAGCACTTAAAATGCACGGTGGAGTACCAAAAGAAGATCTTAAAAACGAAAATGTTGATGCACTTAAAAAAGGTTTAGTTAATTTGGAAAGACATATTAATAATACTAGAAAATTTGGTTTACCAGTAACGATAGCAGTAAATCACTTCATTACAGATACTGATAAAGAAATGAATACGTTGCTAGATTTCTGTAAAACACAAGGAGTTAAGGCTTCAAAATGTACGCATTGGAGTAATGGTAGTGAGGGCACAACTGAGCTTGCTAAAAATGTTGTTGAAATTTGTGAAGAGACTAAAAATACATTTCAATATCTTTACGAAGATTCTTTGCCACTATTCAAAAAAATAGAGAAAATTGCACAAGAAATTTATCACGCAAGTGAAGTAGTAGCTGACTCCAAAGTAAGACAACAATTAAAAGATTTTGAAGAAAAAGGATATGGTAATTTACCGGTATGTATTGCAAAGACACAATATAGTTTTTCTACAGATCCAAATTTAAAAGGTGCGCCAACAGGTCATGTGCTACCAGTAAGAGAAGTACGTTTGTCATCAGGTGCTGAATTTGTTGTTGTTATTTGTGGAGAAATAATGACAATGCCTGGATTGCCAAGAGTGCCAGCAGCAGATTCGATTAAACTAAATGATGAAGGTGAGATTGAAGGACTGTTTTAATATTAGCACATTAAATATTTAGTTTTAGATCGATAAACTTTAACCAATTTTCTAACTCTCTCATTCGAGCATCAAGTTTAGAAACTTTAATTTCATCCTCAATTATTTTAACATGATTATCAATCTCGTTTTGGTCTTTAAAAGCTTTATTATTAAGAAGTCTCTCTGTTCTAAAATGTATCAAGCTAATCATTTTTTCATATGAAATTTCAGGATGATATTGAATTCCCCAAATATTACTTACACCTGCTTTAAAAGATACACCCATAATTGAATTTGCAGGTAAAGTTACAACCTCATCAAAGTTGAAAGCTGGCGTATTAAATATTTTATTTTTATTTTTATAGATATTATGTTTCAAGCCTTCTTCATTAATTTCAATATCATGTGCTATACCTCTATGAGCTCCCCTTTCACATCTTTTTACTGCACCACCAGCAACAGTAACAGCAACCTGCATACCCCAACAAATAGCTAAAATGTTTTTAATATTACTTTGACATTCTCTCATAAAATCAAGTTGTCTCCTTATTTCAGGAGTATCATTATAAATATTTAGACTACTGCCTCCCCATATCATGCCATCATATTTATTTAAATTTTTTACAACATCAGATACATTTGAATCTGATGAAGGATTCACGACATCTATTTCTAGATCTTTTGTAAAGTAGCTAATACTGTCCTTTAAGCTTTCTGTATGTGTTTTAATACCACCATCAGTAAAACTCTGATTTTCCTCTCTTAGATTGCCCTCTACTATTAATATTTTTTTCACTTTAAAAACTTAATTACCAATCAATTATTAATTTCTTGTTATTACAAATTGCTTCAAGCATACAAAATAGTAATGGAAAATCTTTTTTATCAAATTCTTTAAGTATTTTTGGACCAATTTCAAAAGCTAAATCTGCACCCTCAACTGTTATCTCTTTCATATGATTTTCTTTAGCATCTTTATAGAGCAATCCTTTACCAAGATAATTTCCCATCATACTGTTTCTCCCCCCAGCAGCACTTACATGTAAATCACCTAATCCAGCTAGTCCGAAAACTGTTTCCTCTTTGCCTTTTAGCTTTTTTGTCAACTTTTTCATTTCTGATAATGATTTGTAAACTAATGAGGCAGCTGTATTTAAATAATATTTTTTTTTAATTTTATCATTTAAATTTTCATTACTTAACCCTTCTGATGCCCCAATTAACATTGAATAAATATTTTTTGAAGCTGCGCACACCTCTACTCCTATAAGGTCGTCTGTAAATTCAGTTGAATAATAACTTGTTGAAATTATTTTTCCTATTTCTCTTACTATTTCGATATTGTTATTAGCTAAAACCACACTGCTTTTAATTCTATTAGCTAATCCATTTGCAAGGCATGGACCTCCTACAGCTGATATCTTTGGATTAGAGGCGCCTTTTATCTTTAAAATTTTTTCTAATTTGTCTGCTAATGTTTCAAATTGATTTTCAATTACAGCTAAACCTTTTGTAAGAAGTAATATGTTTGTATTTTCATTATAAAATTTTGAAACTTCGTCACCTATCCACTCTATGCCTTTCGAACTTACTCCGACAACAATTAGATCTATATTATCTTTCATTTTATCATCAAACTCAGAAAATTTTATAACTTTAACATTTTTTGGTAGTTGGCAATTTAATACTGGGTGTTGATTTTTATTATTATT
>LUMQ01000388.1_pt1 | contig 21505 bp, 16 predicted proteins | sample 729621 | NCBI WGS metagenome assembly LUMQ01 (sample SAMN03860259, study PRJNA289734) | marine metagenome | biome: seawater column; feature: ocean; material: water; isolation source: Red Sea water column Station 12 - depth 25m | place: Saudi Arabia: Red Sea | collected 2011-10-15 | depth 25 m | reverse complement strand
TTTTTTTGAAAACTCAAAAAAACCAATTTTTAAATTAGCCGCTGGCGTTCCTCGGCTCGTATCTAACGCATGAGTTGTTAAAAACCCGACCATTCTGTAGCTCCAAAAGGGATTAATTTTTTAAAGTAATAAATAAAGAATACTATGTTGAGACTAATTCATTAAAATGTATGTTTCAAAATAAAAATTAGAGTATAAGTCATTAAAAATAATAAAGTTGGAGTCCTAAGTGGATCGTTATGAAAGAGATTTGATTGGCTATGGTCAAAACATACCAAAAGTTAAATGGCCTAATAACGCAAAAATTGCTGTCCAATTTGTCATAAATTATGAAGAAGGTGGAGAAAACTGCATTTTACATGGAGATGATGCATCTGAAGCTTTTCTGTCTGAAATTATTGGAGCCTCTCCTTGGCCAGGTCAAAGACACTGGAATATGGAAAGTATCTACGAGTATGGTGCAAGATCTGGTTTCTGGCGTCTTCACAGATTATTCACCAAAATGAAAATACCAGTAACGGTTTACGGAGTTACATCCGCACTGGCAAGGAGCCCAGAGCAAGTACAAGCTATGCAAGACGCAGACTGGGAAATAGCCAGCCATGGTTTGAAGTGGATTGAACATAAAGATATGCCCGCAGAAGTCGAAAGAGCGCAGATTCAAGAAGCCATAAAATTACACCAGAGGGTTACCGGTCAAAGGCCATGTGGCTGGTATACAGGAAGATGTTCAGAGAATACCGTAAGATTGGTATCAAATGAAGGTGGGTTTGATTACATTTCTGACAGTTATGCAGATGATTTACCATATTGGATAGATATTGATGGCCATGACCAATTAATTATCCCTTATACTTTAGACACAAATGATATGAGATTTGCGACTGCACAGGGTTTTTCAACCTCTGGGCAGTTTTTTGATTATTTAAGAGATACTTTTGACACCCTATATTCTGAAGGGGTGGAAGGATCTCCAAAGATGATGTCAATTGGCTTGCATTGCAGACTAATCGGTAGACCCGGGAGGATTACTGCCATACAGCGATTTATTGAACATGCAACTTCATTCAAAGACGTTTGGTTCGCCAAAAGTTTGTTGAAACGTTTGGTGGCATTTTTGAAAAATCGCCTTGGATGGCGGAAAAAACTTGGGATACTGAATTGGGACCCGCTCACGATACAGTCCAAGGTTTACACAGCGCATTCTGCCGCATCTTCCGAGCAGAAGAAAAGGAAATTCGTTTAGAAGTTTTAAAAGCTCATCCAGAATTGGCTGTAAAACTTTCCAAAACTGAGCAGCTTACAAAAGAAAGCCAAAACGAACAGGCAAGTGCAGGTTTAGACAACTTAACATCCGAAGAATATGAACAATTTGCCGAGCTAAATAGATCTTACAGAGAGAAATATGGTTTTCCCTTCATTATTGCGGTAAAAAACCACAGCAAATCAGAAATTTTAGATAATTTTATTTCTCGTATTAGGAATACAGAAGAAATGGAATTCAATGAAGCATGTGCGCAAGTGGAACGGATTGCAGAAATTAGATTGCTGGATATAATTTAATGCCACAGAAAATTATAACTCAGCCCCTGACAAAAATAAATTTTCAGGATTTTGGAGAGGTTATTGATACTGGCGGTGATCCAGATATGCTGATCAATCAAGGTCTATGTGAAAGATATCATGACAGAGCTAAAATAGATGTAGGAACCGATGGGAAAGTCGGTTTGAGCTTATTTAACGCCGAAACACGCTCATTGCCATTAGTCCTTAAGATGATGGAGCGACATCCTGACGGAAGCCAAGCCTTTATTCCTATGTCTACTAATGGATTTTTAGTCATAGTTGCAAATGATAAAAACAATAGGCCTGATACCCCAAAAGCCTTTGTATCAGCGCCCGGTCAAGCGATAAACTTTTTTAAAGGGACCTGGCATGGCGTGTTAACTCCCTTAAGTGAACCTGGTCTCTTTGCAGTAATCGATAGAATTGGAAAATCTCAAAATCTAGAAGAATTTTTCTTTGACGTACCATATATAGTTGATACACTCTAGGGCGTCTGCCTTAAAAATAGGCAGAAGCTAAGTTTAATAGTCAAATAGGGAGACTAAAATGACTGACAATGCTATGGGTTCTTACAGTGATCCCAACATTACACCCCCAATGGGTCAAGCAGCCCCGCTGGGATTACAGCATGTCTTGGCCATGTTCGCATCAAACGTAACTCCGTCCATAATTGTTGCGGGAGCAGCAGGACTGCAATTTGGTGGTGCAGAGCAAGTATATTTAATCCAAATGGCAATGCTTTTCGCGGGCATAGCAACATTATTTCAAACTATAGGCTTTGGGCCGGTAGGAGCCAGGTTGCCGATAATGCAGGGTACAAGCTTCGCATTTGTTGGTGTTTTAGCAGGTATCGCTGCAACTCAAGGCCTCGGTGTGGCTTTAACTTCCTGTATTATTGGTGGCTTAATTCATTTTGCCTTGGGATCAGTTATTGCGAATATTCGGTATTTATTTCCACCACTTGTCACGGGGCTAGTTATCCTCGCAATCGGTCTTTATTTGGTGCCAGTCGGTATTAAGTATGCAGCGGGTGGAGCAGCAGATTTCCAAATGGCAGCAGAAAGCTTTGGCTCTCTGATGCATTGGACCGTCGCACTTACAGTCATTGTGGTTGCTCTTGGATTTAAGTTCATGACAAAGGGCATTTTATCAAATGCCGCAATACTGCTGGGCTTAATCGCAGGTTATCTAGTGGCCTTTATGTTTGGTATGGTTAATTTTGCAGCTGTCGGTAAAGCGAGTTGGGTAACGGGACTTCAAACTTTACCATACGGATTTGAGTTTAATCTAGGAGCTGTGATAGGCGTAACAATAGTTTCAATTGTTTCAGCGGTTGAAACCATCGGCGACACTTCAGCGACCGCTAAAGCTGGAGCTGGTCGTGAGGCTACTGACGAAGAAATATCTGGTGCTACATATGCTGATGGTCTCGGAACGGCAGTTGTAGGAGTTTTTGGCGGTCTGCCTAACACCTCTTTCAGTCAGAATGTGGGCATCGTGGGTATGACCGGTATTATGAGCAGGCACGTTGTTACGATCGCAGGCGCAATTATGGTTATATGCGGACTAATACCAAAAATAGGAGCAATCATTGCTTCTATGCCTCTCCCAGTTCTGGGCGGTGGCGTGATTGTAATGTTTGGTATGGTGGCAGCTGCTGGACTTAACGTACTAAGCGAAATAAAAATGTCTCGCAGAAATATGATTATTATCGCACTGTCATTGTCTATTGGACTAGGCTTTAATCTGGTGCCTTCCGCAGTGCAATATCTACCAGGTATTTGGAAAACATTAGCTACCTCAGCTGTAGCACCCACAGCATTTTTGGCTATTGTTTTAAACCAAATTCTACCAGAAGAATAAAATTAGATTATTACTTTTTGAAACGCCCTGAATTTTCAGGGCGTTTTTTGTTGTATTGATTTCAGCGTGAATCACTGTAACATAAAAGCATGAATAGTTTCATTCCTATTGCAAACTTCCATAGCAATGTAGTTAGTTTTCAAAAACCTGAGCTCACTATTATTTTATCACTGTATGGTCGTATGGTGGCTTCTGGTGATTGGCGCGATTATGGAATTTCCTCATTAAAGGAGGTTGCGGTATTCTCGATTTTTAGAAGAACAGCAGAACATCCAATCTACAGGATTGAAAAAAGACCTAAATTGCGAAATCGGCAAGGTCAATATGCGGTTGTTGGCATGGATGGACAAATTCTAAAACGTGGTCACGACCTCAAATCAGTGTTAGGAATTCTAGAACGTAAGTTAATCAAACTAGTTGATTAGTTGTCATCAGACAAATTTTTCAAATATTTTCTTTTTAAACTAGAAAAGAACAAACAAAGAACATATTTATATGTCTATGTTTTCTGAACTATCTATTACATCAAACTTTAGCTTCCTACAGGGGGCCTCTCACCCTGAGGAATATATGGAACGCGGAGCTCTTTTAGGCTTAAGTGCAATTGCAATTGCAGATGTTAATTCTGTGGCTGGGATCGTACGTGCACATACACATGGGCAAAAAATTAAGGAAACTGTTTCAGAACGCCAACAGATTGAACCATTTGGACCTCCATGCCCAGAGCACCTAAAAGGATATAGTTCGCTACATGTTGAAAATATACCTCGTTTAATACCAGCTGCACGCTTAATTTTTCAAGAAGGCGTTAGTACCACTTCAATTATCCAAACATATGAGGGTTGGAAAATACTTTGCAAGTTAATTTCAAAAGGCCGTTTACGGAGCAAAAAGGGTGAGTGTGAACTAAAAATATCAGATATACCTAAAAACTTATCTGGGATAAAACTGTTGCTACATGTTCCACAAACTTTACCTAGAAAAAATGCTACTTGGTGGAACAATGTAAGACATTTAGTAAGCGAACACAAAGACTGCTTATATTTGGTAATGTCACCATACTATGATGGATTAGACGGAGCTCGTTTTGATAAATTATACCAAATAGCTAAAAGCTTTTCACTACCAGTTGTAGCAAGTTCTTTTCCTTTAATGCACCATGGGAAACGGCGCCGATTGGCAGATGTGTTGTGCGCAATCAAGCAAGGTAAAAAGATTGAAAAATTAGGAAAAAATGCTCTGGTAAATGCAGAACAACGCTTAAGAAGTCCTCGAGAAATAAATAAGTTGTTCGCCAAATTTCCAATTGCCATAAAAAATGCAAATAAAATTTCTGCGAATTGTTCATTTACACTTGATCAGCTGAAATATGATTATCCCAAAGAAAGTGGCAATGGCAAAGCTCCATCAGAGCGACTGAATGAATTAGCGATGGAAGGAATAAAGTGGCGCTACCCACAAGGAGCACCAAAACGTGTAAGTCAAATTTTAAATCATGAATTAAAGCTTATAAAAAAATTAGAATACGAACCATACTTCCTTACGGTAAATGATATAGTTCAGTTCGCCCGTTCACGTAACATTCTTTGTCAGGGAAGAGGGTCTGCCGCAAACTCTGTCTTATGTTATTGTTTAGGTATAACATCGGTAAGCCCTGAAATAGGTACAATGGTTTTCGAACGTTTTGTTTCAGAAGCAAGAAAAGAACCGCCTGATATAGATGTCGACTTTGAACATGAGCGTCGCGAAGAAGTAATTCAGCATATATATGAAAAGTACGGGCGCGACCATGCAGGATTATGTGCAACAGTAGTTCACTACCGTGGAAAGCGCGCTGTACGTGAGGTTGGCACAGCTATGGGATTAACCAAAGACACTATTAGTGCACTCTCCTCACAGCTTTGGGGTTTTTCTAGTAATGGGAAAATTAGTGAAAAATGGTTAAGAGAAATTGGCCTCAATCCAAATGATATCAATCTGCAAAAAACACTATTACTAGTCCACGAAATAATAGGTTTCCCTCGACATCTTTCTCAGCATGTAGGCGGTTTTATCATCACAGAGGGTCGTTTAGATGAACTTGTTCCGATTGAAAATGCGAGTATGGAAGGGCGAACTGTAATTTGCTGGGACAAGGATGATATCGATTCGTTAGGAATTTTAAAAATTGATATTTTATCCCTTGGCATGCTGACTTGCCTGCGTAAATCATTTGATTTGGTTCACCAACATCTTGGTCATAATTTTGATCTTGCTACTATTCCTGCTGAAGACCCTAAAGTCTACGACATGTTGTGCCGCGCTGATAGTATTGGAGTGTTTCAAGTGGAAAGTCGCGCACAAATGAACTTTCTTCCTAGAATGAGGCCACGCTGTTTCTATGATCTGGTTATAGAAGTGGCAATAGTAAGACCCGGCCCAATTCAAGGTGATATGGTCCACCCTTATATCCGCCGACGCAATGGTGAGGAACAAGTTGAATTCCCGTCAGATGCACTTGGAAGTGTATTAAGTAAGACACTGGGCGTCCCGTTGTTCCAAGAGCAAGCTATGCAAATTGCCATTGTTGGAGCAGGCTTCACTCCAGAGGAAGCAGACAAATTGCGTAGAGCTTTAGCAACCTTCAAAAAACATGGCTCAGTGAGTGAGTTAAGAACCCGTTTTTTAAGGGGAATGCGCCAAAACGGCTATGGCAAAGATTTTTCCGAACGATGTTTTTCCCAAATTGAAGGTTTCGGGTCTTATGGTTTTCCTGAAAGTCATGCTGCTAGCTTTGCATTATTAGTATATGCTAGCGCTTGGATAAAATGTCACCACCCAGCAGTTTTTGCGTGTGCTCTATTAAATTCTCAACCTATGGGTTTTTATGCACCAGCCCAAATACTTAGTGATGCACAGGCACATGATGTTACTATTTATCCAATTTGTATCAACAATAGCTACTGGGATAATACTTTAGAAACAGACAAAAATGGGAAATTAGCATTACGATTGGGTTTTAGACAAATAATTGGATTAACCAAGGAAGATGCCTCTTGGATTACTGCTGCGCGTGGAAATGGTTATAGTACTATAGAGGATATATGGCGACGTGCTGGCATTAAATCTGCCACACTAAATCGCTTAGCCGAAGCTGATGCGTTTATATCAATTGGAATAAATCAACGCGAAGCAATTTGGCAAGCAAGTGCCATTCTCAGTAATAACAAATTACCCTTGTTTGATCAGGACATTGATGGTGAAATTATAAAAGAAGCGCTCCCCATATTACCCAATATGAGCCTCGGAGAGGCTATTGTGCAAGATTACACTGCTACAAAATTCTCACTCAGGGCTCATCCTCTATCTCTATTACGAGATATTTTAACGCCGCCATATCAAAGTATTAATCACTAAAAAGGTGCTTTTGATCTAAATCTAGAACCAAATCCATTCTCAGGATGTTTCACCCTGAGCTCTTCTGAATGTAACATCATTCTATGGTGTGTACTAACCTCTCCATATATAGGGTCTCCTAGGATAGGATGGCCCAACGCCATGCAGTGAACTCTTAGCTGGTGCGAACGTCCGGTTTTGGGCACTAAACGCAATCTACTTTCATTTTGATTAGAACTTAGTTTGTACCATTCCGTTAGTGCCAGCTTTCCAGTCTCATGACAAACCATCTGACGGGGTCTATTTTCCCAATCAACAACCAACGGCAAGTCAATTAGACCACTTTTTTGTGTCACTTCTCCAGAAACACGGGCTACATATGTCTTCTTTACTTGACGCCTTTCAAATTGCATCGACAGCGCTCTTTGGGCATACTCTGTTTGTCCAAAAATCATAACACCAGATGTATCCCTATCAAGACGATGAACTAAAAGCGTATTTGGAAAAGCAATTTTTAATCTGCTCAGCAAGCAATCTGCCAATTCAATACCCTTGCCAGGAACAGAAAGTAGACCTGCTGGTTTATTCACGACCAAAATATGCGCATCTTCGTGAAGAATATCTAATGGTTCAGTCGGTGGGTTATATTCCATATCAATCCTTCGCCTAAACAATAAAATAAAAAAAGTCTATACTCATGAAATTTTACTTGATTTTTTCATGAACTGCTAACACCGTACCTTTAATTAGTTTTAGGTGAGTAATGCATAATTTTGACCCAAATTCATCATCAACCTTGGGTGCTGATCTTCGGTCACTTCGGAAATCTCGCAAGATGACAATTAAGGAATTATCTAAAGCTACAGAAAAATCATTAGGATGGATTAGCCAAATAGAAAGAGATAAGTCTCAACCATCCATTGATGACTTGAGAGACTTGGCTCGCGTTCTTAACGTACCCCTATCAATATTATTTGGACAATCACGTTCAGGTTCAGAGGAAGAAGGGTATATTGTTAGAAAATCAGCTAGGCGGGTCATAGGTTCAAACTCATCTGGTCTTAAAGAGGAGTTACTTTCTCCTGACCTTACTGATGACTTTGAAGTAGTATATTCAACTTTTGAGCCAAATTCAAAACTAGCAAAAAGACAAAAGAGACAAACACAAGAAGTTGGATATGTAATAAGCGGTAGTCTTATTTTGAATATAAACGATAAAGAATTCACAGTTAGTGCAGGCGATAGTTTTAGAATTAAAGGGGAAGCGCATAGGTGGGCAAACCCGTTTGCAGAACCGTGCAGTATAATATGGGTGATTGCCCCACCAATTTATTAAAAAGTTGAATATACCTCAAATAATTTTCTAAGGAGATAAAAATGTCTGAATTTCCAAAATCTGCAAGAGTGGTAATAATAGGCGGTGGAGCTGTAGGAGCATCAGCACTTTTTCATCTCGCTAAAGCAGGGTGGACCGACTGTATACTTATTGAAAAAAATGAACTAACAGCTGGTTCTACGTGGCATGCGGCAGGAAACGTACCAACATTTTCCACAAGTTGGTCAATAATGAATATGCAGCGTTATTCAACTGAATTATATAGTGGATTGGCACAAGAAGTAGACTACCCGATGAATTATCATATGACCGGATCAATAAGGCTTGGTCATTCCAAAGAACGCATGCAAGAATTTGAACGTGCAAAAGGAATGGGACAATATCAAGGTATGGATATTAGTATCCTTGGTTTAGACGAAATCAAAAATAAATACCCATTTATTGAAACTCATGACCTGAAGGGAGCTCTTTACGATCCTAGTGATGGGGATATTGATCCAGCGCAGTTAACACAAGCATTAGCGAAGGGCGCAAGAGACTTAGGCTCAGAAATAATCCGCTTTTGTTCAGCAACTGGCGTCAGCCGAAAAAATGATGAATGGATTATTCATACAACAAAAGGAGATATTCGATGCGAGTATGTCGTTAATGCAGCGGGTTACTACGCTCAAAGGGTTGGAGAATGGTTCATTCCATACGGAGGAAGAACTGTCCCTATGATGGTTATGAGCCATCAGTACCTATTATTTGAGGAAGTTGAGGCCGTAAAGGATTGGTCCACTGAAATGCAACACAAACTTCCACTGCTTCGTGATGTTGATAGCAGCTATTATCTTCGCCAAGAAAAATTTGGTTTCAACCTTGGTCCTTATGAGCGAACTTGTAGGGCCCACTGGGCGCAACCCGACGACCCAATGCCGGAAGATTTTAGTTTTCAGTTGTACCCTGATGATCTAGATCGATTGGAATGGTACATCGAAGATGCATTAGCTAGAGTGCCTCTGTTGGGTGAAGCGGGGGTTAGCAAAGTTATAAATGGACCAATCCCGTATGCACCAGATGGACTTCCTTTGATAGGTCCAATGCCTGGCGTACCGAATGCATTTGAAGCATGTGTATTTACTTTTGGGATCGCTCAAGCCGGTGGGGCAGGAAAAGTTTTGTCCGAGTGGCTAATTGAAGGCGAAACAGAATGGGACATGTGGTCATGTGATCCGCGGCGTTACACAAATTATACAGATCATGATTATTGTGTTGCTAAGGGCATGGAAATTTATGGACATGAATATGCTATGCATTTCCCATGGCATGAATGGCCAGCAGGAAGGAATAAAAAACTTTCACCAGCGCATGACCAAATAGTAAAAAAAGGTGGTCAAATGGGTGCATACAATGGTTGGGAGCGTGCAAACTGGTTTGCACATAGCACTGACGATATTTCCGAAAAGACAACGCAAACATGGGAACGTAATGGCCCGTGGGAGCAACGAATTAAAGAGGAATGTTATGCCGTAAGAGATGACGTAGGTGTTTTGGACCTACCTGGTTTCAGCCGCTTTGATATTGAAGGAAAAGGAACTGCAGCATGGCTTCGAGGAAGAATTGCAGGATCATTGCCAAAAATTGGACGTCTTAATTTAGCATATTTTGCAGATACAAGAGGTCGCATATTAACTGAAATGTCAATCATTCGACACTCTGAGGAAAAATTTACTCTCATAACAGCCGCTTCGGCTCAATGGCATGATTGGGAAATAATTAACAAAGCGTCTTCTTTAAATATATCCGTAACAGACACAACTGAGAAACTTAGCACTTTAATAGTTACAGGGCCAAAGTCTCGTAATCTACTTGAAAAAATTGGTACTGACGCAGATCTATACCTTCCTTGGTTAAGCCATCATAAAGCAAAAGTATGTGGGAAGCCTTGTCATTTGATGCGTGTTAGTTTTGCGGGAGAATTAGGTTGGGAAATTCACACTGATGTCGAAAATATTTCAACTCTCTACAAAGAAATTAGTGATGCAGGCGCAAAGCCGTTTGGCATGTGGGCTTTAAATTCTCTTCGCATAGAAAAGGGATATCGAGCTTGGAAAGGAGACTTATCAACAGATTACAGCCTGTTAGAGGCTGGTTTGTCGAGATTTATTAAGTTCGATAAAGAAGAGGGTTTTCCAGGAAAAGCAGCTTTAGAGATAGAAAGACAGCACGGAAGTAAAAAACGGTTTGTATCACTTATAGTAGAGGCGGGAAAATGTGACGCTCCATATATGTCTACTCTATGGAAAAATGATCAAATTGTGGGAGAGACGACATCTGGCGCATGGGGCTATCGCACGAATTCTTCAATTGCTCTTGGAATGATAAGGAGTGATTTAGCTTCGGCAGGAACAGAAATTGAAATAGAGATTTTTGGAGACCGTCATAAAGCTATTGTCCAACCAGAAGGGTCAATCTGGGATCCAATGAACGAAAGATTGCGCGCATGAAAGAAGCGATAACACTTCTTGATGGATCAATCGGACAAGAATTAGTTAAAAAATTTGGTAAAAAACCAACACCGTTATGGTCAACAGAAATTATGTTAAAAAATCCAGAAATGGTATCGAATATCCATAGCGCTTACTTTAAAGCTGGGGCAACTATTGCCACAACAAACAGCTACACAGTACTTCGAGACCGTTTAAAGCACTTCAACCTGGAACATGAAGCACATAATTTATGGAGCTCTTCAGTAGAAGCCGCCTGCAATGCCCGTAATAATTATGGAAGTGGTCGAGTTGCAGGTTCAATTGGCCCTTTAATAGCGTCATACCGACCTGACCTCTGCCCCTCAATAGATGAAGCATCAAAAATATATGATGAGAAGATTGCAAATATTGCCCCTAAGGTGGATATATTATTAGTTGAAACGGTCTCTTCTTTAAAACAAGCCAAAGGGGTTTTGGCATCGACAGATAAAGAGAGCAAGCCGGTTTGGATATCTTTTAGTGTAGACGATCAAGATGGCACAAAACTTCGATCAGGCGAAAACCTGGAAGATATAGAGCCTATTATCAACGATCATTCGGTTGAAGCAGTTCTCATCAACTGCTCCCCGCCCGAAGCAGTAGATAATGCATTACCTATAATTTCCAAAATGAATAAACCGTTTGGAGCTTATGCGAATGGATTTTCCAAAATATCAAAAGAATTTCTAAAAGACAGACCAACAGTTGATGCTTTGACAGCTCGTAAAGACTTGGGACCGGAAGAGTTTAGTAATTTTGTTATTAATTGGGTCAGGAATGGCGCCACAATCGTTGGTGGATGCTGCGAAATTGGCCCCACTCATATCTCGAAGATCGCAAAAAAGATCCATGAATTAGGATTTCAAATTATATAAAGGTATTAGAGGACGATGATACAGGATAAAGCCAAAGTTATTATCATAGGCGGCGGCGTCATTGGATGTTCAGTAGCCTACCATTTGAGTAAATTAGGCTGGAATGATATAGTTTTGTTGGAGCGCAAACAACTCACTTCTGGAACAACGTGGCATGCTGCAGGGTTGATAGGCCAATTAAGAGCCAGTGCTAATATGACAAAATTAGCAAAGTACACACAAGAATTATACTTTGATCTTGAAAAAGAAACCGGTGTGTCAACCGGTTTTAAAAGAGTGGGTTCAATTAGTGTTGCTCTTACAAACGAGAGAATGGAAGAATTGAAACGCTCTGCAGCTATGGCTAGGGCTTTTGGGGTTGATGTGGAAGAAATTTCTCCGCGCGAAATCAAAAATAGATATCCTCACATTAATCTAGAAAGGGTAGTGGGTGGGGTCTTTCTAGGGAAAGACGGACAAGGAGATCCCGCAAATATTGCTTTGGCTCTTGCAAAAGGTGCACGGCAGGAAGGTGCTAAAATTTACGAAGGAGTTACTGCAACGAAAATATTTAAAAATCAGAATAAAGTAACTGGTGTTGAATGGACTAATCGGCATGGTGAGAGCGGACGGATCTCCTGCGAAGAAATAGTAAATTGTGCTGGAATGTGGGGTCACAGCGTCGGCAAAATGTTAGGTACAAATATTCCCCTTCATGCATGTGAGCATTTTTATATAGTTACTGAACCAATAGCAGAATTAACTCAACTTCCGGTACTTAGAGTCCCGGATGAATGCGCTTATTACAAAGAAGATGCCGGCAAAATGCTGCTTGGGGCATTTGAACCTAATGCGAAGCCTTGGGGTATGTCTGGAATACCCAAAGATTTTGAATTTGACCAACTTCCTGAAGATTTCGAACATTTTGAACCAATTTTGGAAATGGCTGTGAATAGGGTTCCTATGCTTGAAAAAGCAATGGATGCAAGATAAAGATAAACCATTCGATTTGGGCGATGTTGATATAAGTCGTATGCAACCTTTTCAGGGAAATAAAAAATATTTATTTGAACGGTCAAAAGAAACACTTGGTCTGCTGTATGCTGACCACTTCCCTTTTAGACAAAAGGAAAGTGCCCGAGGTGTCAGACGAACGCCTTTCCATGAGCATCTGAAGTCCAAAGGCGCTGTCTTCGGAGAAGTAGCTGGTTGGGAACGTGCAAATTGGTTCTCTAACAATGGGCAAAGTGATGAATATCGTTATAGTTGGAAACGCCAGAATTGGTTTGAAAATTCAGCTAGAGAACACATGGCTGTGAGGGAGAATGTTGGTCTATATGATATGTCTACTTTCGGAAAAATACGAGTAGAGGGTAAAGATGCCGAAAGTTTTCTAAATTATTTATGCGGTGCAAACTTATCTGTCGACATAGGTAAAATAGTATATACCCAATTTTTGAATTCAAAAGGCGGTATAGAGGCAGATGTTACTGTGACTAGACTAAGTGAAACGACATATTTGATAGTAACACCTGCTGCCACTCGACTTGCTGATGAAACTTGGCTGCGCAGGAATCAAAAGGACTATAGCGTAGTTATTACAGATGTGACTGCCGCAGAAGGAGTTCTTGCATTAATGGGACCAGCGTCAAGAGCTTTACTAAATAGTGTTTCTCCAAATAATTTTGAGAATGAAACGAACCCTTTTGGCACTGCGCAATTGATTGAAATAGGAATGGGACAAGCCCGTGCCCATAGAGTTTCTTATGTAGGCGAACTTGGATGGGAACTATACATTAGTAGTGATCAATGCGGTCATATTTTTGAGACGATATTTGATGCTGGGTCAGACCATAATTTAAAGTTATGTGGAATGCACATGATGGACAGCTGTAGAATAGAAAAAGCGTATCGACATTTTGGGCATGATATTACATGTGAAGACCATGTCCTTGAAGCTGGGTTGGGTTTTGCAGTGGATACTGCCAAACCAGATTTTATAGGCAAAAAAGCTGTGATTGATAAGAAAGAATGCGGCTTAGAAAAGAGATTGGTTCAATTCCAACTTACAGACCCTGAGCCTCTATTATATCACAACGAACCAATAATGAGAGATGGCGAAATTGTAGGTTATATCAGTTCAGGTAATTATGGACATAAACTAGGTGGAGCAATCGGTATGGGATACGTACCTTGCAAAAGTGAAAGTCCAGAAGAACTTCTATCATCAAAATTTGAAATAGATGTCGCAGGTACTATTTGCGCGGCGAAAGCGTCGCTTAAACCTTTATACGACCCACTCAGTAAACGGACAAAAGCTTAGTTTTAGTTGCCTATTCCCTAAAAAAGTCACTTGAGCCGTGGTGGTTTAAGATTTTCTTTTAAGTCTATAGCTTGCTCAAATGAGGCACTTTTTTCTTCTAAATCTTTTTCAAAATTTAAAGAGATACCAATCTTTCTGATTTTTTTTAAATTTGGGCTGTCAACGTTCATGAAAATGACATCAATTGGTTTCTCATCATACAATGTAAAGTTAACTACTTCATTTACTGCCTTAGCTATTACAGCATGCATCTTTTGATTTATATCAACAAATACAATAAGTTGTGACTTATAACCACTTTTATAGATTACTTCAGCAATCCATGCCTCGGGAACAAATTTAGATAAGTAACTCAATTTATTATTTAATGAATTCCTTACTACAAATGGTATACTTGGTTTGCTAAACTTAGTTATTTTATCGCTTAATCTTTTTGGGGATTGCTCGACAATATTTTGCAACCAATCAACATCGTTACTGCTGAGCAGTATCTCTGATGAAACAGCCAAACTTAAGTTTAATCCCAAGCCAAGCTTTTGCTCTTTCAACATTGGTAAAACCATTCGCCCCGTTAGTGCAAGATAAGGGGAGCTATTTCCAGTAAAGTCAACTAACCTAGAAATAGTATCAAAAACTAATGCATATTTATCTTCAGGCGTTTCAATTAAATTCGGACAAGCTATGCCGCCTTCAAGCTCTTTCTCCAGCAATAAATATAGTTCGGTATCAAGTAGAGCCTCATAAAATGAAAATATTGATTTGTCATCGTTTTCCGTACCATCGGCTAACTCTTTTAGCTCATCGAGCTTGGTAATATTTTCAGTCATTCTGAATTCTTTTAACTACCCTGTTGGTATTACCCACACTTTGAGTAACCACAGCTCCGACAAGTCATACACCCTTCGATCATCTGAAGATCGAACTGACCACATGACGTACAGGATTTTTGTCGGCTTAATTTGAGATTTTCCACCTTAGTTACTTCACCACTTTTATGAAAAAGACTTTTATCAGAGTCTTTAATGCCTTCAACTCATCGACAACAAAGGAAACATCACCTCCCCTTCGAAACACTGCAGAGATCATTCGCGTTAAACCAACGGTCCAAGCAAAATGCTCCATATTTTTAGAGTTTATAAAAACTTCAAATGGACGCCTCTTGTCGTTAACAATTATATCATTGATGGTAACGTAAATTGCATGTTCGCTATCTGGCCACTTTAACTTGTATGTATTTCCATCCAAAGTGCTGGGCCGATCAAGAGGCTCAGACATATAGATGATATCTCCATTTACCTCTTGATCAGACAACGATTTTTCTTCCGACGCCGCTGATAGAACTGATCCCGTTACCTCGTTAGGCCTGTAGGTCGTACAACCTTTGCAACCGGTATCATAAGCTTGAATATACACCTCTTTAAAGTCATCAAAACTTATATCTTCTGGGCAATTTATAGTTTTAGATATTGAGCTATCAACCCACTTTTGGGCAGCAGCCTGCATTTTAACATGATCTGCGGGGGTCAAATTTTGAGCACTGACGAAAAAGTCTGGCAATGGTGCATCACCAAATTTATCCCTCCACAATTGAACTGCATAATCTACAACTTCTTCCTCAACATGAGAGCCATCGTTTTGCAAAACTTTTCGCTTATAACTGTATGCAAAAACAGGTTCTATACCAGAGCTGACATTACCAGCATATAACGAGATGGTACCAGTCGGTGCAATTGATGTTAGAAGGGCATTTCTGATCCCGAATTTATGAACCGCTTGTTTGACATCTTCATCCATCTGGATCATTTTGCCTGAAAGTGGAAACGCTCCCTTTTCTTCAGCTAAGTTTATTGAAGCCTTGTAGGCTGAAAGGGCTATCGTTTTCATCCACTTTTCTGTTTTTTTGACTGCTTCATCAGAGCCATAACGCAAACCGACCATCAACAAAGCATCAGCAAGGCCAGTCACACCCAACCCAATACGACGTTTGTTTTTAGCCTCCAACTTTTGTGCTTCAAGTGGAAATTGAGATACTTCAATAACATTATCCATCATGCGCACGGCCGTAGAAACTAAATCTTCTAGCTGAGAAACATCCAAATACGCATTTTTATCAAATGGCTGCTCAACTAGTTTGGCCAAGTTAATTGAACCCAGTAAACATGCCCCGTAAGGAGGTAGAGGCTGCTCACCACAGGGGTTTGTTGCCGTTATCGTTTCACAATAACTTAAATTGTTTGTCGCATTTATTCGATCAATAAAAATGACACCCGGCTCCGCAAAGTTGTACGTTGCACGCATAATTTGATCCCAAAGATCAGCTGCTTTTATAACACTATAAACTTTATTATTATAGATAAGCTTCCAGTCTTCACCCTTTTTCACTGCATCCATGAATGCATCAGTTACTAATACAGATAAGTTAAACATTCTTAGTTTTTGTGAATCTGACTTTGCAGCGATAAATTCTTCAATATCAGGATGATCACACCTCATTGTCGCCATCATGGCACCACGCCGCGAACCTGCTGACATAATAGTCCTGCACATAGAATCCCAAACATCCATGAATGAAACGGGCCCAGATGCATCAGCGGCAATACCTTTTACGAGCGAACCTTTTGGCCTGATAGTACTGAAATCATATCCTATTCCCCCACCCTGTTGCATAGTCAAAGCGGCTTCTTTCAGCATATCAAAAATGCCACTCATGCTATCAGGTATCACTCCCATTACGAAGCAATTGAATAATGTCACATTGCGTTTTGTTCCCGATCCAGCTGTAATTCTACCCGCAGGCAAGAATTTAAAATCGGTCAAAGCATTGTAAAAAATAGTTTCCCATTTTTTGGGTTCGGTTTCTACTTCTGATAAAGCTTTGGCTATGCGATGCCAGGTGTCTTGAACTGTTTGCTCAAGAAACGTTCCATTTTGGTCCTTCAATCTATATTTCATATCCCAAATTTGCTGAGAGATTGCCATCGGAAAATCTGACATTTAAAATCCTTTATGCAGCACTAGGTTGTTAGATACAAAAAATAAGGTACAACAATTTAGCTGTTAACTAGATTTGCGTCAACACACCAGTATTGAAGATATTTTTAAGACAATTAAATTAATTTCAAGTTATCTTCCAAAAAATAAATTTTCATCAATTTTTAGTCAAAATCTAAATAATAATCATTTAATCAAATCTAATATAGTGATTAAGAAAAATATACCTCCTCAAAATCAATCATCAATGGATGGTATAGCAATTACAAATGTTGGAAAAAAATTTAAAATTATTGGAAAATCGAAATTAAATATTTTTAATAAAATAAAGGTAAATTCAAATGAGTGTTTAATTGTAAAAACTGGGTCACTAATTCCTGATAATATAAAATATATAGTTCCCCAAGAACAAATTTTTATAAATGAAGGAAATGCTTATGTAATTAATTTTAATAAAAATAATAAATTCATAAGAAAAAAGGGACATATCTTCAAAAAAGGTAGTAAAATTGATTTTCAGAATAAATATTTATCTTTTTATGAATTAAGCAGTATAAAAAGCCTGAAAGATATAAAAGTCAAAATACTACAACCATTAAAATTTAAAATTATTTCGACAGGTAGCGAATTTACTAAAGATCATTTTATTCTCCCTACAAATGGTTATTATTTAAATAATTTTATAAAAAAGAATAATCATATTGTTGAAAAGAGTATTCATATAAAAGATGATCAAAAATTATTACTAAAAGAAATAAACAATTCAAAATCAGATATTACAGTTATTATTGGAGGCACAGGTAAAAGTAAAGATGATATCAATTTTGAAAATTTTAATTTAATTATTGATGGTCTTGATTTAAAACCAGGTAGACCTTTTAAATTATTTATAAAGAAAAATAAAATTTATATGTTTTTTCCTGGAAACCCATGCTCTTCCTTTGTATTGACCAATATAATTATTAAATCATTAATCGAGATTTATAATAATAGAAAATCGCAGATTAAATATGATTTAATTGATATCAATAATGTAAAATTTAATTTTAAAATTTTGAAAAGAAAATCTTTTTTATTTGGTTTAAGAGATCAGAAAAGTATTAAAGTATTTAATAATCAAGAAAGTTCTAATTTAAAAAATATATTATATGCAAACTGTCTGATTTATTATGATAGAACTAATAAACTAAGGTTATATCAAATAAATGACTAAAAACGCCAAAAAGCTTTTAGATTTTTTGAGAAAATATATTGAGAAAAATAAAATATCTCCTAATTATGAGGAAATGAAAGAACACATGGGTTTAAAATCTAAATCCTCCATATTCCAATATTTAGAATATTTAGAAGAACAAGGTCACATAAAAAAAGACAAATTAAAATCTAGGTCTATTGAAATAAATAATTTAATTCCTTTTTATAATGCGATATCTGCGGGTAAACCTATAGATAGTTTGAGTCAACAAATAGAATATATTGATGTAAATAGTTTTATAAAATCGAATAAAAGGAACTGTGTCGCTTGTAAAGTAAGTGGTAATTCAATGGAGTCATATGGTATTTTTGAAGATGATATAATCATATTAGAAAAAGTTACAAATTATAATTCAAATGATATTCATGCTATTCAGATAGATGATAGTGAGATAACTCTAAAAAAAATTAAATTAATCAAAGATGAAATTGAAATATTTGGTGATCACAAAAATTTTTCATCAATCAAGTATAAAAAAGATAGGATTAAAATATTGGGTAAGATGATTAATTTAGTCAGAAAATATTAATGATAATCACTAGATTCGCCCCCTCTCCTACTGGAAATTTTCATATGGGAAGTTTAAGGACTGCAATTTACAATTTTTTATTTGCAAGAAAAAATGAAGGAAAATTTCTTTTAAGAATAGAAGACACAGATAGGGAAAGATCAAAAAAAATATATGAAGAAGAAATATTAAAAATATTTAATATATTTAAACTTCAATATGACAATCTTAGTTATCAATCTAAAAATTTAAGTATTCATCAAGAATATTTAGAAAAACTGATGTCAAATGATATGGCGTATCATTCAAAGGATGGGCCTTATAAGTTTAGAGTGAACAGAGATAATGAATTTTTTGAGTATGATGATTTAATTTTAGGAAAAATAAAAGTACCATCTAATACTATAGAAGATTTTTCAATTGCAAGATCTGACAAAAGCCCAACTTTTATATTATCAAACTTAATTGACGACCATTTAGAGAATGTGACTAATGTCATTCGTGGAAACGATCATACTACTAATTCAATTAAACAAATAATGATATCGGATGCTTTAAATTTTAAAGATATAAAATATGCCCATATACCTCTGATACACGACATTAATGGCAAAAAGTTATCAAAAAGAAATAATATAACTAATGTAAACGATTATTTGAGTGAAGGTTACCTATCAGACTCAATATTTAATTTTATCATTAAATTAGGTAATAATTTCAATGATATCGAATATTTAGATATTGAAGATGCAATTGATAATTTCAATTTATCTAAAGTAGTTTTATCACCAGCTAAATTTGATATTGAAAAGTTAAATTTCATTAATCGTCATTATTTAAATAAATTATCTTTTATAGAATTTAAAAATTTTTTAGAAAAAGATATAGAAAAACAAGTATCTAATTTTCAGTTAGAACTTGTTTTCCAGGACATATTAGAAAGATGTAACAAATATACAGATATCAATATAGAGGTATCAAAACTTTTAAACTTTTTTGAAAAAAATATTGTCCTTGAAATTGATGAAAATGAAAAAGCTTTAATTAAAAAAATTTATTCAATTATTAAAAGTTTGCATGATGCTGATAATGCTGTATTAATGCTTGAGGAAAATGACTTACCTTTAAAGAAAATAGGTAAGATAATCAGAAAAATTACAGTAAATTTTGAGTCCAAAATACCAATTGAAAAGATTATTTTATTCTTTGGTATTGAAAAAGTGAAAGAAAAGTTATTATTATACTTAAATGATTGATGAAAAACGTTTTAAATTAGTCGATACTAAAACTGGCAAGGAGTATGAATTTGATGGGATCAAAGGATCTATTGGGCCAGATGTAATTAACATATCATCACTATACAAGAAGACAGGTCTATTTACTTATGACCCTGGTTTTACATCAACTGCAGCTTGTAATTCTAAAATAACATACATTGATGGAGAAAAAGGTATTCTTCAATATAGAGGTTATCCTATTGAAGAACTTGCTAATAGTAGTTCTCATCTTGAAGTCTGTTATTTACTCATGCATGGTGAGTTACCATCAGAAAGTGATAAAAATGAGTTTGAAGAAATAATTAAAAACCACACATTACTAAATGAACAAATAATTCAGTTTTATAGAGGTTTTAGAAGAGATGCACACCCAATGGCGATGATGATTGGAATAGTTGGAGCTTTATCATCATTTTATCATGACTCTTTAAATATTGAAGATCCTGAGCATAGAATGATTGCATCACATAGAATTTTAGCAAAGATGCCAACCATTGCTGCAATGGCTTATAAATACTCAGTAGGTCAACCCTTTGTTTATCCTGTCAATAAACTTAATTATGCAGATAATTTTTTACATATGTGCTTTGCAACACCAACAAAGGAATATGAAATAAATCCACTCTTTTCAAAAATAATGGATCAAATCTTTATTCTTCATGCTGATCATGAACAAAATGCTTCAACATCAACTGTAAGAACTGCTGGCTCATCTCTAGCGAACCCATATGCTTGTTTATCAGCTGGAATTTCGTCACTTTGGGGGAAATCTCACGGCGGTGCAAATGAAGCTGTTATAGATATGATTGATGAAATTGTATTAAATGATTTAAAACCCAAAGACTTTATAGAAGAAGTAAAAAATAAAAAAAATAAAATTAGATTGATGGGCTTTGGACATAGAGTCTATAAAAGCTATGACCCAAGAGCTAAAGTTTTAAAGAAAAGCACAGAAGATTTATTCAAGGATCTAAAAATTAAATCAAAAGAACTCGAAATAGCGAAAGAGATTGAAGAATTAGCCTTAAATGACACGTATTTTAAAGAGAAAAATCTATACCCAAATGTTGATTTTTACTCTGGAATTCTTTTAAAAGCACTAAATATACCTACCACAATGTTTACACCAATTTTTGCAGTTGGCAGAACAGTAGGCTGGTTATCACAATGGAAAGAAATGATAGAAGATAAAGAATTTAAAATAACAAGACCCAGACAATTATTTACTGGAGATAAAGATAAGTCCTATAAAAAAGTGCCTGATAGAGAGAAAAAATCAATATTTAATTTATTGTGGCTTAAGAAGACTTTTCTAAATAATCAGTAATTATACTTGAACGAAAGTTTTCAAAATTGCTACTTCTAATTCCATCAAACATATTTTTTCGATAATTATAAAGCTTATCTTTATTTAATTTTAAAGTTGTAAAAAAATTTGACAAATTAGTAGCTGTAAAATCTTTTTGAATAAACTCTTTTACAATTTCTTTTTTATTAAAGATATTAACTAATGATAAGTATTTCGCTCTTACGAACAATTTAAAAATAGAATAGTTTATAATATTTGCTTTATAAAATATTATGTGTGGTATATTTGAAAAACATAGTTCCAAATGAACAGTACCAGAACAAGCAAAAGCAAAATCT
>LUMQ01000250.1_pt1 | contig 21793 bp, 10 predicted proteins | sample 729621 | NCBI WGS metagenome assembly LUMQ01 (sample SAMN03860259, study PRJNA289734) | marine metagenome | biome: seawater column; feature: ocean; material: water; isolation source: Red Sea water column Station 12 - depth 25m | place: Saudi Arabia: Red Sea | collected 2011-10-15 | depth 25 m | reverse complement strand
AGGATTATTTGAAGTGATAGAGTTAGCAATTTCTTTCAATATTGTTGTTTTACCTGCTTTTGGCGGAGAAACAATTAAACCTCTTTGACCTTTTCCAATCGGTGCAATTAAATCAATTATTCTTGGAAGAATTTTGTCAGGGCTTCCATCAATTTCTAGTTTTAATCTCTCGTCTAGAAACAAAGGGGTCAATTTATTGAAATCTACTCTCCTAGCAAGTAACTCTGGATCTGCACCATTAACTGTTTTAGGTTCGATTAGTGCTGGATACTTTTCTTTTTGTCTAGGTGCACGAATTGGACCGCTAACAAGGTCTCCCTTGCGCATTCTATATTTCTTAATAACACCAGCTGCAACATATACATCATCTTCGCTTGGCTTATATCCATTACATCTTAAAAATCCATATCCCTCAGGTAATGTATCAAGAATACCTTCTCTTACTTCACCTTTTTTGATATCACTGCTTCCAGAACTAACAACAGCAGGTGCATCATCATCTTTTGATGTGCTTATAACTTCTGGTGTCTCTTCTTCAATTGAATCTAAAATCTCATCACTATGATCAACGAGTAAATCTATTAATTTTGCTTTTTGAAGTCCTTTATGTTCAATCCCTAGACTTTCAGCTATAGACCTTAAGTCTGCTACAGGTTTTGATTGTAATTGTGATCTTGCGGACATTTTTTCTCCTATATATAAATCAAATTTGTTTGAAATGATTTGTGAATTGTAGTTGTCTGAAAGACATTCTCATTATATACATATTTTTAGTAAATCAACAAGATTTAAAATTAATTACTTTTTATTAATGAAAACGGAACAACAAACAACAAAGTAATCAAATAATATACTATTCCAAATATTGCCATTTCGGGAATATTCAAGATAATTGAGAGAGTTAAAACAATTGGAAAGTTTTGACACAGTGCCTCAATTAGAACCGTTCTGTCATCTACTTTGCTTATATTAGTTAATTTTGAAGTGATGTTTTGCAAAACGTATATTGAGAAAATAGAACTAAACACCAAAATGATACTCTCATTGAAATAATTTATTAGTGGTTCTCTCAACTCATATGGACCGGTGATTGTAATTGTTAAAATGTAAACTTTTAAAAACTTATCAAGTAAGGGCGAGGTTTTTTTAACTATTTTTACTTCTTTTCTATTAAGGTAAAAACCTAAAATATAAGGAGCAAAAATAAGCAATGCTAGTTGGATAAAAGTTTGAAGAATATTGAAATTAAAATCATCTAAATTTACACTAATCAAACTAAGCCATAAAACTGTAGTTAGTGGTGAGACAAGTGAAGTTATTGAGGTTAGCGTAACTGAAAGTGGAATATTACCTTCCTTAAAATGAGTAAGAATTCCAGAAATGAATCCTCCTGGAGCCAAAAGTACAACAGCTATTGATAAAGAAAAAATACTGTCGCTAAATATCTGAGATAGGATAAGACCTATTAAAGGAAGTGATGTGATTTGGAACAAAAGTGCATAGGTGAATGTCTTCCTGTCTTTAAAAGTAGTTTGAATACTATCAAGAGATGACTGCGTTCCTAAAAAATAGAAAAGTACAGGAATCATTGGAGGTATTGTTTTCAACGTAATAGAATTTTCAGCATCAGAAAGAGAGTTTGTTTCACGATAAAAAACATAATCTCCACCAAAATAAAGCACTAAAGAATCAGCAAAAAGCTCTTCACTGCCAAAATACTCTTGTGCTTGTTGTCTTTTGTTGGTTCCATCTGGTGCAACACAGTTTCTATTTAGATAAGAGAATGCATGGGAAGATTCATGAAGAAGTGTGTCAAAAGCTACATTAGATCTAAAAGCTCTATTTGATACCCATACTGATAACTTCCAGTCGGCATTTGTATCTCCATTTTTAAATGTTCCTACTGAATCCCAAACACCGAATGGACATTTACCTAATATTTCTACTCCATAAGGATGACAACCATTTATAAATGATATTTTTTCTGATAATTTTTCCTTATATACTTCTGGAAGATTTTGTACCAAAGAATCCAGTAAAGTTTGATTTTCTCCCTCAAATCCGTCAAAAGCTGCGTACACACCTTCATAAGGAACTGGATCCACTGGACTGTTGTCATTTATAGTCACAGAGTCTTTTTCTGGGCTTACCTCGACTGTAGTTGTAGTAGTTGGAATCGTTGTTGTAGTTGAAGTCGTAGTAGTGGTAGATGTTGTTGTAGTTGAAGTCGTAGTAGTAGATGTTGTTGTAGTTGAAGTCGTAGTAGTAGTAGATGTTGTTGTGCCAGTAGAGGCAGTTACCGAAACCCTAACTGAATTATTTAAAATATAAATATATGACACACTCATGAACAAAATAATACCAAGTATCGATGAAGCTATTAATTTAGTTCTTTTACTCATTCAGATTTATCGAATTGGTTGTTCTAATTCATCCTCAATCAATTCGCCAATTTCACTATCAGAAACCATATCATCTTCATTTAAATGTACAGGACGATTTAACTCGGCATATTTTTTTATGAAATTTCCTAGAATTAGGATAATTGCAATATAGAAAATTAGGACTAGTGCAAACCTGTAAGCTAAAGAACCGCTCTCAATAAGCGTCTGTTGCATTTGATTAAATTCACTATCTGGTGGTAATACCAATATTCTTATAAACAACCAGACACTTATCAAAAAACTAACTACTGGCATTGCTTGATTTAAGCCCTTTGAGTCTCCAATTGCATCAAATAACTCATTACCACCCCATGGGACTGCTTTAAATATGACACCTTCGAGGCACATTAAATAAGTCAATTTACAAATTGCCATTAATACACCTGAAGATTGAACAGAATCAAAAGAAGTTGCATAAAAGAATAAGTATCCAACTATAGCTAATGAAATCATGGAATAGAATTTAGGCGATAAGTCAGCTTGTTCACGATTTGTAACTATATGAAGAGAAGCAATGAAACCTAGGATGAACCCAAAAGGAAGATCTATCACAATAAATAGAACTGTAGATAAGATTGCAAAGAACATTGCTTGAGGATTCCAGCTGAATATTGTCTTTTGATCATAAACAAAATATTCGATTAAAGATTCAATACCTTCGTATGAGAATGTAACGATAACCAAGCCAAATAGTACACCCAAGAAGATAGCTAAATTCTGTGGTTCAACAGAAAACGTAAAGCCTTCTTCAACAAAAGCATATATAAGTGAGGTAAGCATTGCGACTAGCGAAATCTCCATAAATGTTTCAAGTCTAGTTTTCTCTTGTAAGACAGTCTCTTTTTTTGTCCACTTAACTCTGTAGTGAGAAATTATTCTGTTAAACCATTCCTGAGCTAAGAGCACAGCATAGAATAAAAAGATAATCATTGAAGTTATTCCAAATGCGAAGGCATTTTTTGCTTGATTAGAGAAATCTATATCACTAAATAAAGGAATAGTGGTTATTAGAGCATTTGTAAATTCAATGTTACCAACGGTAGAGTCATCAACTGGCTCTGGAGCAGTCACTTCTACAATGGTGGTTGGAACTGGAGGTAGCGTAGGAACTGAATCAATCTCAAATACTTCTGACTCAAATTCCTCAATATTTTCTCTTAAACAAAATGTATGATTACAGTCATCACCAGTGTATTGAACAAAATTCATAGTAGATATTTTTAATTTAATAAATAACTTAGATTCTCCATCCCATGGAATAATTCTTGAACTCGTTAATTCATCCATTGTGATGTCATCAACAATCAATGGGTTTTCTACCTGTCCTGCAGGTGGGTTTTCGAAAAAAACTTCTAAAACAACATCGTCTACATTTTCTACCCCATTAATTGACCATGAGATAACCAAATTTTCTTGATCAGCTCTATTTGCTGTAATTTTTATCTCAGCATCTTCAATTCCACCAGCATTGATAAAAAATAAAAATATAAGAAAAACTGAAAAATATTTTTTTAATTTCATCCAAATACCTCAACTTTTGTCAACATGCCAATGACTACTAGCCTTTGTCTCATAGAAAATTTTGGGTGGCATGTTGTTAATGTGATTCTGTCATCACCAAATGATGAAAGAAGGTATGTTTCACTTGGATCTACAATTTTTACTTCACTAACCGTGTATGTGTATTGATTAGTGTTAGTTTGAAAATAAATATTGTCTCCTGCTTCTAGTTTGTCTAAATTTTTAAATGGAGCACCATATGTTGTTCTGTGACCAGCAATAGCAAAATTTCCGCCAGTTCCTGGGAGCGCTGTTGAAACGTAATATCCCGGTCCAAATTCTAATTTTTCTAAGCTAGATCCATAAACCACGTAATGATCAACTTTTGATGGAAATATAATTAACCTACCGACTACATCTGGTAGGAATTCCTCACTAGCATTCTCGTTTCTCATGGTTTTACTAACTACACTCAAAATGGATTCTTGAAACTCCCCTGTTTCGTCCATGGAAACATTTGTTTCAAGAGAATTAGAATTAATGGATCTCAACTCTTCTAATGAGGAGTCCTGATTTTGTTCATATTTTAAGCTCAGAAGATTTTGTTCATCATCAATCACAGACATGGAAAAGAAGGTTTGGCTAATTGAGTAAATTACTATAAACAGACCTAACATTAGCAAACCAAATCCAATTGGAATTAATCCAGATCTTCTATTACTACTTGATGAATATGAAGATTTTGGTCTCGATGCTGAAGTTCCTGTATCGTTAATGTTTAAATTTGGCAGACTTTGATGTCTGTTTACAGGTTTTTTTGTAAATACAATTGTAAAACGACTCGACATTAAGAGATTTAGTCGCTCTCTTAAAAGCTTTTCATCAACTTCAATACCAAGATACTTTGAATTTTTACTGACATTTTCTACAGCAGCTATCATATAGTCAACTTCATTCAACATACCAATTACTTCTGCTATATAGTTTTTTGAATTCAATACAGGATTAAATTTTTTACCTATATCTATACTTATTAGCACTTCTGTACCGATTGTATTTTCAATAATTTTTTTTAGAATATTTGCTTTTATATAAACTTCAGCAAGCTCAACTTCATTTTCTCGCATCTGTAAATTAACAGATTTTTGATTTTCTAACTCATTGTTATTTTCAATAATTTCGTCTGATGATTCATCGGGATTTAATTCATTGTTTTGAACCTGTATAGTTCCATATACTCTATTACTAACCTCATTAGCAATTGCAGGATTTTCTAATAAGAAAAACTTTGCCTTATCTTTGCCATATGCAATTTTTTCTCCCTCATATAAGTACCAAGTTCCCTTTTTTTTTATCACTTTTTTTTGAACAGCAAGTTCTAGTAAATCTCCTCCATAAAGATTTTCTTTATCATCATCGCCAATATTATTGAAACCAACGGTTAAGTTATTATTTCTTGAAAACCTCGAAAATCGTGGTTTTTTTTCTTTTTCTACAACATCTGATTCATAAATGATGTCGCTATCTTGAACATCAGTGACAACATTAGGATCATTTTGTCTGTTTCTTCTTACCCTCAATACAGCTAGAACTGCAACAATGTTGAGAATGATAATAAACAAATATACAAAAAAATACTGCACTAAAACCTATATCCTCTACTTAGGATAAAACCACCAGCCATCATAAGTAAAGAACCTAAGAGAATAATTAACCTTCCTACATTTGAACCTGTATCAGCAAACGGTGGGTCGACATTGTTACAACTTGCGTCACCTGGGCACAGTGGCGGTGGTGATATATCTAATGCATCCTCGTTGTAAACCCATTCAACAAAGTCATCGCCTGGTAGGAAGAATATATCATCTCCGTTGTCTCCCATTTCTTCATCATCACCAGTACCATCAATAATATTTTCAACTTCAATACCGTCGACTGGGTTTTGTTCATCGGTTGGACTAATTCCATTATCAAGACAGTCAGAGGTCTTGTTTTTAACCATTGATTGTGTCTTGTCATTCTTCACGTTTGTAACTTCAAACTCAACTGTAAAGAACTTATCTTCGCTGATTTCAAAACTAGAGAATTGAATTGATTCTCCTGCTGGGATAGTTTCTTGTTTTTCAAATACTGTAAATTTATCAACCCATACTCTTTGTATAACATCAGCATCAACATTTGATCTTGTATTGTCTACAGTGATACCAAACATTGCACCACCATCTTCGCTACAAACTCTGTTGGTAGAAATTAATGGTTCAAAAATAAATTTATTCTCAGGAACTGTTGTAGTAGTAGTTGGAGTAGTAGAACAATTGAGATTCAAAGAAATTGAAGGTGTCCAGTTATTATCAACAGCTATCAATGAAGGGTCCGTAGTTGCGTCAATTGCCCTCCATTGTATGGTTTGACCATCTGAAACTTGAAGAGGTTTTGAAATACTGCTGTTTGGTGCAATAACCAAAGTCTCATATCTCAAAAATGGTCCATTATCAATCTTGTATTCAAGGAGATAAGACTTAGAAGTATTTGAAAGGTTAGTTACTGTAACTTCAGAAGTTGCTTCATTATTTTCACAAGTTCCAAGTGTCTGGTTTATTAGCAGATCACCTGCAGTATCACAGTTAACAGGTGCCGTATCAGTTAGTGTTTTAAAATTGTCATTTGAGCTAGTCTTATACTTCCATATAATTGATGTGCCTTTTGTGACATTTACTGGTTCTCCAGGATATGTTTGTTGAGCACCAATAAAGACAGTTTTTTCATTTATCCAATTTGTTCCATTGAAAGAGTATGCATAGGTAGCAGTCACACCACTAGAACCTGGATTCGTAATTTTGATTGTAGAGAATGGCTGGTCTTCACTGCAAATGAATTGATTTACTGCAGTTAAATCACTTACAGTTTCACAGTCATTAATTTTGAAGACAGTTGAGGATGTGTTCCAGTTCTCTGTGCCTACTGGTGCATATCTGAACTCTACAGAAGGATTTGTAAGTGTATATTCCATGGTAGTTTCCTGATTTGCATTTAAAGACCTGTCTCCTAAAGTGCTCCAAGAATCAGTTTGAAGATATCTGTATTGTACTCTTACACTTCCATCAACTAAGGATGTATTTTTTAAGGTTAAAGTAACTTTTGTATTAGTTACTTGTATGTTATTTACTGAGGATGAATCTGCACAAACTTTTTGGGTAGCTAATGAAAATGTAGGTGTACATTGATTAGTTTGTAACAACAATGGTGTAGTTGAGTCATCACTAAAATCTGTATCTAGCGATGGTACATACTCCCAGTTAATAGTGTCGCCCTGGCTGATTGGCCATTCAAATGCAAATTCATCTCCAGCTGAAATTGCTTTCTGTTGCCACTTTACATCCGTAGTTCCATCATTAATTTTTATAGAAACTCTGTAGTACTGAGTAACTGAACCAGTGTTTTTAATAGTTAATATAGAATATTGTTGTCCCTCTGTACACGCACTATATGTTTGTGTAGCACTTGAAGATGCAATACATTCAACATTGTAACCTGGATGATTATCGTTGGTCCAATTGCCTGCAAAGTCATTAGAAGCTAGCGATGCTCTAAAACTCCAATCAATAGATCCACCAGATGGTATTGCAGGTGCAGAAAATGGCTCAGAAGATCCCGCAGCGATAGTGCCTATAGGTAATGAAATATATTCGCTCCAATTATCTGTAGCTGAAGATTTAGTTCTATAACGAACTTCAGCATAAACGGTTGTATTTGTTGAAGATGGATTAGTTATTGTAAATGTACCAATTCTCTGTCCCTGAACACATTCACCAAAATTATGATCGTAAGTTAGTTGGGTAACAATTATCTCATCACAATTTATTGCGGTTTTGTCAAGAGTTTCATTATCTAATGCAGTAGAAACACCTGCAGGAGTACTTGAATATTTGTATTTCCACCTAACAACTGATCCGTTTGGTATATTATTCCTTGTAAATGTACTCTCTGATGAATTTGAAATTAACTGACCTTGAGCGTGCTCAACATAGCTTGAACCACCATTAAAACTGACCCAGATGTCAGCGTAAACATCAACAAAGCCAACATTCTCTAATTTTAGTGTTGATGAAGCTTTTCTATCAATACAAGCTCCAATAGAAACTGTATGTTCCAAAAGACCTTCACAGATCACATCCTGTGCTGAAGTGGTGGCATCGGTAAATGATTTAGTTGCTAATGCTTCAACAGTGAGTGTGTCTTTATATCTCCATTGAATTTTAGAACCTGATGGTACTAACACATCGACAGATAGTTCTGTTGGTATAGTATGTTGGGCTGTATAGTAATTCTGTATTTGGTTACCAAGAGGATTTACCCATGCTCCACCATCAATTGAGTACTCAATTTCAAAGAATACAGGTGCACCTGTACTTTGTTTATTTCTAAAATAAAATAATGATTTTCTAGCACCACCATCACAGGCATCTAATGTCACTCTTACCGAAATATCCCCTGAACAATTAGCTGGTGAACTTGTTTGACTCATAGTGTATTCACCAATTGCATCAAAAGCTGCTGTGGTTCCAGTAGATGCAATCTTATATCTAAGAGTAAAATATTCGCCTTCTGTTAAATATTCAGTTTTAACGAGGTTGTCTGAAGGAGCTAGGCCAAATATATCGTAGGTAGCCCAGTTGTCAGCATTTTGATTAGTTGCATACTCTATTAAATAATATTTATCTTCTGAGCTACTGTTAGCAGCTGTAATAGTTGCGGTTTTTGTACCATCTGAATTACAAGCTGTTGGAATAGTATATTCGACTGCGCTATTACCTATACAAGATATAGTCATTTTCTCTGAAAATGAGAATTCAGTTGAGAAGTTAACATTGTCTTTTGAAGTCTTGTATCTCCATTTAATTGTGTCTTGATCTGAAAGACTTGTTGGATATTGAACTGGCGCTTGATCATTTGGAGAAACAATTATTGAACTTACCTCAACGTAATCGGCATCGTTTACACTAGCCCAAACCTGAAAGTACACGGGTGTAGTTGCTGCTGCACCATTCTTTGCATAAAAATACGCATCTTTACTTCCATCCCTACATGTACCTTGGGCGATATCAAAACCTGGATCAACAATATCACAGTTAACTTGTTGAGTTTGTACAGGTGTTTCTGCGGTGGCAGTTGCAGCAAGACTTGCATTTGTACCAACTGCATATCTCCATTCTATGTATTTTCCTGATGGTACTGACTGAGTAAATGGTGTCGGAGATACCTGACCTGCAGTTAGCTCATAATCAGCATCGACAGTAGTAAATCCACTTTGTCCTTGAATTTTATACTGTACCTTATATACAAGAGTAATAGATGTGTTGTTTGTAAGAACGTAACTTGATACTGCTTCTCCACTAGTATCGCAATCACCCAATCCTACATTTTCAATTGTATCGTATGTGCAATCAGCTATTGGACTTTCTGTCAATGGTGTATAGGTTACACCTGTAGGTGTAGCAACTTGTGTATGCGGATGATATCTCCATCTAATTGTTTGACCATTTGGAACTGAAACTGTCTTGAATGCCTCTCCACCAGGCTGTACTTCAGCTACATGTGGGGTCTCCCAAGAGTTACCGCCATCTAAAGACCACTCAACATGGAAAAAAGTATTTGAGTTAGATGAAATTGGATTTTCCATTTTTAATGTAGATTGTTGGGCATTATTTGAACAATTTCCCATTGTATACGAAGCAGTGCCTCCAATAACTGGACAATCTACAACTTCAGATACTTCTATTGGTGCTTCCGTTCCAAATACAGCTGAATAGCTATTTGAGACGTTGGAAGCAGTTATTCTCCAGTAAACTTTTTGATTATGTTCAACACTAACTGAAACATTTTGATACCCTGACGGATCAACCTCTACATTCCCATCAACAGTTACCCAATTTTGATTATCAGTTGATTTTTCGACTTGAAAATATAATTTATTAATTGATTCATTATTAGATATTGTTAACGTTGAAGCTGCTTCTCCAGCATTACATGACCCGAGTGCTTCGGTAATAGTAAAGTCTTTTACACAGTTTACAAAATCAGCATCGTTGTTATATGTCCAATTACCAAAAAAAGTATCAGTGTAAGACCATTCATATCTCCAAACTATTTTCTGACCTTCAGATACATTTATTGTGTCAGCCGTAACATATGGAACACCATTTGCTGGAAGTTCATTTCCCATTAATGATGTATCTATCCAGTTACCAGCCGCTAAAGCCTCTGAAGAGGTATTGGTAATTTTGTATTGAACATTTACATATGCAGATGAAGTAGATGATGTAGTATTTACAACTGTCAATTTTGGTTGCTGTACGTTATTTGTTGTACAGACAGGTGCACTAGGAGTGAATGAGACTGTATTGAATGGACAGTCAACGGTAAGTGTGTCAGTATATTTTAAATCAGCAGTTGCTAATGCTGATTGATTCTTGCTTATCCTGTACCTAACTTGAATTGTTTGTGTATGAAGAACGGTTACATTTAGCTGTAACTGTGCATCACTACCACCTGTTACAGTTTCTTGTGCCCTGAACAATACCCAATCATTATCATTGCTTCTCTTGTATTCAATTCTGAAATATGTAGTATCAGTAGAGTTAACATCTAAAGTTATTGTTGGTGTAGATGAGCCATTTGAACAAGAGCCTAAATCAAGATCAACAACACCACCGGAACAACCACAGTCTACTGTTTCGCTTGTGTCTACAATTTCCCATTCTTGGCCAACGAAGTCACCACCATTAGTTGTATCTTTAATTCTCCATGTAATAGTTTGACCGTCTGGAACAAATACTGTCTGCGATGAGTCTGTGGCCCCCGCCGCTACCGATATATCATAGGCCGACTCAATATTTGGATTAGAGTACTGCCATGTGTCTCCACCATCTAATGAATACATTACTTTGTAATATGTTGTGTAATTTTCATCATTTTTTATATTTAAAGTTGAATTTGCACCAGCATCACTACATTCACATTCTGTAATTACTTGGGTATATGTAGATGCAGGATCACAATCTACAGAAATAGTAGTGGTGTTCGCATAGACAAATGTACGGAAGTTTGTTGAGAGGGTACTGTCAGAGTAGCTCTCAGTACTTGTTGGCATTCTTGTGTAAAGACCATTTTTTGTTGTTGATCCTATATGGTCAAAATCATTATACAATTTATGAAAGTTACGAATATAGCCCCACTGTATTTGAATTGCTGTTGTGTTTGGTAGTGTTACAGATTCTGGAAGTAAAAATTCGGTACTATTATTTAAATCAATTTTTGTGTGTGAAGAGTACGTGTTTCCCCCATTAGTAGAGTATCTATAAAATAATGTTGCTCTATCATACGGATCGTTGTGAGAGATTGTTGTGTCAGTAAATGTAAACTGAACTTTTCCTCTATTCTCCTGACATTGTTGTTGAGTAGAAACTAAAGTCACAGGTTCAAGATCGTTTTTTTCACAATTTATGTTTGCAGGAACGTCAATTTCAGTCCATGACAAATTCATTAATGCAGCATGATCATGAGATTGATTATTTGAGTTGTAATAACGATAACGAATCTTATATGCATGTGAAGAATCAGTAAAATGATATGCTGTATGAAAGTAACCTATGCTTGTTTGAGTACCAATGTTGATCCATCCTGAATGGCTTGGATATGCAGAACTGTAATATCCATTAGAATTACGATTAGTAGTATAGTCCTCATTACCGGTATAACCATAATGTACCCACGGACCAAATGGATTCCAGTCTTCACCATCATAAGATATATCAATATCGAAATGTAAATAATTGTAACTTTGACCAGTACTTTGATCTATTGTGGCCCTAAGAGCTAAGATATCTGGACCTATTGCGGAACATCCATCATAATATGTTGAAAGTGTAAAGTAATCATCTAGATTACATGACACTGTATACGGACCTTTTGAAGTGTATGTAGAGTATGCAGAAGTTGCTGTAAGCTCTGTTCTAAATTCAAATGTTACTGAATCTCCATGTTGAAAATCTACAGGTATTGTTACGTAATCATCAGTAGATGCATTTACAGTAACGCTCCCTGTGTGTGGCCAAGAAGATCCTCCATCTTCTGAAGCTCTGTACTGAAGCTGTATTGAAGTAGTTTCGTTATTGTCAACTTTGACTTTAAATCTCTGATTTCCACCATAACAACTTGCATCAGTGTACACCTGTAACACGTCACCAATAGTTGCATTTACATCACAGTCAACAAGAATTGTATTATTGACTGTTGTGAATGCACCTGAAGTAACTGGTCCTGTTGGAGCATGCCTATATTGTAAAAGTACAGTTGAACCCTGTGTGATGGTTGTCGTAAAGACAAATTGTTCTGTTTCTTCTGGTAAAACCTGTTTGTATACACCTTCCCCAAATGCAGGAAGCCAGTTAGTACCATCTACAGAATAATTTACATCGTAATAGGCTGTTTGATAACCAGTATTAGTAATCGTTACCAAAGGCCTGTTACCTCCAGAGACACAGTCTCCTAATGCAAAAACTAACTGTGCACCAGTACTTGGACAGTTAACTGTTAGAACTGGTGTGGTATATGCAGTTGCATTCGAAAAGTCTCCAGTATCTGGTGAGATATGCAGTTTGTACTGAATAGTTTGTCCATGATTTAATTGAACAGTCTCTGTAAGTAACGAATTGGAAATTAATTCAAAATTTGTATAAACCGTTGTCCAGTCATTAGCTCCATCAACTTTCTTCTCTAACCTCATATAAAATGTAGCTGATCCAGAATCTGATTTAATAGAAAATGTTGTGTCAGCAAATCCTCCAGTGGAATCGTTTTGACAGGTGTCTTGTGTTAAAAGATTTGAAATTACAGTTCCATTAATAGTTACATCCGTTCCTCCACTACCTTCTATAAAGTCTGTAAGGTCTAGATCGCATTCAGCTGTTCTTTGAGTGGTTGATTTATTTTGTGAACCAAGTTCTACGTATTCTACGTTTGCCAATTCTGCTTGGGTAAATGCTTTTTTATATCTCAACTTAACAACAGAACCATCGGCAACCCTTGTTCCGATAGTAAAATATTGACTGTAATAGCCATAAGTCTCAATATAAGTTCCAGTAGTAGTAGTTTCTGTCCAGCCATCATTTGTAGGTTGTGATGATGGAGATTCAAAGCCAGAATTGATACTTAAATTATTACTTGATCCATGTTTCCTGTAGAAAATATTAGCTGTTGAATAATTTTGTCCATCATCAACGGAGTACTCAAAAATCCACCACATTTTGTTGTAATCATCGTTTGAGTTGTAACCATTCGCGTAGAATTGATTTGTTACCCAAATTTCATCATTTATACATGCATTTGCGCGCGTATTGTCTTCAAATTGATATTGATAAAAATTATCTGTTGTTGGTTTAGTCTCGTAATAATTACAACTAATTTGATACGAACCACTTGTAATGTCATTAGTGGTTCTATATTGACTTACATAAACATAAGGAAATGCATCAGCCTGCCAGCTTACATTTTCGACATAGGAAACTTGATATCGCCAGTGAGCATAATAATTTTGTTGGTAATCTGATGAGTAAGTTTGTTGAAATCCAGGCCTAGCACTTGCATCATACGTTACAGTCGTATTTGCAGGTATGGCATAAACAAGTGGTGTTGGTGAAGCGTCATAATAGGAAGCATTGGTATACGATGAGGCGCTTGTCATTTTGTCCTCTGATGGCTGAACCCTAACATAGATTGTTGATGACTCATTGTTTGTTATTGTAAGTGTTGATGTCTTTCCTGTGAGACTACAACTGCTCATTGCATAAGTACCTAAAGTTGATGGATTGCAATCTGTTTCTACATTTGTTATGTAATTGATGTTGTGTAAACTTTCATTAGTCCAGTCTGGATTATCAGAAAAAGAACCTTGGACTTTCCAGTACATATGGCTTGAAATGCCATATGGATAATTTTTTGTTGTTGTGTGTGTATAAGTAGTATTTGCAGGAACAGAGAATAACTGTATATCATCATCTTCATAATTAGAAGGTGTTTCTTCAGTATGGTTGGCACCAACCTTTGAAGGAACTGCACGATAGTAAATAGTTTGAGATTCGTTGTTAGTAATTGTAAGTGTTGAGGTTTGTCCAGAGGAAGTACATGTACTTATAGCCTGTGAAATATTAAAATCAGCCTGACAATTTATATCTTGGGTATAAATACCCCATGCTGCTGTACTATCAGGATCTGTTTCATCAATTCTAAATCTAAAATACGCAGTTGATCCAGAGGATAATGTAGATGGTGAGTCGTAGGTTAACGTTACTCCATCATTAAACGCTACCCCATCAGCCAAAGTTGACCACGATGAACCATTTGTTGAGTAATCAACATCAATAAAACCATTATAGCTATCGAGGTCTGAATCTCTTTGTTTAATTGTAAACCTTGCAGTGGCACTTCCCTGAGCATCACAAACCTGTGATATAGTTTTAGTCGTAGAGATATAGTTGCTACTTGAGTTATTAGTGAAACCACCTTTACCTACATAGAAACAATCAACCTCTGAGTCGGTGAGCGTCAGGTAGGAATCACCAGATTTTACAGAAGAACCGTAACTTGAATTAGATGTATAGGATCCATTAACACCACTTGTAAAAAGATTATGAGTGTTGCTGGATGTAGAATAAATCCATCTAATTTCCGGTGTAACACCATGCCAAAAGATTGCAGAATAGGTTCTTGTTGAATTAGGTTGGACATGGTCACCATATACAAGCATGCTATAACTTCCACTTACGTTATAATTGGCATAAGAGTGAAAGTAGGCAGCTTGGTTACCTGTATTTTGCACTGTCAACTGGTATGTCTTATATGGTTCATTAGTTGCACATGAAGGTGAATTTAGACTTACAGTCATACTGTACACAGGACAGTTAACAGATACACTAGACGACTCTGTCCAATCCGTACTAGATGGATTGCTCGCCCCAACAATATACCTAAATGTAATCGAAGAGTTGTGTGCTTCGGCTGACGTTATCTCGTATGTCTCTGGTGAACCAACAGCAACTTGCTCACCATCTTTTAATGCCTGCCAGGCACTGTTTCCAACTTTGTACTCGACATCAAAAAATACTGTCGTGTTACCAGTTGCTGTAAGAGTAATTGTGGGCTTTGATGTACCATCGCCTAGACATGTTCCATTTGCAGTCGCGACAGAACCAGTTGCTAACGTATAGTTTCCACATCCACTGACAGTTAACAATGAACCTACATTGTAGGAAGTTGCACTATTACTTGGATTAGATGAGTTGTAGCGCATACGGAATTGTATTGTTCTGCCGTCATATTCCGGATTGGCCGAAAGCGTTACGTCATTACCAGGAGCCACCGACTGTCCATCTACAAGATTTGTAAACGAACCTCCATCTACGCTTACATCTACATCAAAGTATTGTGTGCTGGATTTGTTGTTTGTGATTTTAAGTTGTGGTGTCGCGAAACCATCGGAACATGCTGTAAGAGTAGCTTTAAATGTTGGTGAAAATGGATCAAATGCATTAGGTCCACAAGAGGCACCATCAGAGTTGTTTGTTAAGAAAGAGCTTCCTTTTTGTGTAACGCTATAGTTATTTGTTCCATTTCTTACAATCTCAAAACGCATACCGTTTGTGTCATCAACAATAAATCGAATCTCACCTTGGGGTGTTTTATAAGAGAATGCAGAAAGTACAGTACTGGCTCCAGAAAAAGCACCTGTCTGTGGATCGATTGAAGATGAGTTTGATGGATTATCAATATCAAATCTATGAATTTTGTTATTAATTGCATCATAGGTAACTAGCTCATATCCGTCCCAGTCCCCAACATAGGCAAAGTCAGCAGCATTAATTGGGCTAACAAATTCCCATTTCCATCAGAGTCAGTATCAAATGCACCCTGAGAGAAATAAATTCTATCTATGCCATCTTTAGAGACATACTCACCAGATGAGAAACCGTAGTGTCCACCACCACCTGGTAGCTGATAGAAATCCAACTGTCCAATAGTTCCATATGAACCCATATTTTTTAGGTGTGTCAGTGAACCATCGGTATTAATTTGGAAGAGATCAGTACCGTTTGCTGATGATGTGATTGTGACATACATCTTTCCATCAGGTGACATGGCTAAACCATTAATACCTTTTACTCCAGTTATGCTTGTTCCATCTACCGTTAAACCGGATAAACTAACTTGTGTCTCATCTAAGTTAACTGTTGATGTTGATGTAGCAACATACTGAGAGATTGTAAAAAAGTTGTCCGTAAACTCCCAATCAAGTTTATAGAAATACGCTCTCTCTGCAGCGTCGTTACATTCCCATGTCGTATTTGCATATGCTTCTTCTTGAGGTGTGGCCCAAGAAGAGATAAACACTAATGCAAATAAAAGGACATGAAGTGTTGTTGTTGTGATTTTTTTATAGTTGATGGCGTGAAAGAACGTCTTAACCTTAAGACAAAACAAAATAAAATTATATTTATTCATCACACACATCAACTTTTAATTAGATTTGGTTCTAATCAACTTAAGTTAAGTTTAACTGGAATTGATTTAAAGTAAATGTCTTTTTTAAAAAATTAGTACTGTTTTAGTATGTTTTCTACTAAATTTTCAGAGGTTTTAAGGAAAAACTCTTCTGAATATCTATTAAAGAGTTCATGATCGCCAATATTTAGGGCATATTCAAACATCGCTCCCCTAAATGCGGTAGCTATATTTACAGCAATTTCATCAGCTCTGTCGTGATATTGATCAGAATTACTCAATAAAGCTGTAATTGCCTGAACTGGATCTTGGTCTAGCCATTTATTAACATTTACTAAATTAAACATTTGTACAACAATAACTTTTCCTGCATATCCAAGACTTACAAGGTTCTCAGCATAGGTGACTGGAATCTGCTTTAATTTCTCAATTACGCTTAAAGATTCGTCCGCAAGTGTGGCACCCATGTTTGCCGCTACATCCATTCTGGCATGAACTATCGCTGAAAATACATCTTCCATTCTGTCAGGAAAATGATTGTAAGCTGTAGCAGGTGATACACCAGCTTCTTTTGCAATTTGAGTTAAAGTAACTTCTCTAATATCTCCAACTTCATTAATTACATCAACAGCTGTATCAATAAGTTTTGTCCTATTGAGGTCAAAAATATCTTGCTGTCTACGTGCTCTTCCGTCTTGTTGGATATCAGTCATATTGGCATATTACATGAATAAATTTAAGAATCTAAAATTTTTTTAAAAATACTCTTTTATTGTGTTTTCAACCACTGAAGAATCTGATTCAGAAATAATATATTTCTCAATATTTTCTGTGTTTTCTACAGAAAAAGATGGAATTACAGAGGAAATTACATTACTAAATTTTTCAGATGATGCAGTAGCAATTCCAACAACTGGGAGGTTTGAATTAAATGAAACACTTTCTGATACTGCAGTTGCGGTATGAGGATCTACTATCCATTCATAATCCTCATAGAACTCTTTAATCTCTTTTAATATCATTTCATCATCAAATGATCTTGAAGAAAAGATACTCTGTAATTTTTTAGCTGCATCTTCATTTAATGTTGCAAGTTTTTCGTTTTGTAGCTGATCATAGAATGATGAAGTATCCCCTACTAAATCATAAATTAATCTCTCTAGGCTAGAGGGAATTTGTATATCCATACTTGGAGCAACTGTAGGCATGGTATCTTTTGGTTCTAAGGTACCACTAGAAATAAACCTTGTAAGTACATCATTGAGATTTGATGCGCAGAATATTTCATTTATTGGAAGCCCATTACGCCTACCAAACCAAGCAGAATAAGCGTTTCCAAAGTTTCCAGATGGTATAGAGATGTTAATTGGATTAGTAAATTGTTTTGTAAGCCATACATAATAAGCTGTTTGACCCATAACTCTTAACCAGTTAATTGAATTTAAAGAAACTACTCTTCTGTTAAACGCGTTTTCCTGTAAAAGAGTTTTGGCAATTTGTTGGCAATCATCATAGGACCCCTCAATTGCAATATTTAATACATTGTCTTGAATAACCTCTGTCATCTGACGTCTTTGATATTCGCTAACTTTATTGTGTGGATGCAAAACTACTATGTCGATGTTTTTTGAATCTTTTACAGCCTGGATTGCAGCACTTCCAGTATCTCCACTTGTTGCAACAATAACTAACCCTCTCTCACCAATTTCTTCTAGTCTCTTATCTGCTATTGCACCAAGTGGTTGAAGTGCATAGTCTTTGAATGATTTTGTTGGGCCATGGAATAACTCCATTACGTATTTATCTTTATTGATCTCCTTAAGCACTGGCTCTGGTGAGATTTCAAAGCCAGGATAAATTGATAGTTCATCTACATAACTAGCAGAATTTTTATCTAAGGCAATAAATACTGTCTTAACGAAATCTTCATAACTTAAATCTTCTTGTGTCAGGTTGCTTAAATTTTCAAGTGTTGTTCCATTTGGTAGATATAATCCTTTGTCTTCTGCAACACCTGATAGAACAATATCTTGAAAAGAAAGTGTCGAGTTACTTCCACGAGTTGAATGGTATGTAATCACTTGTTTAGAGATAAACTCTGATTGTAGACGTTACAGAGCTGACACTATCGAGATTTGCAATACTGTCTATAACAAGAACTAACTCTGCGTTATCTCCTCTGCCTTCTTGAATAACGCTTTCAATGCTTACATTGTTTTCTCCAAATAAGCTTGCAATAGCTGCAAGAACGCCCGGTTCGTCTTTGACTGAGAGCCTAATAAACCAACTTGAATTGACATCTTTTATAGCTTTTTCCCCTGTCTTTGGAGTTCGCAATGGATACCAGTTAGTTTGGTTGCTTGCCATTTGATGACATGCACTTAGTACGTCTCCAATAATTGCACTCGCAGTTGGTGCTGCACCAGCACCGGGACCAGAAAATACTAATTGGTTTATATTGTCACCTTCAACAAGCACAGCATTTAATGCACCTCTAATAGATGCAAGAGGATGCTTACTATCAACAAGAACTGGGTACACTCTCGCGTTAAAACCTTCTTGACCATTATCAATTTGAGCTACTAATTTGATGGTCTTGTTAAGTCTATTTGCCCAATCGAAATCTTCTTTTGTAATTTTTGAAATACCTTCTGTGTAAACATCATCAGTCGATGGAGATACACCAAAACATAGCAGTGATAAAATCATCGCTTTATATTTTGCATCTATACCTTCAACGTCATTTGTAGGATCTGGTTCTGCATATCCTAATTCTTGAGCATTTTGTAATGCATCGCCGTATGTGCTGCCCTCTTCCATTGCAGTTAGGATGTAGTTGCTTGTTCCATTAATAATTCCAGCAACCCTTGAAAGTTCTTCTCCTCTTAAACTTTCAATGAGTGGTTTCAACACAGGTATGCCAGCTGCAACTGCTGCTTCAAAATATAAACAGGTATTGTTTTCCTGAGCGGTCTTAATTAATTCTTCACCACAATCTGCGATGATATCTTTGTTTGCAGTAATTACTGATTTTCCTTTTTGCAGGAGTTCCTTGATGTAGTTTTTTCCTGGTTCTACTCCACCTAAAACTTCAATTACTAAATCAATATTTTCATCATTGGCAATTTCATTAAAATCTTCAGTTAAAAAATTTGAATCAAAATCTCTATCTTTGGTGGAATCAGAGACTAAAACCTTGGAAAGATTGATATTAATTACCTCATTATCAAGATTTAGCAATCGAGAAATAACAGCAGAGCCAATATTTCCTGCACCTAAAACTGCTACTGTATATGAATTATTTTTCATAATTAGTAAGGATAAATGTTATTTTGAGTCAAACAACAACTAATTTTATAGATTTTATGATGAAACTGTCAATGCTGAAACTGCTTCTTGATAAACCTCACAATAGTTAATCATATCACTAACCCACTTGCGATCTTCCTCAGGAAGATAGTCAAGCTTGTAATAGTTAGTCCACTTTCCCCCATAATAATAAACAAAAACATCTGCTAGATTTTCATCATCACCATACTTTTGGTGAGCAAGCTCTCTAAAAGTAGTTCCGTCTTGCAAAATACACTCTTTTAAGACTAAATATGAATAAGCATGTGCAGCTTCATGAACCAGAATATCGTTTAATTTTCCAGACTGTACCCCTCTATCTGATATCCAAATTGTCATAGCCCAATCATTTCCAAAATTTCCATCAGCTCCATAACCTACAGGATCAAATACCCCGTATACACATCTATTAAATAAAGCCTCGCCATAAGGATGGCATCCATTAAGCACATCTACTTTTGTAGTTAGTATTGTTCTGAAAATATCTGGTAGTTGATAAAGCGCGATCTGGATTCTTCGATTGGTATCTTCATCCCCTTCAAATCCAGGATACGAAACATCTTCTAGGACAACTCTGGAGTTAAGTTTATAAGATGGTTCAGTGATTTCAAAATTTGGAGTTTCGATTAAAGAGTAAAGAAAATTAGTCACGTCATTTTTGATACCCGTATTGCTTCCATCTCTTCTTTCATGAAGATTAATCAATACTGCATTCTCATCTGGAACTGTTAGGTTACATGAAGTAGTGAGACCTTTTGAAAGCTCAATTAATGCTTCTTCAAAATTAAATGGACCAAATCTATTGCATTCAGAATCATAAAGTATATACGCTACATTGTATGGATCATCTGGATTTGTAATCTTAGATGAGAGTTTATATGAAGGTTCAGCTATTTCAATATTTGGAGTTTCTATTCTTAGAACTGAAAATAAATTTATGTTTAAAAAATAGGTAATCAACCAAATGGTTATGTTGATTAAAAGAAAAGCAAAAAGGACTACTTTAAAAGTTTTCACATAACAAATGTTAATTTAAAAAGCTGAAGTTTTAAGGAATCTTTATGTTAATTTTTCTTTTACTATTCTACTTACCACAGAACCATCTATGCCTTCACCTTTAGACATAACAGCACCAATTACTTTACCCATTTGGGATATATCAACTTCGCCCATTTCACCCAGAACGTCATCAACAATTTTTTCAACGTCTTCGTCACTAAGTTGCTCAGGCAACCATTCGCTCAAGAAATCAATTTCAAACTGAATTTTTTCAGCCATTTCAGTACCTCTATCACCAAGTGACTGATACTCTTCAACTGCTTTAGTCATCTTCTTAACATAAGAGGAAATGACTCCTAAAACTAATTCATCCGTAGCTTCTTCACCTTTTTCAGCTTTTTTCTTTGCTACCTCTGTCTGAACTTGTCTAATTGCATCTAACTTAGGCTTATCTTTTGCTTTCATCGCTTCTTTTAAAGCAGCACTTAAATCATCTGATATTGTCATAATTTACTTTCTATATACATGCATTGTATCAGGAATATCTGTAATTACTCCGAATACACCTAACTCCATAAAATGTTGAAAATCTTTTTCATCGTTAACTGTCCAAACTCCCGTTTTTTGAAATGGCAAATCAAAATTCCTACTATCTAATAGAGCTCTCTCAACCATAAAAAATAAATGTTCATCATGTATTGATAGAGATTTTGCTTGAAATAATGCATCCTCTTGATCAAGTATGATTCCATAATGACAATTAAATAATTCTTTGAAGTCTTGGATGGCTTTCCAATTAAATGAGGTAACAATATCTTGAGGTGACAAAATAGAGAGCATTTTTTGAAATAATATGTCTATCTGAGTTTTTTCTAAACTATTTGTTTTAATTTCAAAATTAACTTTTCCGTCTATTTGAGCTCTTGATGATAAAATCAATTCATCTT
>LUMQ01000440.1_pt1 | contig 21852 bp, 20 predicted proteins | sample 729621 | NCBI WGS metagenome assembly LUMQ01 (sample SAMN03860259, study PRJNA289734) | marine metagenome | biome: seawater column; feature: ocean; material: water; isolation source: Red Sea water column Station 12 - depth 25m | place: Saudi Arabia: Red Sea | collected 2011-10-15 | depth 25 m | reverse complement strand
AAATGTTGCCCTGTATGAATAAATAATACCTTTTTGTTTTGTCCCTCTAATTTATTTAAAAGTGGTGCTGCCTTAACAAAATTTGGCCTTGTACCTACTACTAAAGCTATATCATATTTATCAGTCACTACTTTATGATTTTAGTGATTAAATAGTTATTAATGTACAACTATCATTGAAATGGTGAGAAAAAAGCTTGTTTTAAATGCTTGTGGAGTAAAGTCTCTAGGTGGTGTGAAGCTCTTTGTAGAAGCTTTTGAACTTCTTGTTGAATCAGATAATGAAATAATTGTACTTTATTCAGAAAATGAGTTTTACAATGATCTTAAAAATCAATCTTTGGAAAATAAATATATTGAGTTTATTCAACTATCAAATAAAAGAATACTTCATCCTTTTTATTATTTAATTACTAATGGAAAGCAAAGAAAAATTATTGAGAACAGTGATGCAATAATTCATTTTGGTAATTTTGGTTTTAATACGAAAATTAAATCATTTGTCTTAGTTCAAAATATATTACCTTTTGTATTGAGAGATTTAAAAAATACAATTTTAAAATACTTAATAACTAAGAGTTTCAAATCTTCTGAATATATAATTGTACAACTTGAGCATATGACTGAAGTGTTTCACAAAAAATATAAAGATAAAATAATTTCAATAAATATCATTATCACAATAATTAATCCTCCGAAAAATATGAGTGAATTTAATTGTGTGTACACCGAAACACAAGATCAAACAATGAGTGTCATGTCAGAACATGAAATATATTTCCATGCGAGTGAATATGAAACAGTTGGTCTTCCAATTTATGAAGCTCAGAATTTAGGATTAAAACTTGTAATTCCAGAACGACCTTATACAAATTACTTTAGAAGTGAGAATGTGTTTACATATGAACTTAATAATCCTCAAAGTGCACTTATTAGCATTGAAGAAGCAAAAAATTTTAATATAAAAAATTCACCTGCATTAATTTATAATGAAAACTGGTCAAAGATTTTAGAGTATATCTAAGTTACTAGTAATAGCTCCAGCTGAATAATTTTTAATAAATGTCTCTTTATTAAATGTGTCGATATTTAAGAAAATCTTATTCAGCTTATCTTTCAATTCAGGTAAGTTTGATTCTGTATTAACAATTATTAAATTATTAAATTGTTTAGAAATTTGTATTACTGGATCATCATCAATTTCTGCAAAATGTATAACAGGCTTTCCTGTTGATATATACTCAATGATCTTACTTGGGAGCTGGCCAGGATTGAGATTTCCAATTGATAAAAGACAATGTAGGGAGGACGTCATTTTATCTAAAGCTTCATCTCTACTGACCATATCAAAAAATTTATGATTATCTAAATTAATTTTATTTTGAGTTACCATCAATTTTGAATCAGGATTTGTATACCAATTGAATTCAAAATCTGAATTCTTAAAAAATTTTAAAGTATTCTCAGGTGATCGAACACCTTTTGTAAGAACGCCAAAGTAGCCAAGTTTTATTGGTAGTGTATTGTATTTATACGACTTAGATGCTTCAAATAACTCATCATTAAATGTGCTAATAGGACTTCCAATGTATATCTTTTCTTTATTAATTTTGAAGTATTTTATATGTGAATCAGAAGACTCTTTATGAGTAAAAATAATTTGATGTGCAATATTGTAAAATTTCTTTTCAATGTAAAAATTTAAATATTTGTATAAATATTTGTTATTTTCATATGCGTTTTCTTTTAAAGAGAACGGATCGCCAATATCCATAATCCATTTTTTTTGATTCTTTTTATTCAAAATATACGCAGCTAAGTGGGAAGAAAATGGAAGGCTAACTGAAATAATTACATCGTATTGATAATCTATATGTTTTCGATTTTTCCAAACTGAATATAGCCAAAACATAGAATAATCTGGCCAAGCAAATGTTTTATAAAATAATCTGTAAACTTTTTTTAAGATTAAGTAAATAAAATTAATAAACATTTTATTGCTATCTACTTGATTTGATCTAGTACGAACGTTATTAATAAATGTTTTAGATTTTTGATTTCCTATAAAAAAAATATCATCATTTGATTTTTCCTGAAAAGTACCTGTAATTATTTTTACAGTGTGACCTTTATTTTTTAAATCATCATAAATTGATTTCCATCTAAATGCTCTTGGACTATTGAGAGGATAAAATTGATGAGAAACTATTAAAATATTCAATTATTTTCCTTTTTACTTAGACTCAGCCCAATAATATATGCAAAAAATAAACTGAGCTCTTCACCTTGGAAGAAGTACATAATCAAAATATTTAAAAAAGAAGCAAATAATATAGGGCTTCGACTTATGCTTTGTTTAAGAATAGATACACTAATTTGAATTAGAGAAACAAAAAACAAAATTAACCCAAAAATACCTGTTGAAAAATAAACATTTGCATACAAATTATTCATAGAAACTATTAAGCCCGGATAAATATTTTGGACTTCATTGTTCCTAATGATTTTATTATTTTTGTTAAAATCATTAGTAAATTTTACATTTGCAATACCAAAGCCATCACCTAACAACGTTACGTTTTTCTCACCCAAATAAGAATTTATTCTAGAAATATTTTCAAAATTAGATACTCCCCCAGTAACAATTATTTTTGCCCTATTAAAAATACTTTGATTCAAATTAACTGAATTTTTAGCTAAGTCTTCCTCATCATCATATATGGAGCAATCACATTTATCTGCTGAATTAGGTGGACACTGGGCTGCATCTAAAGCAGGAAATTTATAAGTAAGAGAATTACCAAATGTGCTAAATATTAAAATTAAGATAATAGGAAATAACAAATAATAATTCCTACTATTTTTAAATGCAAAGAATATAAAAGTAATAAACATTGCAAGTGTGAATCCAAAGATTCCTGTCAAACTTCTACTTAAGACTATTGATAAAATTGGAAACAAAACTAAATACTGTAATTTTGGACTTTCTTTAAATTTGAAAAAATAAAATGGTACAGTTGGACTTAACCATACAGCTAAAAAACTAGGTTCTCTAAATGTTCCATAATTTCTTAAAATTGTACAGGCGTCGAGTACTTTTTGTATACTGTTTGAATTTGTACCAATTCTATTTCTGTAAAAATCAGAATATTCAAATACATAAGAAAAATAAGAAATTAATGACATAAATGAAATAAAAAGTGAAGAATAAATAATTATTTTTGCAAGAATTTCAAAAGAAAAATGATTTGAAATATTATATAGATTTGAAAGAGTGAACAAGAAAAAAATTATTACTAATAATCTAAGTAATATATATCTATCAAAACTTGAGTATTTTAAATCTGGTACCTCTTCTGAGTAGTTGAAATATTGAATTAATGTAATCAAAATTGCGTACGCAATCCAGTATGTAATTAAAAATTTTGAATATAAAAATTTTTTAAATTTGTCTAATCCAATAACTAATAAAATAATCGCAGACATTGCATATCCAATCCAAGAAAAAGGAATCTCTTGAAAAGTGTAAGCGTCTAAACCTGTAAAAATAAGGCTAAGAATAAGAAAACTAATATTTATTTTTTTTGCTTTTTTTATCAATTAAATCTTTTATATCCTTTGGAGAAACTGTATTTTGAACCATCTTTTCTTGATGACCATCTTTTATATTCACTTAAGCTGGAATCTTCAGAAAAATCAGTTATGTTTAGTTGTCCATCCATTATTTTTATTTTTCTATAAATTGTTACATCATTAAATTTTGCTTTACCAAGAAATTGATTCTGACTAAAAATTAAAACTTTCCCGGGTTCAATATTGTTTAACTCAAAACATTCTTTAAAACTTTGATTATTTTTAAACATTAAATTTGGCCCCCAGTGGGATTCAACTGATCTATATGTGTTTCGTACTTTAATGTTGTCAGTATATGTCCCAGTTCCAGGATCTCTAGCAAACCACTTACCATTTGAATAACATTCAATACTTAACTGATCATAGTGAGCATGGCCACCAATGCCATTTTGTCCCAAATTACCACACCTTATAGATAAATAATCAGTTGAATTTTTCCATATATAAATTCCAAAATCTGGATATGCGTAGTAATCAAATTCTTTTTGAAATATTGAAATTGCCTGATGCTCAACCTTTAATAAACTTTCTATTTCAATAGAATCACTATTTTCAAAACTATGTTTATGTATTGAATTTTTTGATTCACTTTTGATTGATAAATCTATTAAATCAAACAACCAATTCATATTTAATGGCTCTTTTTCATCATATAAAAAGTAAAGAAGTCTTCCCGAATCGTTATCTCCAATTTGGGACAATTCATTATCTATTGTTAATAGTTTTAGAAATATTTTATTTTCAATAATTATGTTTTTAATTTTTTTTGTAAGTTCTTTATACCTTTCATCATTTTCTATAGATAAATAGATCAATAATAATGCTTCAATCATAAGGGCAGTGTAATGAGTTGAGCCTTCAAAATTAGTAAAGTCAGAATTAAACTGAGAAATAATTTCACTCTCAATTTCTTTAATTACTTTATCTATCTCTAAATCTATTTCTTTAAATGAATAATTTTTTAGAAAAAGTAAAGTCGCTACAAGCTCAACAAAATAATGATTCCCAACAACATTACCTTTATTTTCATAATTATTTTTTAAAAATTCAAAATGTTTAATTATTAGTTCATCCAGAGATTTATTATTTTCATTTTCATTGATCACATATTTAATATTCCTATCAAGAATTAAATTTATCATTCTTATTGCTACATCCATTGGGCTATTCCACAAGACATGATTGGCATTAGATGTTTCTATTTCATCAAGTAAGTCACCATAAATCTTGGAAACTGACTCAATCTCTTTTTGAACCTCTGCGGATTGAATAAAATATAAATTAATTTTTTGTAAAAATTGTAACCTTCCAACCTCATAAGGCACTTTTATATCTGCTTTATTAAAATATGCTGGTTTATATACATTTTTTTCAAATTGATAATTATTAAAATAATCATAATCAAATCGAATTGGACCAAAAATTTTTCCAAACACAAAAATTTCATTATTTCTAAATAAATCAAATGATTCCCGTAAATTCTGTTTATTAGAAAGTTGATTTAAATTGCTTAACAATGGTTCAATATATTTTGGGTGTACATATGTATAGGAGGTTAAGGATTGTTGGAAAGATTTTTGTTTTCGTTTTAAATAATAGATAATGTTGTAGAAAATTAAACTCATCATGACAAATCCTCATTTATTTTTTTATTGATGAGAGCAGTTGTAAATAGAGAAATTATTAACTGTGATATTAATATTCCAAATTCTATCGGCACAATTTCAAAATTTGCATTTAGAAAATATACTACAAAGGATGTTAATGCTGCAACAATTACAATTCTAAATAACGCTATTTCAAAGTGCATTGCCCTACAAAATATAATATTTATCCTTGACCACAACATAAACGGAAGAGAAAATATTACAATTTTAAACATTCCAGCCAGCCTTGAAAATTCCTCACCTAAGACTGATACGAATACTTGATTTGCATAATTTTCAAGTAATAAATATAAAAGTGGAATAACAAAAGATATAATTACTACAACTCGTAGTTTCTTTCTTAAATCAGCAATAATTTTAAAATCACTTAATTTTGATACCTCAGGAAATACAATATCTAAACTCGCACCAACTAATTGATAAAGACCTTCAAGTATTCTTTTTGACCAAGCCAAAACCCCTAAAATTGGTCCAGAATAAAATATTCCTAAAATTACTATGTCTAATTCCGACAAAAGAGCAGCAGAAAATGTTGTCAAAACCATTTTTCTACCCGCAGAGGACAGTTCTTTTTTATCATGTAAACCTTCAGATGATCTATCTGTATTCGGTAATGAAAAATGTGCAACAATAAAAAATAGTGTCAAAATCACTGCTTGAAAAACAATTATCCAAATGATTGAATAATCTAAGAAAACAATTGTCCAACCACCGAGGCCATACAAAACCGTTCTTATAATAATTTGCTTAGAACTTATTACAAAGTCTCCCTTTGACTGATGATATGCCAAAGCGACGTGCAGCATTTCGTTGAATACAAAACCTAAGAGAAAAAAGAATACATATGTAAAGTTTCTGCCAAAAATATTCGATAATGGGATCACTAGAGCAAAGGCAAAAAAAGTATTCCTTATGATTACTCTATAAGTTGTGTAAAACAAACTACTGTTAAACTCCTCCATGTTTGCACTTGTTCTTGTAACCACCAACGCCAACGAAAGAACGGTAACTGTCCCAATCAAGACTGATAAACTTTTTGCAGATGCATATTCACCATAAATTTCAGCACCATATTTTCTCGAGATTATTGTTATTAAGAAAAAGTTAACAATAAGCAAAATAATCTGCATTGTTGAGATATATACTGTATTTTTCTTCCATTTATTAAACATTTTTACTTAACCCTAGATAAATGCCATGAAGATAAATTATAAAGATACCAAATTTTTTGGATGTTAGATTGTTTTAATGTATTTTGTAATTTTTTAGAATTAAACAATTCTAAATTTTCATTAAATTCAAAGATACTATCAGTAAAATATTTTGGATCTTTTTGAATCCAATTAGAAATAGGCGCCCTAAACCCTTGTTTTTTTCTTGAATATACTTTTTCAGGTATGTATTTACCGGAAAAGTCTTTCAAAAAAGGTTTTGTCCTATCGCTTGAATACATCAGCTCGCTAGGAAGAGATAAAACAAACTCTACAATTCTATGATCTAAGAATGGCACTCTTGCTTCAACCCCAGACTGCATACTTAATTTATCCATTCTCATTAACAAAAGCTCAGGCAATCGTATTTTTAAGTCTATATATGTCATCCATTTTGTTATGGAAAAATCGTCTTTAGAATTATAAAGATCCCATAAGTTATCTGAGTAATTAATTATCGAGGATTTTTCTGTAATATTAAAATTAGCTAAATTTTTAATTTCAGACATGTTAAACCCTACAGCGCCACCTGGAAAGGGATTGTTATTTGATAGAATATTTATTATTAAATTTGCTCTGTGTGATTCGATAATATTTCCAAATGAGATATTTGATATTTTAGGAATTTTTTTATATAAATTTACAAATCTTAACCAATGATCATATCCAAAAAAGAGTTCATCAGCACCTTCACCAACCTGAACAACCTTTAACCCGTTTTTATTGGCTAACTTTCCCAGAAAATAAAGTGGGATACCAACTTCATCTCCAATTAAATCATCTTGAAGAAGTGGATATTCTTTTATAATGTTTTTAAATTCGTCAAAAGTTATTGACTTATGAATTAGGTCTACATTAATAATCTCAGAACTAAATTTTGCCTCATCTAGTTCCCCTTTGTAGCCTTCAAAGACTTCATCATAATCAACATTAAAACTTTTCAATTTAGTGTCTGAAGATAAAAGCGAACCAATAAGAGTTGAATCTAATCCACCTGATAGATAAAGTCCAACCTCAACATCACTAATCTTTCTATACTCAATTGAACTTTTAAGCAAATTATCAAACTCTTCTTGTGCTTCACTTAAGCTAATATCTTCTTCAGAAATATAATTTATAGGGTCCCAATAAATTTCTTTCGTGTAGGAACCGTGAAAATCAACTTCAATAAATTCTCCTGGTAAAACTTTCTTTATACTCTGATTACCAGTCTCATCTCCTGGAATAGCTAAGTGTCTAAGATAGCTAAGATATCCCTCTTTATTGGGAGAAAAATTTACCATACCACTTTTCTGTATTGCATTTAATTCTGATGAAAACACCAAGTGATTTTCATTTATTGAGTAATAGAGAGGCTTTAATCCAATTCTATCTCGAGCCATAAAAATTTTTCTTTTTTTAAAATCTGCAATTACAAATGCAAATTGACCAATTAATTTGTGTAAAATTTCTTTACCAAATATCTTATAGCCTGCAAGTAAAACTTCTGTATCACCTTCTGATTGAAATTCATGACCGTGGTCTTTGAGTTCTTTTTTCAACTCTTTAAAATTATAAATTTCTCCATTAAAAACTATATGGTATAAATCATCCTTTAAAGACATAGGTTGATTTGATCTTGGGTTTAGATCGATAATTGATAATCTTGAGTGTATAAATGAACAGTTTCTGCTTATATTTCTTACTAAAGAGTGGTCAGGACCCCTATGGTTGAGGGAAGATTTTATTATTTCACTTTTTTTTTGGTCAATTTCAGAGTTGTCAAAGCTGACAATTCCACCTATTCCACACATTTATCTAACTTTAATGTAAATTTTTTTATTTAAAGAAGATTAATTTATTTTGTTTAAAGTTAAATATATGAAATATTTCATTGATGTAGTATTGCTCTTTTTTGCTTTACCTTTATTTTTATTCTTCTATCCAATAATCTCACTACTAATTCTTATATTTGATGGAACTCCAATTCTTTATTCACAATTAAGAGTTGGGCTTTATGGAAATGAATTTAAACTTTACAAATTTAGAACTATGTCTATTCTGTCTGACGATTCAGTTCATCAGAACCATTATGAAAATTTGTCTGAAAATAAAAAAATTGAACCCTCATTAACACCTGATAATCCAATACGAATTGAAAATGATGACAGAATTACAAAAGTTGGAAACATACTAAGAAAAACATCTTTAGATGAGCTTCCAAATATTATTAACGTTCTCATTGGAAATATGTCATTTGTTGGACCAAGACCTTTAGTTAAGTATGAGTCAGATTTATATGGTAAGTATTTAGAAGAAAGAAATTCAGTGAAGCCAGGTATAACTGGGTTAGCACAAATACAAGGACGTTTAGACCTTAGCTTACAGGAAAGGCTCTACTGGGATCTTCAGTATGTAAAAAGTAAATCTTTTATATATGATTTTAAAATAATTATTAAAACTGTATATTCAGTCTTATCAAGAAGAGGTGCTAATTAAGCTTAAATAAAGTTTTCCAACAACTTCTTTATTTGAATAATTCTTGACATACTTTTGGATATTATTAATCTTTTGTTCAAGTAATTCAATACTTCCAATATCTTTTATAAATTTTTCAAAAGTTTGGTCATCGTTTTTATCAATATTAAAACCTAAATCAAATTTGGTAATTAATTTAGAGACAGCTGATTCTGGATTAGAAAAATTTATTAATATCTTATTCATATTCAAATAATCAAATGTTTTACCTGGAAAACCTTCCATAGTTATTTCATAATCAAGTGAGACTAAAGCAAATGGGATTTGAGAGGTTGTCTTGTCGAGCTGTTCTCTCTCAATGTATGAATTTAAATTAATATTTTGGTAATTTTGGCTGTATATGTTCTTGAATTCTTCACCTGCACCAAATATATCGAAACTCCACTCATTAGGGAATTTAGATTGAAAATATTCAATGAAAGATTGTAAATTTTGTGGCTTTCCTATGTTTCCAGCATAAAATAATTTTTTTGAGCTCAAGTCAGGCAAGCCACTGCTTTGATTATGAGGTGAAAAATGAAAAATTGTATTTATTTTATTTTCGGAAATTTTACGACTTGTTATTAGGTATTTTTTTAACTCATCTGAATTTACAACAACTTTTTGTACACTATTTAATGCAAGATTATCTAACAGTTTGAATAACTTTCTTAGAATTAAATTAGGAGCTTCTTCAATTTTTTCTGCAATTTCTGGATAAAGCTCCCAAAGAGAATATATGGTATTGATTTTTAGTATTTTTGAAGTAAATATACACACTAAATTCATTGTTGGTGGATAACTGAAAATTAAGATATTATCATATTCATTTTTATTCTTATAAATAAATTTTATTGAGTGATAATTAAATGTTATCCACTGAAAAAAACGAGCTGTATTTGAAAACTCTCTTGGTTTTGATAGTACATAATTAACTGGTATGTCTTCTACGGTTGTGGTAAAAATTTTTGAATTAATTTTAGAAAATTCCGCAGAATTTTTTAAATTATATTGAGGAGAGCTTGCCAGTATCTCAATATTGCTTTGAGTATTATTAATTTCTTTAGCAATTTTTGAAACAATCATTCCAGTTGAAATTGTGTCTGGCGGAAATGTTAACGAGTGGATTAAAGTTTTTTTCATTGTAAAAATGATCTTGAAATATCAAAATCATAATCTTCTTTACCATGCTTAGAAAAACTGTTTTGCTCTGAAAGATTAATTAAATCATTAACAATAATGTCCGAAGAATCTCCATTGCCAAAAGGGTGACTCCAGGTTTTACCAATTAAATTTTCCGCACTTTCATGAACAATGTTAAAGTCATGCTTTTTATTAGTAGGATCAAATTTAATTGAAGAGTTTACTTCATATACTTGAAATACAATATTTAGAGTTTTTGAGAAGATACATAAACTCAAGATATCCTACAGGATCAATAACCAAAACATTATCATTTAAATTTAGATTGGAATCTTTAAGTACTCTTTGAGTAGAATAACCCATTGGAAATACAACTTTAAAATTAGTAGAATTTATTAAATTAATTATGTTCTCAAAACTGTCTTTATCAAATATATTTTCTCTTCTATGAGAAGTAACTAGTACAAATTCTTCTGAATTGATAAAAGATTTTACATCATCTGATAAATATTCTGGTCCCTCATCAAATAAATGCTCATACTCTTTAATTATGTCAACAATTGGATTTCCAGTAACTTTAATAATAGAGTCAGCGATTCCTTCCTTAAGGCCTTGTTTTTTGTAAGAATTTAAATAGGCGTATATCCTATCTGACAAATGATCAATTGTTTTTCTATATTTTTCCTCTGGCATTCTCCAATCATATGAACGCATACAACCTTCAATATGAACAATAGGTACATTATGCTGTGCAACAGCTAAAGAGCCTGCAACAGTATTTGTATCACCCAAAAACAGTACAGCTTTATACTGATTTGATTCAAGATGTGCATAAGTTTCTTTGATAATAGATGAAACTGTTGTAGAGTCATTTTTTGTATCTATAACAAATTCATAATCAGGTTTTGGTGCTTCAAGTTGATTAAAGAAAACATCTTTCATATTCTCTGAATAATGTTGTCCTGACCAAATAAAATCATAATCAATTTCACTACTTTCTTTAAGTAGTTTTAATATCTTACTTGCTCTAATTACATCCGGTCTTATTCCAAGTATTACAGCAATATCTTTCATTATTAACTAAGGATACCTTTTGAAATGTCGCTTTCTGCTAATTCTTTTATATTTTCTTCAATTGTTGGTACATGATCATAACCTGCATTCATCCACAATAAATTATTAAATTTTATATTTTCTGTATTTAAAGTTCTATTTACGCTTTTATCAGAATTAATTTCATTAATTTTTATATCAATGTCAAAATAATTTTTGAAATATTCTAGGAGTGTAAATTTTGAGACAATATCTTTTGGAATTAAGTGTTGAAGATTTTGTGAAAACGTGTCACTTTTGATCATACCGTGAGCTATTTTGGCAAAGTTTAGTGTTGTTATGCCATTCCATAAATGATCTTTAAAACCATTTATTTCATTTTTTTCTTGAGATAAAAACCAATTTAGAAGAGATTTTCCTTCTCCTACCTCTGGACCAACAATACTTGCTCTAACAACTTTTTTATAATTATGAACAACTTCTCCCCCTATCTTAGATTTTCCATATACATCTTCTGCATCTTGAAAAGATGATTCAACATAATTACCAGTATTTCCAGAAAACACACAATCTGTTCCTATTTGTATATATTTAAATTTATGAACCTCTGCATTATTACTTAGCTGCAATGGAAAATATGAGTTAATGTTTATTGCATTTGAAATTGATTGTTGATTTGCTTCATCAATCTCTGGCTTAATAATACCAATACAATTGATAACGTAATCTGGATTTACTTTTTGTATTAAGCTATCCAAATCATCATTACTTGCGTCATACTTAAAAATATAAGATTCATCACTTTCTTGTCCAGGAGCTCTAGTTGTTAAAGCAACATCATAATCTTCTAAAGCTAAAAAATACCTTGATACCATTGTTCCAAGCATTCCGGTTGAACCAAGTATTAAAATTCTACTCATAAAAATTTGGGCTATGTTGACTCCATGGATCCCAATAATCCGATTCAAATCTAAAGTCATCATTTAAAGATTCTTCCAGTGTTGAAGAAGAATAGTATCTGATAGCATTATCTTCTGTTAAATTCATAGCACCGTTTGCAAAATTAGGTGGGATGTATAGAAAACCATCTTTGGAACTCATCTTGTAAGTTTGTATCTCTGAATTTTTACTTGGAGAGTTAAAATCATCAACCTTTACAACACAGACTAAAAACTCACCCTGCTCAACATTTACCCATTTTTCTTCAACTTTATGTCCGTGCCATGCTCTAACTGTTTTTAGTTGACTATTTTCTACTTTGTATGTTCTTACAGCTTTTTGTAAATTTAAATCATTTGTAAATGATACAGTTCCTCTTTCATCAGAACTACTATTACTTTCAAAAAATATTGGATCCATACTACTTAACACCATAAGTTTGGAGAAAATTCTGATTTGAATATCTCGGGTCATTAATGTCTTTAATTCTGTTTGATGATATTAAGTTATACATTTCTTCAATGCCCTGGGTAAGCTCTATTGAGGCTTCAAAACCTGTTTCACGTTTTAACTTATCACTTGAAACTTGATAGTTTCTAGCATCTTGAAATGGTAAAGGTGTTGTTTCAATTGATACATCAGGGATTTTTTCTTTTATTTTTTCTGCTATTTCAATAATCTTAAAATTTTTGTAATGAAGGTTAAATATTCCCTTTGTACCTGATGATATGTTATGCTCTATTGCATTTGCTACATCCTTAACATGAAGAAGCGGTCTCCATTGATCTCCACCGAATACACTCATTTTTTTATCTACCAATGCTTTAGTAGTCAAAATATTTACAACTAAATCTAATCTGATTCTAGAAAATTGATCACTTATTCCAAAAAGAGTTCCAAGTCGAAAAATAATTGCATCTGATTCTTCAAGATATTTTTCTGCAATTAACTTTGATGAGGCATATTCGGATAGTGGATTTACTTCAGAATTTTCATCTAAAACTCCCTCTTGTGCTCCATAAACTGAACATGTAGATAAGAAAATAATCTTTCCATTAAAATTTTTTACTAGATTTTTGACAGTCTCTGAATTTATTTCATGAGTTAAGGTGGGATTAATTGAGCAAGCACCATCACCTACTAAGGCTGCTAACCAAACTACAGCGTCAAAATTATTTAAAATGGAATTAATTTTTTTATAGTCTCTAATATCGCCATAAATAAAATTAACATCTTTTCTAAAAGCACTCTCATATATAAGGGAATCGTAAACTGTAATTTCATTTTTTTTTGAAAGAGTGTCAACAATTCCACCCCCGACATAACCTGCGCCGCCTACAACTAGTATTTTCATTGTTAGATATATGTAAAGTTTTGTTACCATATTTAGTGTGAGCAAAACTATTCTTGTAACCGGAAGTTCAGGTTTTATTGGCTTCAATCTTTCAAAATTGTTAATGGATAATGGAAATAACGTTATTGGTGTTGATTCATACAATAACGCTTACGACCCTAGCTTTAAAAGATTGAGGCAGAAAGTTCTTAATTCTAAAAATAACTTTAAAGAATTTGAATTAAACCTAGACACAAAGGAAAATTTAGAATCTCTAGAGAAAGAGAATATTGATATTGTATTTCATTTAGCTGCAAGAGCTGGTGTTAGGCAGAGTTTTTTAGACCCTATTTCCTATATAAAGGATAACTCTATCGCTACTACAAATATTGCAAATTTTGTTAAGGATATGAATATAAAAACACTTGTTTTGGCATCAACGTCATCAATATATGGAGACTCTGGTCAAGAAGAGATGGTCGAAGGTGTGAATGAAAAAATTGAGCCACCATCAATTTATGCAGCATCAAAACTATCTGGAGAGGTTTTTGCAAAGAATATTCTTGAAGGCACTGAGTCCAATGTTGTAATTACGAGATTTTTTACTGTGTATGGTCCTTTTGGAAGGCCAGATATGTCTGTACTTAGATTTATTCATTGGGTTGTTGAAGGTAAACAATTGAAATTATTTGGTAATGGTGAGCAATCAAGATCTTTTACATATATTGATGATGTAACTGAATTGCTATCAATGTGTACTGATTTGAACTCAAATTGTACATTAAATGTTGGAAACAACAAAACCTCTACTCTGAATGAAGTTATCAAATTAATTGAGGAATTTACTAACAAAGAAGCACTTATAGATTATCAAGAAAGAGCTTACAAAGACCCTGATGTTGTTTTACCAAGTTTAAAAAATACAAAGAATATTACTGGCTGGACACCCAAAACAGATATAAGTAAAGGTATAGAGAGTACTGTTAAGTGGTACTTTGACAATAGAGATGTCTTAAAGGAACTAAAATACATATAGGTCTTTTATGAAAAAAGTAATTATCACCGGAGGAGCAGGTTTTATAGGTTCTAACCTCGCAACTAGATTGCTTTATGAAAATATTGAAAAATTATTAATAATTGATGATTTGTCTACTGGGACTGAATCTAATCTCAAAAATATTTTGCTTGATCAAAAAGTTGATTTTATTAATTCAAAAATTGAAGACATTGAAGATTTAAACGCAGTATTTGATGGATATGATTTTTGTTACCATTTAGCAGCTGGAGTTGGAGTCCAATATATAATGGACAACTTAAGCGAATCTTTACTAACTAATATATTAGCTACTCATAAGGTTCTAGAAGTCTGCCAAGATAGAAATATTCCAGTTCTTCTGACATCAACGTCCGAAGTATATGGTACTGCTGAAGATGCTGTATGGACTGAAGAGACTAAAAGCTTAATTGGTCCAACATCAAAGTTAAGATGGTCATATGCTGCTTCAAAAATGATAGATGAATTCATGGCACTATCACTTTATGAAGAAGGGAAAGTATCCCCTATTATTGTTCGTTTGTTCAATATAATTGGCCCAAATCAACTTTCTAAGTTTGGAATGGTAGTTCCTAAATTTATAGAATCTGCATTAAATAATGAAAATATAGTCATACATGGTGATGGATCACAATCTAGATCATTTACTTGGGTTGATGATGTTGTTTCCTATTTAATTAAATTGGCAGAGATAAAAGCTTATGGTGAAGTCTTTAATATTGGACAAACAGAAGAAATTACAATTAAAGACCTTGCTGAACTCATAATTGAAAAAACATCTTCCAAATCAAAAATAATTTATAAAACACATGAAGAGATATTTGGTAAAGCTTTTGATGATCCGAAAAGAAGGACCCCTGGAATAGAAAAAATAATTAAATTTACTGGAATTGAGCCAAGTAAAAATATAGATTTCATGATAGAAAACATTATAAATCACAAAAAAACCGAACTATAAAGTGAATATTCTTATAACAACTGGAATATACCCTCCAGATGTTGGAGGTCCAGCAAAATTTGTACCTTTAATTTCAAAACATTTATCAAATGAAAATGAAGTAAGGATTATCACGTTAAGTGAAGACTCCAAATTGAATCAAGATGAAAAAAACCAAGTTTACAGAATAGAAAGAAATCAAAACAAGATAATTAGATTTTTAAAAACTTTTTTATCAATTATTAAATTTGGGAAAAATGTAGAAGTTATCTTTGTCAATGGTTTGTGGTTAGAGGTTTATATTGCAAATTTGGTATTAAGAAAAAAAATAGTTAGAAAAATAGTCGGAGACCCTGTTTGGGAAAAACTTTTCACACAAAACAAAATTTTTGACAGCTTTGATACGTTTCAAAAAAATACCTACAATTTTAAAATACAGCTTTATAAATACATTAGAAATATCGTAATAAGATCAGCAAATATAATTATTGTTCCATCTAATCATCTTTATGAATTTGTTAAAAATATAAATTTTTCAGGAGAATTAATAAAAATCAATAATGGTACTTTATTAACTGATGCTTTGGAAAAGAATTTTAAAGAAACTAATTTTTTAATAGTTAGCCGTCTTGTAAAGCATAAAAATATTGATTTGATTATAAAATCTCTTTACAACCTTAAAAATAAATATTCACTCGACTTTAACCTAGACATTGTTGGTGAAGGACCTGAGAGAAGCAATTTAAATGACTTGATAAATCATTTAAATTTAAATAGTTGTGTAAATCTTGTTGGTTCAAAACATGGTCAAGAATTAGAAAATTTTTATAAAAATTCAAATTATTTATTACAAATTTCATCATATGAAGGAATGCCTCACACCATACTTGAAGCAATGAATCACAAACTAGTAATAATTGCTTCAAATTTTGGCGGAAACTATGAATTAATAGGCGAAAATATTCATGGTTATTTAGTCGAATCTATTAAAGAAAATGACATAGTAAGTGCAATTAAAATTGCCGTAGATGATATTGATAAAGAATCAAAAGTTATAAAAGCAAAAGAGCTGATAGAAAAAGAATACGATATCAAATCTACTATAAAAAATTATTCGGAAGTTATATTAAAAAATGATTGAAAATAAATTACTATATCTGAATTTATCAGTAGATTCATCTGATACTTCACTTGGCTTTGTAGAAACTTGGATATCTAATTTTTTGAATGATTTTGATAAAATCGATGTGCTAACGCTAAACAAATCTATCGAAGCTGAATCTATATCTGAAAAATTAAAAATATATGGAATCGATCAAGATTCAAGTCATTCAAAAATTAAAAAGTTCTTGGAACTCAGAAGTATTATTAAAAAATTAACTCATCAAAATAATTACGAAGTGTGTTTTTCGCACATGTCACCATTGTTATCAATACTTGTAAAGCTTTTTTGTGTAAAAAATATTCCACAAAGCATTCTTTGGTATACACATCCAAAACCAAAGGAATTAAGCAAAAAATTTATACTTTTAACAAGCCTATTAATTAATAATCATGTTGTAACTGCCTCAAATTCATCGTTTCCATATAAAAGGAAAAAAGTTACTGCAATTGGACATGGAATAGATTACAAATTATTTTATTCAGCTAGAAATGACTTACCCAATAGTAATTTTTTAATTTTAAGTAGGATTACAAAAACTAAAAATATAGAACTTTCTATTGATAGTTTTCTTAAAAGTAAATTTTGTCAAAACACTATTACGATTATTGGAGATCCTGTAACTCAAGAGGATATCAAATATAAGAATTATTTAATAAATAAATACTCTGCACAAGATAATGTTATTTTTAAAGGTAAAGTACCACATAAAAATCTACCTTCTGTATTAAAGGATTATTCTTTTCATATAAATTCAACCAACAAGGGATTTTACGATAAATCTGTTTTAGAAACCCTATCTGCTGGTCTTTTTAATTTCTATTCAAACCCGGACTACAATAAACATTTTAATTCTACAGTAACTCCCATATGTTATTTTTCACATACTGAAGAATCACTAATCCAAAAATTGAATACTGTATTCGATAAAAATAAAGAAGATCTAATTGAAATTATAAAATTGGGTCAATTAAGTGTAGGAAATGAAAACGTTGAAACTATTTCAAAAAGAATTTTGTCTACAATTGAGAATTAACCCATTCGATAGTTTTCATTAATCCATCTTCTAATTCGATTTGAGGTTCCCATTCAAGTAAATTTCTAGCTTTTGTTATATCAGGTCTTCTCTGTTTTGGATCATCTTGTGGAAGGTCTTTATTTATAATTTGAGAACTTGAATTTGTAAGCCTAATTATTGTAGAAGCTAACTGATTGACTGTAATTTCATTTGGATTACCAATATTAAATACGTCATTATGATCAGATTTCATTAATGCAATAATCCCGTTTACTGTATCTTCAACATAAGAAAAACTTCTAGTTTGTGAACCATCTCCATAAATGGTTATATCTTTGGAATTTAGTGCTTGAACAATAAAATTTGTAACAACTCTTCCATCGTTAAGCTGCATTCTTGGACCATATGTATTAAATATTCTCACAATTTTAGTGTTAAGATTATATGTCCTACTATAAGTTGCAGTTGCTGCTTCAGCGAATCTCTTAGCCTCGTCGTACATACTTCTTTCACCATTAGGGTTAACATTTCCCCAATATTCTTCATTTTGAGGTGAAATTTCAGGATCACCATAGATTTCAGAGGTAGATGCCAGAAGAAAGTCTGCATTTTTAGCTTTTGCTAAACCAAGAGTATTAATTGTTCCTACGCTTCCTGCTTTTAATGTGTTTACAGGATTCTCTTGGTAAGCAATTGGAGAGGCTGCACTAGCAAAATGAAATATAAAATCAAGGTCTTCAGCGATTTCAATATGGTCTTGAACGTCATGTTCTATAAATTTTACATTTTTATTATCAAGTAAATGTTCAATATTCTTTTTATTGCCCGTAAGTAAATTATCAAGAAGAATTAAATTGTGATTTTCATCATTTAATTTATCTGCAATATGAGAACAGACAAAACCAGCTCCTCCTGTTATTAATATATTCAATTCAATTCCACGGGTAGTAAATTATACAATTGTTTTCTGAAGCAAAATTTTTAAGTTCTAAACTTAATTGATCTTTAAGTGGGTACATTACTGCTATTAACGACTCAGAATCAATTTCATTAATGCTGTTTATAAAATTGTGATCAGGAACTATAACTTCAGTATCTAAAATTGTTACTTCTTCTCCAATTTTTTCAAAGATTTTATAAATATCAAGTGTTGGAGAATTTCTTAAATCGTCAGTATCTTCTTTAAAAGCAGCTCCAACAAGATATATTTTGTTTAAATTATTATCGTTTTTTAACATAAGCATTTGTTGAACTGTCCAGTTTAAGTGTTCATTATTTGATTTAATAATATTGCTTATCAATGGAAGATTTAAATCACCGTCTTTGTAAAAATTATTTACTTCAACTAAGTCTTTAGGAAAACATGAACCACCCCATGATGGTGAAGGTCTAAAGTAATGAGATCCAATTCTATTATCAAAACCAACTCCTTTTAAAACATCTTGTAAATTAGCTCCAGAATACTTTGAGAGACGAGTTGCTTCATTTACAAATGAAAGTCTCATAGGTAAATATGTATTTGACAGATACTTTATTAGTTGAGAGCTTATTGGATCAGTGATAATTATTTCTGCATCAAAATCTTTATAAAGGGATTTTAATTTATCAGTTTTATCTGTGTTTAGCCCTCCCAAGACTATTCTGTCAGGATTGAAAAAATCATAAACTGCACTTCCTTCTCTTAAGAATTCTGGATTAAAAGTTATCAAGTTCTGATCAAAACCAATGTTATTACATACATTTTCTATTTCATAAGGTGGAATAGTTGACTTAACGGTAATAATGATATCTTTGTTATTTAGTTCTGCTATTTTGCTAATTGCTGACTCCAAAAATTTGGTATCAACAGAGTTTGTTTTTGTGTTATTTGGAGTTTGTACACAAATAAAAACTACTTCTACAATGTCCCAATTAAGGTCTTCATAATTTGAATGAAAACTCATACGTTCAAAATTTTCTACTTTTGAAAAATATTTATCTAAATCAGGTTCAAAAAAAGGTAATTCTTTATTTTTTAGTTTTTTTATTTTTTCGGTATCTAAATCTATAAAAGAAACAGTGTTTCCTAATTCAGCAAGGCCAACACCTGTCACTAAGCCAACATACCCTGTGCCAACGATGACAATATTCATATTTCTTCATGTTAACAATTAATAGATTTAAAATAATTAGTAATGATAAATTATCTATCACATTGGGACAATAACCTTACACAATCAAGAGGAGATATTGCAATTCATTTGAATGATTCCTATATAAGAGCAATATGTCCTTCTGATAACCCTTCTGAGGTTAAAAAGTATTACAAAGAGCACATACAATGGGAATTGGACCGAAAAAAATTTGTTGATCTAGTAGGGTTTGTTAAATTAAGTAAAATTTTAAAAAATATTAATAACAATGAAATTTTCCACGTCTTTACTCTAAAATCTGGAATTATTTTTTCATTAGTAGTTTATTTTTACAATATTAAAAAAAGTAAAAGTATTTTATCTGTTAATGGTCTTGGTTATTTATTCAGTGATAATAAAAAAGCAATATTTTTAAGAAACATCTTAAGACCTTTCTTAAAAAAAACATTTAATAAAGCTTTCGATATCATAATCTTTCAAAATCAAGATGACAAATCTCAATTAGAAAACTATTTAAAATTTAATAATAAATCTCAACTAATTGAAAGTTCTGGAATTAATACAGAAGAGTATGTTCTTAAAAAAACTTTTAACAAAAAATTAAAAATAATATTGGCATCAAGACTTTTAAAGGATAAGGGAATTAAAGAGTATTCAAATTTCATAAAAAAATTTGATAAAAACAAGTTTGAGTTTTACCTTGCCGGGGAAATTGATAAAGGCAACCCAAGTTCACTTAATGAAAATGAGCTGGAAGAAATATTGAAAGATAAATCTTTAAAATTTTTAGGATACTTAGATATAAAAAATGAACTTCACAACTATGATATTTTGATCTCTATGTCTAAATATGAAGGGTTTTCAAGAATAATGCTAGAAGGTACTTACGTAGGTTTGTTTTGTGCTAGTCTAGAAAACTCTGGTACAAAATTCATTAAGGAATTAGAGAATACAATTCTTATTAATGCTGAAGAACTTGAAAATGCACATAATGAAATTAATATGAGTCTTACAAACTCAATGGATATTTCTTTAAATAATAGAACTAAAATTATTAACAAATACTCAACAAAAGCAGTGGCAGAAAAATTTCTAACTGTTTATAAAGAAGTATAGAATATGAGTGAATTTCAACTAAATATATATTCAGCAGCCTTACTAACTATTTTGTTTTCTTATTTTTTAAATTTATATTTTTTAAAAATAGCTAAAAACTTTACTTTTAAAAATAATCAAGACCAAAAAAGACTTGTAAATAATAACGTACCTCCAATTGGTGGTTTAGCAACATCAATTTCATTTCTTATTTTTGTAAGGCTATTAGGTAAAACAGATCCTGAATTCATGATTATTGGTTTGTTTGGTGTCATGCTTTCAGTAATAGGTATTTTGGATGATTTTTATAACTTAAATTGGAAGTTCAAATTATCTAGTCAAGTATTATTCGTTTTATTGCCCGTTGTTTACTTAGATGTATTTATAAATTTTGAAGCTTTATTGGGTGTTGATTTGGGAAATATTTTAAATATCGCCGTTTCAGTAACTTGGATCGTTCTATTAATTAATGCTATAAATTTTATTGACAACATGGATGGGTTAGCAGTTGTAGTGACTGGAAGCATTTGTATTCAATTTATTTTATTTACATATTATTTAGATCAAAATAAATTAACAGATATTTCAATAATTTTACTATTCAGTATTCTTGGATTTTTAATTTTAAACTTTCCTCCTGCAAAAATATATCTTGGTGATTCGGGGAGTATGTTCATTGGTTTTTGTTTGGGATTTTTAAGCATATTGTTTACATGGAATGCAGGAGGCCAATCAATGTTCAATTATACAATTACCCCTGCCTTGTTATTTTTTACAATTCCAGTTTTAGACTTTTTTATTATTTTTGATTACAGAGTCAGAAATAAAATTTCACCTACAGTAGGAGGAACTGACCATATATCACACAGATTGTTAAACCTTGGACTATCAGAAACCAAAACTCTCTCGATGTTTTTTATTTATAGTTTTATTTGTTTTGTTTTAATTTCAATATCGGCATTACAAGGCAGCATGATAAG
>LUMQ01000450.1_pt1 | contig 22189 bp, 30 predicted proteins | sample 729621 | NCBI WGS metagenome assembly LUMQ01 (sample SAMN03860259, study PRJNA289734) | marine metagenome | biome: seawater column; feature: ocean; material: water; isolation source: Red Sea water column Station 12 - depth 25m | place: Saudi Arabia: Red Sea | collected 2011-10-15 | depth 25 m | reverse complement strand
TCAATATGATCATCGATCCATTTTAATTCTTTTTCCAATTGCTCAGGCGACATACCCACTGCACCCAAAACTCCGCATCCACCAGCTTTTGAGACAGCAACTACAACATCTCGACAATGCGTAAAAGCAACTAATGGAAACTCTATATCTAAGAGTTCACAAATTTTTGAATTCATCATAATAATCTCCAGTTATTTAGGATAAACCTCGATTTCAATTTTTTTAGTGACAACATTTATTGTGCCTTCGACATAATGAATCACCCCATTGGTTAATTCATCAAGCATATAGATACTGATAATTCCGCCGTTTCTCTTGTATACACCGGTTAGATTTGCACCCGTGAGTACACCATCATCGTTAATTGCTCTTGCCAACCCAGATATGGTTCCAGAATTTCTTTGATCGTTTGATGGCATTAATTTGTAGTCAGCATAAACTGCTCCGTATTCCCCGGCTCTTCCAGAAGCAGAAATTACTGCATATTCTTGACCGAAGTTTATGGTATCAATTTCTAGGTTTGCCTTAAAAGAATCACCAGAAATTGAATAACTAAAGGCAGTTGAACTTAAAAATAACAACGCACCTGAAAATAAAATTTTATTTATTAAATTTTTCATTCTTTTCTCCACTTACATAAAATAATATCATCTAAATAAGCCTCCAAATCAAGTCTTATAGTAGAATTTTGTTATGAATAGAACTCAATCAAACATTGGCACTGCAGTAACTCTTGCGGTTGCTCTCTTAGTGGCGTGGGTATGCAGCTTAAATTCACTTACTATATCGGGGATACCATTATTCGGATTTTGTGCATTAATAATTTTTGTAATTCAATATGTGATCTTTATTCCTTCTTATTTAAATCAAACTGAACATTTCTTTGATTTAACTGGAAGCCTTACATTTATATCGATATCAATTTTATCTGTGGCATTGAGTCCAAACTTGTCTTTAATAAATATTTTATTAGCCCTAATGATTTCTGTTTGGGCAATTCGTCTAGGATCTTTCTTATTTTGGAGAGTAAGAAAAGATGGAGAAGATAAAAGATTTACAATAATGAAAACTAAATTTTCATGGTTCTTTATGACTTGGAATGTGCAAGGTCTGTGGGTTTTATTATCTCTAGGAGCTGCCTTAGCTGCTATTAGCTCTCCAAAAGAAGTAAGTTTTAATGTCATCCATATCTTTGGTTTTTTAATTTGGTTAACCGGATTTCTGATAGAAGTTATTGCAGACAATCAAAAAACAAAATTTAGAGCAAAAAAGGAAAATGAAGATAAATTCATTACAACTGGCCTTTGGTCTTGGTCAAGGCATCCGAATTATTTCGGTGAAATATTGCTATGGTTTGGTGTTGCTATTGTTGCCCTTCCATCGCTTGAAGGATGGTTATATTTCGCATTGATATCACCCATCTTTGTTTTTATTCAACTTACAAGAATAAGCGGCGTCAGTCTTCTTGAGGCAAGAGGAAGAAAACAATGGAAAGGCAATGAGGAATACCAACGGTATTTAAATAAAACATCTATTCTAATTCCTATGCCTCCGAAAAAAATTTGAACGTTTCTAACCGCAAAGTTCACAAATTTATTGGTTTAGTTGTTTCAGTCCAACTCCTACTTTGGACTATCTCAGGAATATTCTTTTCTTTTAATAAAATTGATCAGATAAGAGGAGAAAATTATCTGAAATCAGTTGAGCAAATTACACCGCAGAAAATAAGCAGAATTTCTTTTGATGAAGCAAAAGAATTAGTGATAGAAAAAACTTACCTAAAACCAATTTCAGTTGAAGAAATTACAGAAGAAAAAAGAGGGAGTGAGTTTCGAGGGAGAAACCTTCCCTTGTATAAATTATCCTCTTTAGATTCCTCTGATAAAGAAGTAAACGTATACGTTGATCCAAGTTTAGGAAAAATAGTAGCCATTCGAACTTTTGAATGGCGCCTTTGGGATTTAATGTGGGGCCTTCACATCATGGACTGGCGCGATAGAGATGATATTAATAATCTTTTTTTAAAAATCTTCTCGATCCTTGCTTTGATCAGCTCAATCACAGGAATAATATTATTTTTTAGGCCTAAGTCTAAAGCTTGATTTAAATATTTATTCCTCGTGCTTGAAAGACATAGATTTTTTGTAGGCCGCTCTTTCAAAAAGCATATCTGTCCAGCGTTTAATATTGGGTTTAAATGCTTGTTCAATACCTAAAGAATCTGCCAAGGTAATAGCATAACTCACGCATATATCTGCGATAGTAAACCTATCAGAGCAAAGATATTCTCTATCTTCCAATGTTGTTTCAAGTAACTTCAATCTAGATACAAACCACCTACTGTAACCATCAACTGCAGCATCAGCCACTCCAGGTTCTTGAAGTTTATATCGAAGAACAACGGTTTGAGGAAAGGTTAAGGTTGCATCTGAATGGAATAACCAATTTAGATAAGATGGATAATCTGGTTCATCTGGTGAAACTCTTAAATCTGTCGGACCATATTTTTCTACTAAGTATTGCGCCATAGCTACTGATTCAGTCATTTTTACATCACCATCAGTGAGATAAGGAATTGTGCCCAACATGTTTACATCGAGATATTCCTTCATAAAAACTCTCGGTGGGAATGGCATCATCGTCAGTTCATAATCTAATCCCATCTCTTCGGCAGTCCATATTGGTCTTATGGCTCTTGAACCTTGCGTAGCCCAAATTTTAATCATGATTTCTCCTTGAGTATTAAATGGTTATACTTTGATATCTTAAATCAATTTAAATCAATGAGGATAAATAATGATTGGAGTAATAGCTAAATTAAAAATAAAAGACGGGGATAGAGATAACTTTATAGAAGCCATGGGTAAATTGGTTCAAGCAGTTGCTGATAATGAGCCTGATTGTTTTTACTATGAAATGCATGAGACCGATGATCCTCAAACCATTATGATGATGGAACTCTATAAAACTGAAGAGGCTCATCAAAGTCATTCGCAAACAGAACATTTCAAAACGCTTGGAATGGCGTTAGCGCCTTTTATGGCTGGAGCTCCTGAGATTTCAGTACATAAAAAAGTCTAACTCTGAAAAAAGAATACTTAGCTCAAGTTGAATCAGGAATCCTTCAAAAGGATCCTGATCAGCTCAAAATTGTCGAAATTCTTGAGAGCCTATCTGAAAATATAGCAAAGGATGGAATCCTTGAAGATATTAAAGGACTTTTCAAAAAATCTTCTAATTCTTTAGAAGGTGTTTACATATATGGCGGTGTTGGAAGAGGCAAAACAATGCTTATGGATTTATTTTTTGATTCGGTAAGGACTGAGAAAAAGATTCGTCAACATTTCCATAGATTCATGCAGTCTATCCATGCAAGGTTAGCTGAACTATCTGGTAAAACTGATCCTTTGAGTCTCGTAGTCTCAGAATTAGAAAGAGATTATGACCTTATCTGCTTCGATGAGTTTTACGTTGAAGACATCGGTGATGCTATGTTGCTCGGTAGATCATTAGAAAAGCTGCTGGCCTCGAAAGTTAAAATGGTTTTCACTTCAAACATCAAACCTAGCGATCTTTACATGGGCGGGCTACAACGAAAATCTTTTATGTCAGCAATATCTGCAATTGAAAATCATTGTGAAGTTGTATGTTTAGAGTCAGCAACAGATTACAGATTAAGAGAGCTAGAAAAGAGCGGTATTTATTTCTCCCCTATAGATTCTGAGAAGGTAAATAGTTTCAATGAATTATTTCTTCAGTTATCTAAAGGAACTAATTCTGGGCCAGATGCCATAGATATTTTAGACAGAAAGATTGCTTTTGAAGATTCTGCAAATGACATTATTCATTTTTCAGCTGATGTGATCTTTAACTCTCCAAGAAGTTCATCAGACTACATCGAGTTATCAAGAGAGTTTCATACAATTTTTATTTCCAATCTAGATGTAATTGAAGAAGAAGATACAGCAAGAAGATTTATAGCTTTTATTGATGAATGTTACGACCGAAACGTTAAGGTAATTTTTCTATCTAACCCCCTTCCTAATGAAATATACACCGGTACAAGGCTTGCAGATAAGTTTCAAAGGACCTTAAGTAGACTAACTGAAATGCAATCTAATGATTATTTACAAGGGCGTCACAAAGGTTGATTTTTTTGACAAAGCCCACATTAAAAAGATGTTAGAATGAAATCATCAATGAAAGAACTTATCGAAACCAATTATTCCATAGGACAAGTTGTCAGACATAAATACCTAGACTTTAGAGGTGTAATTTTTGACGTTGATCCTGAGTTTAATAACACCGAAGAGTGGTATCAAAGCATTCCTCAACAAATAAGACCTAGAAAGGATCAACCTTTCTATCACGTGTTCGCAGAAAACGATGATGTTTTTTATACAGCTTATGTCTCTCAGCAAAATCTTATAGCTGACGACTCTAACTCTCCAGTCGATCATCCTGATGTGAAAGAATTTTTTGGGCCTTTCAAAGGACAATCATATGAAGTAAGGGAAACTTCAAGAAACTAAGTTTTTCTCCTCTTCATCTGCCAATTTCACGCAACACACAAATATTTGCATTGCCTTTTCAAGATCTTCAATTGACACGTAGGTTGGCGCGATTCTTATATTGCTATCTTCTTGATCTCTTCTGTAAGGGAAAGCAGATCCTATAGGAGTTAGATTAAGTCCTGCAGTCTTACATAAATCAAAAATTTTTGATGCTTGTCCAGGCTTTGAGTCAAAGGATATAAAATATCCTCCAGTTGGTTTTGTCCAAGAAGCCAATCCCTTGGGTAAAGAACTATGCCTTTTCTATCCTTTAAAAATTTAACGTGTCTTGCTTGATTGACCTTATCTGGACTGAAATTGAATTTTGAAAAGTAATCAAGAAATAAGCTCATTAATTTATCGGAAGCTCCTAAAAAAGCTACTCCCCCGCCGGCAAAAGTTATCTTGCTGGTACTGCCAAAAGTAGCCACATTATCAAAGGTATCAAGTTCTTGAGAGATGTCCTGAATGCTAGGAAGCTTTTTTGAATTTGCAAAATCATGAACTGCGTAAGCATTATCCCAAAGAACAATGAAATCAGAAGCACCGATCAGTGGCAAATTGGCAATTCTCTTGACGGTATCATTGGAATATATTTCTCCAGTAGGATTTGAATGTTTTGGGTTGCACCAAATACCTTTAATGCTGTCATCATTCTTGACTAAGTCTTCAACAATATTCATGTCGGGACCATCTCCTGTTAGTGGAACTTTTATCATCTTGATCCCAAGTTTTTCACATAGTGCAAAATGTCGATCATAACCAGGGACTGGACAAATTATTGAAATAGTTTCCAATTCATTCCAAGGAGCATCCCCGCTGCCATTAAAAAGAAAGGCTGACAAAAGGTTGCCCATCAGAGTTAAACTGCTATTTGAGGAAGCAAGAATATATTCTTCAGAATAATCCAATAACTCAGCGCCGAGCTTTCTGGCAGAAGGCAAGCCTTTTATTTCACCGTAGTTTCTTATGTCAATGCCGTCTTGAAGAAAATTTCCATCTAAAATACCATCGAGCTCTTCAGATAAAGTCAGCTGTTCTGGAGATGGCTTTCCTCTTGTTAAATCAATTACATTTTTTTCTTTGCAAAAAGAATCGAATTGTTCTTTTAGATCGTCCATGTATTTATTTTAATATGTTAACGATAAATAATTTCTAATTTATTTTCCTGAGCAAATTTTTCTAACTTATCATCGGGCCATACAATTACACTTTTGGGGCTATATTCAACCAAAGGAAAATCGTTTATAGAATCGGTGTAAAAAATAATCTCTTCTTTGGAGATGTTTTTGCGTTTGCACCATTCTTCAACGTTAGCTTTCTTATCAGACCCAAAGTTTGGCGAACCATCTAACTTGCCAGATATTTTATTATTTATGATCTCTGTTTTGGTCGCAATGCAGTCTTGAATACCAAATTTGCGGGAAAATTCATTTCCTAAAAAATCCATAGCTCCGGTAGCAATAATTGATAGATCTTCTCTCTCAACCCTATCTAAAAGATTAAAGGTAACTTGATCTACTAATTGATCGAAGTACTCTTCAATAAATTCATCGGATAATTTTGATAATTCCTTTTCATGTAGACCCTGCATGGATTGTAAGATGTAAAGACAGTATTTTTCTGGATCAAAATTATCAGAGCGATAATCTACTTCAAACTGCTCCATTATTGAGGCGTGGTCTTCGTTAACAAAGAAACCTTTTGTTGATAAAAAATTTATCCATGCTCCCTCAGAGTCTCCGCAAAGGAGTGTGTCGTCCAAATCAAAAACGTGTAATTTCATCTTTCACATTTGCTCAGCAAATTCTTTAAGCACCTTTCTATATGCTTCCTTTTTGAAGTCGATAATTTTTCCTAAAGGATACCAATATGTGACCCATTCATATTTGTCAAATTCTGGCTTAGGATCCTGATTTAAGTCTATTTTTTCTTTTGGGGAAACGAGATCCACAAAATACCATTTTTGAATCTGGCCTTTAAATTTACCTCCCAAAACGTAAGATCTAATTGATGTTGGGATGTCATAAGTTATCCATTCTTTCGAAATAGCCACGATATTAATATCATCTTTATCAAGCCCTACTTCCTCATAAAGTTCTCTGTACATAGCTTCCGTGACATCTTCTCCATTATCAATGCCACCTTGTGGAAATTGCCAATTGTCTGATTCGCATCTTCGACAAAAGAGTAACTTTCCATTTGATGGATCTCTAACAATGACAGCCACATTTTTTCTATAGCCTTCAGGAAACTCTTTCATTTTTTATAGTAAATTCAAATTTATTTTCTTTGACAAAGCCCTTGTCATCGAAGACCCTCTCTGTAATTAAACATAAGTTTTCTTGATCAATTGTTATGATTGTCGTTGCTCTCGTTCCATAGATATCAGAATTTATAAAGCGCGCATTGAATTCATTGCCATGATTACCTTTGATAAATGTATTTGAAAAAGCAAAAGGTTCATTAGCTGGCTCAGACATCAACTCAAGTAGTCCCTGATGAGTTAATTGAGATTTAAGAACATCATTGAAATCATTTTTTGCGCTTATGAGTTTTTCACTTTTTGAATTATATTTTTTATTTCCTAAAACAAAGACCCCTTCACTTTGCTCATCTAATTCTGTGCCCTCGCTTGAAATAATACTTAACTTGAAATCTTTGATAAGAATCAGATTAAATCCTTGATAACTTGATCCAGTAATTCTATTTGAATAATCTTTTATAGATATGTTTTCCTCAAGGAAGTTTTTTACTAAGTCGCCCCTGGATTCCTTTTTTTCAGGTTGATTAAGAGCCACTTCATCAGAAAAATCTCTGACGTTGGTAACCGCTGCGAGACTTCCATTTTTATTTAGGCCTAACCACATCCCTTTTTTTAGCTCATCCTCACCAGAAAGAATATTTTTATCTGTCCTCCAAAACATATTTTTTGTTGGTCTTTCATAAAACTCATCACGATTTGAGGCTAAGACAAGTTTTAACTCAGAATTAGGATTTATTGCAGTAAGAATGAGACACATTTTATTTTGGAAAGAAGTTTATCAGAGCACCTCTATCATAGATAATGCATGTAATGATTGAAATAACCATAGCTCTCTTGTTTCTAGGTATCTTTGCAGGGCTACTTTCGGGTTTCTTTGGTATTGGATCTGGCATCATTCTAGTGCCAGCGTACATTTTCCTATTTGAATTTTTAAACTTTCCTAAAGAGATTATCCCATTCTTAGCAACGGGCACTTCAATGACGACAATGGCTTTAGTGATTCCCAATGCTGCTCGAACTCATTATAAAAATGGAAATGTAGATACCGAAGTTTTAAGAATTGTTTTTTTGGTGGGATTACTTTTTGCTTTCTTAGGAAGATATATTTCGTTTTTTTTCGAAAGCACAACCTTGCAAATTATCATTGCTGTTTCATTAACTTTGGCAGCCTTACAATTAATTTTTGATATTTCTCCTAAACAAACTTCTACACAAATAAATAAAGTAGAGCTAATACTTGTCATTGCCGCAATAGCCTCTTTAACCTCAATTGTAGGAATTGGTGGAGGCATTTTAATGATTCCATATTTTAAATTTAGAGGATTATCTATGCATAAAGCAATTGGCACATCTTCTGTGATGGGATTTTCATTTGCTCTTTCAAGCTCTGTAGCAGTATTTTTATTTGTTCCAGAGGCTGCTAAAGAATTAGATTATCTTATTGGAGCAGCTTTTTATCCTGCCATTTTAATTGTTGGATTAAGCAGTATTTATTTCGCTCGGGTCGGGGCAAATTTGTCCTCAAACACTCAAGGAGACATTTTAAAAAAAGCTTTTGCAATTTTGGTAATTCTTGCTGCATTTAGGGTCTTTTATTCAACTTTTTTATGATTATAAATATCAACCCAGTTGCATTTTATATTCCAATTCCTGTGGTAGGTTGGTGGCCAGTTTACTGGTATGGCATCTCATGGTTAGTTGCGATTTTAGGAGTAAATTTTGCTGCTAAAAGAATTGGTAAAGTAAGTAGAAGATTGTCACCTGCACAGGCTGAAGACTACTTAACTTATGGAATATTAGGAGCAATTTTAGGCGGCAGAATTGGTTACATGATCTTTTATGCACCTGATCAATTAATTTACGATCCTTTGTCAATTATAAGGATCTGGGAAGGCGGCCTATCCTTTCACGGAGGTTTGATTGGGGTTCTCTTTTCCTTTTATTTATTTGGGAGAAAATTTAACCTCAAGTTCTCTGATGTAATGGAACATTACGCTATCTGCTTCCCTATAGGCCTTGGATCAGTCAGAGTAGGAAATTTTTTGGGAGGAGAATTATTAGGACGGCCAACTGAAGTTTCTTGGGGAGTCATTTTTTCAAATGATCCTGAGGGCCTTTTAAGACATCCATCTCAACTCTATCAAGCATTCAGCGAAGGGTTTATTCTATTCATTTTGCTTTACCTGTTTGCGCGAACTAATCCTCCAAGATGGTCTATAGCTGGTTTATTTCTGAGTGGTTATGCAGTTGTAAGAATTTTTACAGAAAACTTTAGAACGCCAGATGCACACATAGGATTTGATTTATTGGAAATATTTACAAGAGGTCAGCTTTTGAGTTTACCTATGTTAATAATAGGTATATCTTTAATGATCTTTGCTTACAGGAAAAAACCTTCATGAGAAATTATTTAAATTTAGTAGAAAAAATTATCAACGAAGGCGTTGATAGGGAAGATCGAACTGGAACAGGAACAAGAAGTATTTTTGGAGAACAATTAAGGTTTGATTTAGAAAATAATTTCCCATTATTAACAACTAAGAAGGTACATCTAAAATCTATCATTTACGAATTACTTTGGTTTATCAAAGGGGAAACAAATATAAAATTTTTGAAAGATAATAAAGTAACTATTTGGGATGAGTGGGCAGATCAAGATGGAGAGCTAGGGCCGGTTTATGGATCTCAATGGAGATCGTGGCCAACTCATGATGGCAAAAAAGTTGATCAATTAACTCAAGTCATTGAAAGCATAAAAAATAATCCTAATTCCAGGCGCCATATAGTAAGCGCATGGAATGTTTCCCTTATCGATGAAATGGCATTGCCGCCTTGTCATATACTCTTTCAATTTTATGTAGCAGACGGAAAAATTTCTTGTCAGTTATATCAAAGAAGTGCGGATGTCTTTCTTGGAGTGCCGTTCAACATTGCATCCTATGCTCTTTTAACAATGATGATTGCTCAAGTTTGCAACCTGAAGCCAAAGGAATTTATTTTGACTTTAGGTGATGCGCATCTGTATCACAATCATCTTGATCAAGCTAAATTACAACTTGAAAGAGAGCCTAAAAAATTACCTAGCCTCGAAATAAATAAAGATGTTAAGGATCTTTTTGATTTTTCTTATGAAGATTTCAAAATAAAAGAATACGATCCTCACCCTGCAATTTCAGCTCCTATTGCCGTCTAATGACTGTAAGTCTGATTGTTGCCGTTTCTAAAAATGGTTTCATCGGAAAGGATGGTTCCCTACCTTGGCAAATTTCTGAAGATCTAAAAAGATTCAGAAAAATTACAAGCAATGCAGTGGTGATAATGGGTAAAAATACTTTTTTATCGATAGGAAAATCCCTGCCAAATAGAGAAAATATAGTTGTCTCAACAACATTGAAATCAGCAGATGGCTGCGAAATAGTTAGATCATTGGATGAAGCAATAAATTCATCAAAAGAAAACTTTCCAAATAAAGATATTTTCTTGATCGGTGGTCATGCCATTTATAAAAATGGGGAAATTTTTGCAGATACGCTATACCTAACTAAAGTTGATATTAAAGTAGAGGGAGATGTAAGTCTGCCTGATTTTGATTGGGAAAGCTGGAAGGAAATGGAAAGAGAAGACTTTTTTGATGAAGGCTCTGGAATAAACTGCGCTTTAATAAAGTACGTAAAAAGTTCCTAGGCGTTTTCTTCTAAATCTTTTCTTCTTAAGTTAAGAATCCTAACTCTTTCTCTTTCATTCTCAGTGTAGGTCAGCCACTTAAGAGCCTGGTTTCTGAGTTTGTCTTGCTTTTTATATGTATCTTCTTCGTTTTTCCCTTTTATATCACTGACTTTATCTAGAGATTTTCTAAAAAATGTCGTAGCCTCATCAAATTTTTGCTGTTCATAAGCAACTTGACCCAGCAAAATATTCACAGATACAGGATCTTTTAACTTTCCTTTCTCAAGACCTTTTTTTAAGCTTTCCGAAGCCATATCTAGCCTATCGGTAGCTAGGTAAATCTGTCCTAAGAAAACATATAATTCACCATCTTTGGCTTTTTCAGCTGCCTTTTTGTAAACGGGTTCTGCTTTGTCTAACTCCTGCGATAAATGCCATGCTTGAGCTAAGTATTTAAGATGTTTTTCGTTCTCTTCAACAAATTCTTCTTTGATTCCATAATCAATTACTTTTGCTGCTTTATAAGGTGCTTCAGCCCTCATTAAAAGTTGATATAAAACAACGTACTCATTTTCTTTATCAAGAAGTCTCTGGTCATGAGCTGCTTCTAAAGCTCCTAATTGTTTTGATTCTTCCTTAAATTCTCCGTAAATTCCTGAGAGCTGAACCCAATATCTTTTTTTCGGGTAAAAACTTACCAGCTCTTCATACAAAGTTAACATTGACTGTGAATCTTCAATTTCGTTATACAAAGCTATTAATAAATTGTAAGTACCTTCTCTTGGAATCTTTTGGTTAGCTTTAGAAATACACATTGCAGTCTCAGCATTTTTTAATGCTAGTTTCTTTTCCTTTAGTTGCCAGTGGGCAGCAGCCATGATGTCGAAACCAGTTGAACTAGGAGCTTCTTCTAAAGCAAGCCACTCTTTTAAGCGTCTTATAGTCTCTCTGTAGTCCTCGCTCGAATATGCTATTTGAGCAAGGCTAAAAATTACACCGGCCTTAAGTCTAGGATCAGTATCAGGAATTGCTAAAAATTGTTGGTAATCGTATTTTGCAAGCCTAAGATTATCCTGAGAAAAATGAACATAGGCATAGTAGTACCACATCTGAGCCAAATCAGTATCAGTAGCTTTTTCAAGTCCTTTAATTTGATCTAATAATAATAATGCCTCATCCCACTGTTCTTCTTCTAAAAGAGGAAACACATCAGCCATTATTCTTTGTACTGATCTACTTAAAGTTTTTGCAGATCTTCTTTTGCTGGCTTTCTTTATATCAAGACTCTTTAAACAATCATCAAGGTTATACTCAGGAAAAAGAATCTGTTTCTCTTTTGGCTGCTCCTCTTGAACAAATAAAGAAAAGGAAATAAAAGATAACGAAATTATTAAAAGAAACTTAAGCATATCAATACATTTCTAAACAATTCTGAGGAATGTAATCAGGACCCTTACCTTCGCCCTCTAAAATAAAAGTTATTCTTTGTTTTACTCCAGGAACTTCCACAGCCACACCATCTCTTATCATAGGTTTATATTTATATTTTAATGCAGCTCTTTTGGCTGAACTATTAAATATTCCAGATGGATTGGCTGCTATAACTTCTGGATCTCTAACGGTTCCCATAGTAGTGACGGTGTATTCAACGACCACGCAGCCTTCAATTCCTCTTTCAGCAGCTCTTCTTGGATACTGAGGAGGGATTTGAAATATAGGAACATAAGCTCCATCTGCAAAAACTCCCTGTCTCCTAGCTTTAAAATTAAATTTGGGAGCTATATTTCCCGATAAATCTTCCATAGTATCCATCTCAACATCTGGAGGCAGCATGTCTGGTGGAGGTTCTTGTTCTTCAGGTCTTTCCATAGAATCATCCATCAGCTCAAGTTCTCTTTCCGGCATAAGGAAGTCAGCTATTTTTCTAGTATTAATATCGTCGAGTGAAACATCTCCGGTAGCAATTAATGCAGCCATAAATAGCAGAGAAAAAATTGCAAAAAAAGTTCCACCTGCAGCTATAAGACCGTACTTTTGATAATCGTTTTTATTAAGACCAATTGCCATAATTAAAATTGAGGTTCCGATGCAAGAGAGATGTTATAAACGCCAGCTTCTCTAGCGCCATCCATTACAGCCATAATTGTATCTGCTGTAGCTTTTTCGTCAGCTTGGATCACTACCGATCCCTGAGGATTTTCTGCTAGCAGCCTCACGACATTTGCCTTTACCTGACGCTTATCAATTCTCCTGCCATCCATATATATTTCACCAGCGTTACCTACAGCAATCAAAATCGCTGCATTTTCGGTAGGCTCTGCTGTCTCTGAGTCTGGTCTATTTACTTCGAGACCAGGCTCCTTAATAAAGTTTGCTGTGACAATAAAGAAAATAAGCAGAATGAATACTACATCCAACATAGGTGTAATATTTATTTCCTCTTCTTCTGCTACCGCTTGGCTTATTGGTGCTCTTCTCATTATTTATCCTCTTTAAATTACATCAAATTTTTTATCGTAAGTTAATCTTTCTGTAAGAATCTCTATGTTCTTTTTAGCTGCTTGGTCAATAGATCTCAAAGCTAACAAGGCCGGGATGGAGGCAAATAAACCTGCCATTGCTGGTATGGTAGACCTAGCTACTCCACCTGCCATAGCCTTAGCATCTCCACCGCCTGTGACAGCAAGAATATGGAATACTTCCATCATTCCGGTAATTGTTCCAAATAATCCAAATAAAGGAGCAACGGCTGTGCATACTTTTATCAGATCTATATTTGAATTAATTGATGAGCTAGCCTGAGAAATAAGCATGCTTCTTATCATATGACCTTCCCAAGATTTTCTTCCAGGGCCGCCATTTTCAGATCTTACTTGATCCCACTGATCTCGTGCATCTTGAATAAGTTGTGGTTTTGAGAACCTAAAAAACCATAATCTCTCAAAGATAAGAATCCACATAACCATGATGAGGACTCCTATAAGAAGAACTACAGGACCTCCTTTTTCAAGAAACTCGAAAAGAAGGTCTTGAAGATCGTAAAACCAACTCATATCTAAACGCTAGGCTTTTCCTTCAGATCTTGCAGCCACCATTCCAGTACTTTGTTCTTCGATGATAGACAAAATACCTTTTGAATAATTAGCAAGGATAGCTGCCATAAAGACAGACGGTATAGCACACATCAATCCTAACCAAGTTGTGACAAGCGCTTCTGAAATACCACTAGCCATAGTTTTTGGATCACCTGTTCCAAACAAGGTAATTGCTTGGAATGTATTAATCATACCGATGATCGTTCCAAATAATCCAAGAAGCGGAGCAACTGCAGCAATTAATTTAACCACCCAAATGTAAGCTTCTATAGCCGGTCTTTCCGCAAGAATTTGTTCAGCCATCTTGAGTTCGAGAGTTTCAGTATCTGCATCTTTTGCTTCTTCAGCTACTTTCATAACTCTTGATAATGCATTGTTTCCAGAACCTTTGCCTGCAGCCTCAGCGTTAACTCCCCTTCTTACTCCGTATAAGATGTAAAAACGCCAAATGAATACTGCGGCAGATATAGCTAGCAGGACTAGAATTAGATATCCAACAAATCTTCCTTGTGCAATTTTTTCACTAAATGTTGGAAGAGTTATTAAATTAGAAAGCAAGGTACCACCTTGAGGTCCTGTCGGATCAACTCCAAATTGCACAAATCCAGAACTCTCATCGAATAAATCATATGTGCCGCCGGTATATCTTGCAGGTTGTCTTGGAAGAACTTCATAAGCTCCTCTTGTTTTTAAATAACTTAAGTAACTTCCCTCAGCAACAGCGTTGAAAGTTCCAACCCTCACAACATCTTCTTCAGTTGCATTACCGTTATTATCGACAACTGTTGCATTGAATTTTTCTACTGATCCGGATGCTTGAAGTTCTCTTAATAACTCAAACCAAAGCCTTTCTAATTCTGGAATTGATGCCAAAGAAACACCTTCGCTCATTTTCTTAGCTAAATCAGATAGAAATACTTCTCTATCTTTACCAAATTGAGCTGCTGTGATTGATTCTTCGAACCTCGCTAAAGAGTCACTTGCAGTACTTTGTAAATGTCCAAACATTTCATATAGAGAACCTAGTCTTTCTTTAAGTTGCTCTTCAAGGACAACCAGCTTTGCATCATTAGCTTCAAACTGCGCTTCTAATTCTTCAGCTATTCTCTCCAGACGAGCCCTTTCAGCCTTTGCATCCGTTAAAAGTTTTTGCTGTCTGTTTCTTTCAGTTCTAAATCTGTCTTCTCTTTCTGAAGCCTCTTCTGATTCAGCAAATCTTCCTTGTTTAACAAGTTCTAATAACTCATCAAGAGTAGCCGCTGCAGATTCTGGTTTTTCCTCTTCTTGAGAAAAAAGTGGGTTTAAAAATATCCCAACGATAAAAATCAATAGTAGTTTTTTCATTGGACCACCTCAGCTGCTGGAATTGGCATCTCTAGGATGTTAACTGTTTGAAGTTTCTGGGCAATACGAATACCATTTTTTACTGGATTTCTATATCTAGATGGCAATTCTTCCCATGTATTTGTCTCTTTATTCCATACCCCAGTCTGATCAAGATCTGATGTTTGATAAGCTAAAACTAATCTTCCGACTCGAAGAATATTTACTTCTCGGTCTTGGCCATCAATCGTGATTGTGTCTTTATAGGTATCCATTTTCATTCCATATTCAGAAATGTTTAATGGCAAACATCATGTAGTTGTCTTCATTCAATTCATCAAATCTCATATCATATTAATTGTTAACGTTATGCGGTAACAGTTACTGTTCCAGCAGCAGTTCCCAGAGCTTCAGATATTACAAGAGCAGCGTCACTAGCAGTACCAGATGCATCTTTCATAGTTGTTTCTATTTCTTCCATTCTTTCGACTTGTCTTTTTATTTGTTTTCTTTTCTGTGCGTTGTAAACCTTTAGCCCCTCAATTTGCTTGCTGACTATTTTGTATTCAGCGGATAATTTATCTGTTTTGTCTTGAAAAGCATCGATAGCAGTTTGAGAACTTGCAGCTCTTTCCGTCCTTTCATCATTGACTTGTAGGACTGGTTGAAGCTGCGCAAAAAGCGTTCCTGAAAAAGAAAAGGCAATAATAAAGACAGTAACTTTTAACTTTTTAACTGTTTTACTAAACATTTCATCTCCCTAAAAGAAAGCCAACAAAAATTAATAATTAAATTTTTGCTGGGCGGATTTTTTTTCGTTAACTACTTTAGTAAGAATAACTAATCAAAGCAACAAACTTATTAGTTTTTCTTTTATTGGAATTCAAATAAAAAATCAACATCTATCTATGAAATTATTTGTCACTCTAATGTAAAATTCATTATGGCTTCGATCAGTACGAATGAGTTCAAAAATGGATTAAAACTTATTGTTGAAGGGGATCCTTGCGAGATTCTTGAACATGAATTCCATAAACCCGGCAAAGGGCAAGCAGTAATGCGTGTGAAATTCAAAAATTTAAAATCCAATAGAGTGTGGGAAAAAACATACAAAACTGGGGAGTCGCTTGAAAAGGCTGATCTTGAGAATATACCCATGCAATTTTTGTATGAAAGCGGCGAAGAAGTTGTAATGATGAATAATAATAGTTTCGATCAAGAAACTTTCTCTAAAAGTGATCTTGGCGACTCAATTCAATGGATGGAAGAAGGTGAGTCTTATGAAGTCTTATTATTTGAAGGTTCGCCTTTATCTGTTGAGCTCGATACGTTTGTTGAAATGGAAGTAACTGAAACTGAGCCTGGATTTAAAGGAGATACTGCTACAGGAGCAACGAAACCAGCCATCCTTAAAAATGGTGTTGAAGTAAAAGTCCCGTTATTTATAGAGATTGGAGATATCCTTAAAATTGATACCAGAACTGGCGAATATCAAAGCAGAGCGAAAGATTGAAAGAAGATATTCAAAACCTTCTTTTTGAAGAAATTAAGTCATCAAATCTCAAAGGAGTCACTAAGGCGTCCCAAATTGAGGTTTTTGAACCCAAAAATATTGAGTTTGGAGATTGGACTTCAAATATTTGTATGAAACTTGCTGCTAATTCTGAAGATAATCCAAGACAAATTGCTGAAAAATTAATTAAGAACCTCACAAAAAATGAATGGATAACTAAAATTGAGATTGCAGGATCAGGATTCTTAAATTTTTATTTAACCTCTGAACAAAAATATATTTTCATTCAAGAATGTTTAGACCAAGAGGGGCCCTTCTTAATTAAAGGCAAAACTAAACAGAATATATTAATTGAATATGTTTCTAGCAATCCAACCGGGCCCATTCATATTGGGCACGGAAGAGGAGCTGCATTGGGTTCAGCCTTAGCAAATCTTTTATCTAAAGCAGGATGTGAAGTAACACAAGAATATTACGTAAACGATCAAGGATTGCAGATAGAAACTCTCGGTCTTAGTCTTTTGCTCAATTATCTATCGCTTGACGGCGAAAAGATTAAATTACCCAAAGAGTGTTATCAGGGAGATTATTTGAAAACCCTCGCAAGTGATTTGAAAAAAAACAAACAAAACAAATACGAATTCACTCTTCCAAAAAAACTACCAACAAATTTTGATGAGTGGCTTATTTTGGCAAAAAAAGAGTTGTCTGATTTTAAAGAGTTAGGAGTATTTGCACTCACAAAAATTCTGGACGGTATAAAAGCCGACTTAAAAGAATTTAATACATTCCACGATGATTTCTTTTTTGAATCTAGTCTTTTTAAAGACTCTAAAAAATCAGAATTTAATAAAACTCTAAATTATCTCAGCAAAAAAGATCTTAGTTACGATAAAGACGGAGCTATTTGGTATAAATCAACGGATTTTGGCGATGAAAAAGATAGGGTTCTAATTAGAGAGAATGAAGCACCAACATATTTTGCTTCTGATCTGGTCTACCATAAAAATAAATTTGATAGAAAATTTGATGAAATGATAAATCTATGGGGGTCAGACCATCATGGCTATCTACCCAGAATAAATGCATCATTAAAGGGTCTCGGCTACGACAGCAAGAAACTCAAAACAATTTTTATACAGTTTGTTTCTTTAATAAGGGGAAAAAATAAAGTTGCTATGTCTACAAGATCTGGTGAGTTTGTGACCTTAAAGAAACTTATCGATGAGGTGGGTGTAGATGCTGTAAGGTATTTCTTTTTAGAGAGAAGGTCAGATCAAACGCTTGAGTTTGATATTGAGCTTGCTAAGAAGAAAAATAAAGATAATCCTGTTTACTACATTCAATATGCTCATGCTCGAATCTGCAGCTTGATGAAAGAATTGTCAGAAAGGGGTTTTAATTATTCAAATTCAGAAGGTTCTAGAGCCCTATCATATTTATCTTCTGATAAAGAGAATGAACTTGTTTCACAAATTAACAGCTACCAACAAACTCTTGAGCGATGTTTTGATAAAAGAGAAATCCATTCTTTATGTTTTTACCTCAGAGACTTAGCGGCTATCTTTCATTCGTTTTACAACTCTCACCCAATCTTGGATAAGGATGATAATTCAAGAAATGCGAGGATTGCTGTTTCTTTGGCAACAAAAGCAGTGATTAATGATGGATTAGGTATTTTAGGGATAGTTGCTCCTGAAAAAATGTAATGGATATTTCAGACAATATTGCAAAAATTAATGACAAAATAAAATCTGCTGCAGCTCAAGCGGGTAGATCTTTAGAAGAGATAAAGTTAATTGCGGTTTCAAAAAAGAAAAGCACTGATTTAATCGCTGCAGCTCATCATTGTGGGTTGACTAACTTTGGCGAAAATTATCTGCAAGAATCGGTTGAAAAGATTTCATCTATTAATTCAAAGGAAATAGATTGGCATTTTATTGGCAACATTCAATCAAAAAAAAGTTCTCAAATAGCTCAACATTTTTCTTGGGTGCATACAATTGATAGGGCAAAAATAGTCAATGCACTGGATACTGCCGGTCAAAATCTCAAAGTTTTAATCCAGGTTAATATCAGTGAAGAAAAGAGCAAGTCGGGCATAAGTGAAAGCGACCTGATGCCTCTGGCGGAGATTGTTATTGAATCGAAATGCTTAGAACTTAAAGGTTTAATGGCGCTTCCTTCGCCTCCAACAGATGGAAAGATTAATGAAAAAGAATATGAGAAAATGAATATGCTTAGCGATCAACTCAAAAATTATTACTCTCCTGCCAATGAACTTTCATTGGGAACCTCACAAGACTTTGAGTTGGGCATTAAGCACGGATCAACCATGGTTAGAGTTGGGGAATCAATATTTGGTAAACGATGAATAAACAAAACATAGGGTTTATAGGATGCGGAAACTTAGCTTTACAGGCAATTAAAACTTTGTCCGGTTCTTATAATATTTTTTATTCAAACCTCTCGATTAATCAAGCCGCTGAAAACCTAGCAGCAGAAAAGTTAGAAACTATCGATTTAGCAAAAAAATGTGATGTTATTTTTATAACCGTAAAGCCACACGTAACAGCAGAGGTTCTTTCTAGCATTGCCTCACAATTACAGAACCAACTCGTAATTTCTTTTGTTGCTGGCATCTCAAGAAGTAAGCTCGTCGATCTAGCAGGAGGTTATAAAAATATCGTGAGAACCATGCCATCACTTGGAATTGGTTTTAAAAACGGGCCCATCGCTATAGCGGAAATGGGAGATAAGGCATTGGTTGATCAAACCGAAGTGATTATTTCTGAGTTAGGTAGCACTTATGTATTGGAAGAGAAAGACATTGATGCATTCACTGCTATTTACGGTGCTGGGCCAGCTTATTTTGCTCTTGTAGCAGAAACAATGAGCAAGCTTGCTACGGATAACGGTTTATCCATGTCCGATAAAGACTTAGCATCAGTTATGTTTACTGCCGGAGAATTGCTTCAAGAGAATGAGTCAGCTGGATTTGCTGAAGTTCAAAATAAGGTTGCTTCAAAAAAAGGGGTCACAGAAGAAGCTTTAAAAACAATGAAGTCTGCTGGAATTAATGAGATCATTTCACAAGCAATCAATAACGCAATTGAAAGATCAAAAAAACTAAACGATTAAGATGGCGAATAACTTTTTTCTCATAGCATTGGTGAATTTCTTTTCGGCTATTTTTTTGCTGTATCTTCTCTTTAGATTATTTCAATTAAGTTTTAATAATCCGATCGTTTCAAATTCCTTTAAGTATTTAGAACCCTTCCTTAAACCTTTCAGATTTGTTTTACCTATTTTATTTGGAATAGATTTGTCTGCATTGGCTTTAGTAATTTTGGCGAAATTCGGTCTGTTTAATTTGATTTTTAGTGCCGACCAGATCTTCGATACGATAGATGCTTTATCTTGGGCGGCTATTGGCTCTTTATACATGGCCTCGCAAATAATTAGATATAGTTTGTTTATTTCAATATTTGCCAGCTGGTTAGCGCCTATGTCAAATAATTCCTTTCTGAATATATGTCATGGTCTTACGCAACCTTTGCTGTTGCCTTTTCAGAGGTTTACTTCATTCTCAGGAATAGACTTTTCACCGATCATTGTATTTTTTCTCTTAATACAGATCGATAGAATTCTTCTAACTCTAGGCGCAAACCTAGAATTACCTCGGTTCATATAATGTCAAACGATTCATTAGGTCGAGTAGAAACAAAGAGTTTTATTCATAACGATTCTTTTTCTTTGAAATCAGGCAAAACCCTTCAAGGATTTGAAATGGTTTATCAAACCTACGGAGAATTAAATGAAGCTAAAGATAACGCTATTCTCATTTGTCATGCCCTCAGCGGCAATCATCACGTAGCAGGGTTAAGTGAAGACGATAAAAAAGGCTGGTGGGACGATATGGTCGGTCCAAACAAAGCGTTTGATACAAACAAATATTTCATTGTTGGTTGCAACAATTTAGGCGGCTGCCACGGTAGCACAGGCCCAAATTCCATTGATCCAGAAAACAATACAGCTTACGGCTCCTCCTTCCCGATGGTAACAGTTGGAGACTGGGTCAAAAGCCAAGATTTGTTGCGTACTCATCTTGGACTGCCCTATTGGTATGCTGTTGTTGGCGGCAGTCTAGGCGGTATGCAAGCTTTACAATGGTCTATAGATTACCCCGACCTTGTTAAAAAAATTGTGGTAATAGCCGCAGCGGCCAAGTTGAGCGCTCAGAACATTGCTTTTAACGAAATAGCCAGGCAAGCCATCTTGGCTGATCCCAACTATAACTCTGAGGATAAGCTTCCGAAGACAGGTTTGGGGCTTGCGAGAATGCTTGGTCACATTACTTACCTGTCAGATGATGCAATGCGAGAGAAATTTGGGCGAGATATGAAAAAAGGCGAAGTGAATTTCTCCTACGATGTCGAGTTCGAAGTAGAAAGCTATTTAAGGTATCAAGGCGAGAGTTTTTCTAATAGATTTGATGCGCATACTTACCTGCTTATGACCAAAGTTTTAGACTATTTTGATCCTGCTGAGTCTCATGAGGGAGATTTAGCTAAAACTCTTAAATCGGTTACTGCAAAAACTCTTCTTATCGCATTTTCATCCGACTGGCGATTTTCACCAGAAAGATCCAGAGAGTTAGCCGATGCTTTTATTGAGGCTGGAAAAGACGTCTCCTTTTTAGAAATAGCCTCTCCGCATGGTCACGATGCTTTTTTAATGCCTAGCGAAACATACGATAGTGCAATAGAGACATTCTTGGAGAAAAATGAATAAGTTGATAGGTGATTTTATCCAGAGTAATGCCAGAGTCCTTGATCTAGGGTGCGGTGACGGCTCACTCTTAGCATTTCTAAAAAAAAATAATCAAGTAAAAGGTTTAGGTCTCGAAATAGATCATCAAAAAATTCAAAAGTGTTTACAAAAGGACGTCAGCGTTATTGATCAAGATATTGATTCGGGTTTGAGTAACTTTCAAGATCAAAGTTTTGATGCCGTTATTATGAGTCAATCGATTCAAGCATTAAGAAAGCCTGAAGTTGCTCTAGAAGAAATTATCAGAATAGGTAAAGAGGCAATAATCAGTATTCCCAACTTTGCAAATTGGCGATGTCGCTTACAGCTAATTTTTGGCGGCACGATGCCGGTATCTTCTGCACTTCCGCATGATTGGTATTCAACACCGAACATACACTTATGCTCTTTGAAGGATTTTGAAAAGTTATGCGTTGATCACGGCGCAGACATTCTTGATAGACAACTTTTAAGTTTTGATGGAGAAGAACAATCGTTTATGAAAGTTGCTCCTAACCTCTTAACCGAAATTGCTCTTTACAGAGTTAAGGCCAGGAATTGAAAGTTGTCATAGCCACCTCTAATCAAGGAAAACTAAAAGAATTTGAAACCCTATTGGCGCCTTTGAATTGGCAGTTTTATTCTCTACAAGATCTAGGAATAAATAGTCCCATCGAAGACGGTGCAACTTTCTATGAAAACGCACTGATCAAAGCAAAGCATGCAGCAACTATTTCTGGCTATCCTGCTATAGCTGATGACTCAGGTCTTTGCGTTGACTCTTTAAACGGAGCGCCGGGTATTAAATCTGCTCGTTATGCTGGGGAAAACTCAAGCGATGCTGATAACAATTTAAAATTATTAGAATCTATAAAAGTTTGTCGTATTGATTCTGTAGGGTAAATTTCTTCTAGATTTTCTCTATATTGTTTGCTTACAAAAGAAATATTTGCTTTTTCAT
>LUMQ01000294.1_pt1 | contig 22403 bp, 24 predicted proteins | sample 729621 | NCBI WGS metagenome assembly LUMQ01 (sample SAMN03860259, study PRJNA289734) | marine metagenome | biome: seawater column; feature: ocean; material: water; isolation source: Red Sea water column Station 12 - depth 25m | place: Saudi Arabia: Red Sea | collected 2011-10-15 | depth 25 m | reverse complement strand
GTAAATAATTTATCACTTGAAGGGTGGTCTTTGAAAAAAGATAAAAATAAACTTGAAATTCAATGTGAAAGAAAGGATGATGTTAAAGGATTGCATAATGTTATTTATGAATCTGAAATTGATTCTATTTCTATTTCTCATGATGCTAAAAGTCGTAAGGGATTTGCTTTAGGAGCTGTTGTGTGTGCGGAATGGATTATTTCAAAAAAAGGTGTTTTCACTATGGAAGATTTCCTTAGTGATATAAAGTTTTAATTTTATGATTTTTAACAATTTTAAGTTATGATTTGGAGCGAATGGTTAATTTTCTTTTTTACAGTTCAAATAGTTCACGGATTAGGGACATTCAATTTATATAAAAAGGCCGGTCATAACCCTTTATACAGCTTCATTCCTATATACAATGGGTTGATTTTACTAAAATTTATAAACAAGCCTTGGTGGTGGTTAATTTTATTATTCATTCCAATTGTTAATCTATTTATTTTCCCTGCAATATGGACTGAAATACTACGCTCTTTTGGTAAATCAAAAAAAACAGATGCTCTACTAGTAATTGCAACTTTGGGACTGTACATATACTTGATAAATTTTGACAAAAATTCAAAATTTATTAATGAAGAAAAACTAAAACCCAAACCTGCTTTTGGAGAATTTATAAGCTCTCTTGTATATGCAATTACTCTTGCAACTATAGTTCACACATATTTTATTCAACCATTTATTATTCCAACTGGATCACTTGAGAAAAGTCTTTTAGTTGGTGATTTTTTGTTTGTCAGCAAGTATCATTATGGAGCTAGAGTTCCAAATACAGTTGTATCATTTCCAATGGTTCATGATACTATAATTGGTACTGGAATAAAATCATATCTTAATAAACCTCAACTACCCTATCTGAGATTTCCTAAAATACAAAGCATAAAAAGAAATGAAATAGTAACTTTCAATTGGCCAGCTGATACTGTTAGACAATTTTTTGTACGAGAAAAAGGTGTAAAAAAACCCTTAGACAAAAAATCAAATTATGTTAAAAGAGCTGTAGCAATCCCAGGAGACACATTAGAAATTAAAAATGGATTAGTTTATATAAATGGTGGATTAAGCGAACTGCCTTACAGAGCAAAACCACTCTATAGATATAAAGCTTATTCAAATGATGGAATTTCTGCTAGAGAGTTGATTAAATTGAAAATTAATAATTTTCAAAGAAGATTTATTATAAACAATATAAATCAAAATTCATTTAATGAAATCAGACCATATCTTTTACAAATAATTGATAATGATCCTTCAAATTTTACAGTAATTACTGGTTCAAATGGAATTCCAAGAGACGTCATTGTAAATAATCGACTTTCTGTAAAAGAAGTTAATCAAAAAGAGAAAAATTTAAGTTTGACAACTAGTGATTATGATAAGTTAAAGAATTCTAATTCTGTTGATAGTATAAAACGAGTCTATAAAAATTCAAAATCATATAATGTTTCTTATTTCCCAAATGATATTACTTTCGATTGGAACGAAGATAATTTTGGCCCAATAATTATTCCAAAAAAAGGAAATAAAGTTGAATTGTCATTAGCAAATTTGCCCTTGTACAAAAGAATAATCAGAGAATATGAAAAAAACTTACTAGATGTTGACAACAATACAATTCTTATAAATGAAGTACCAACTAGTAACTATGAATTTAAACTAGATTATTACTGGATGATGGGAGATAACAGATATAATTCTGAAGATAGTAGAGTTTGGGGGTTTGTTCCAGAAGATCATATAGTGGGTAAACCTGTATTCATTTGGATGAGTATAGAGGGAATTAATGATGGATTTAAAAATTGGAAAATTAGATGGGATAGAGTATTTACAACTGTTCATGGAGAAGGAGAACCAAGATCTTATTTGATTCATTTCTTGATTGTTTCATTATTGATATGGTTGATAAATAAATTCTTAATCAGAAAGAAATTTGGATAAAAAAATTATACTAGTTCCAACCTACTTACCAAATATTTCTTTTTGCTCTTACATAATAACTAGAAATTTTGTTTGGAATATTAATGATCATTATCAAAAGCAGTCATTTTTAAACAGAACTTATATTCATTCTGCAAATGGTAATTTAATGTTGAGTGTTCCAATAAAACATTCAAAAAAAAACTTAAAAAGAAAGTTTTCTGATATTGAAATTGATAATGATCAGGACTGGTTGAAAAATCATTTTAAATCGATTAAAATATCTTATCAATCTTCACCTTATTACGAATTTTACGAACAAGAAATCAATAATTTTTTCAAAAACAAAACCAAAAAACTATACGATCTAAATTTAAAATCAATTCAATTAATTTCTAAACTGTTGAATATTAGTTTAAGTGATGATTTTATTGAAACAAAGGATAATTTAATTGATTTATCTAGTTTGTCCTACAAAAAGAAATCAGAAATAAAAGTTGAAAGATATCATCAAACTTTCGAGGATAAAAACGGCTTTATAAATGATCTATGTGTTCTAGATCTTATTTTTAATTATGGACCAAATGCCATTGATTATTTAAAAAGGCAAGCTTGTAAGCCGGATTCTGTCTAGTCTTATCATTTATCTTGACAATAAATTACTTTAGTGTTCTAACNNNNCGCCTACCCTTCAACATCAGACGAGCAGTCTTCAAACGTTGATTTACTTGGCGTTTCACCTTACAGAGTTTACATGATTTCACTACAGCCTTACCTGTACATACTTTCTGTTGCACTATTCCTACTATTTCTAGCGATGGGTGTTACCCATTGTAATGCTCTTTGGTGTCCGGACTTTCCTCTTTAAAAAGCGATAAGAAAGCTTGCCAAAGCAAATTTAATATATTTTAGTCTTTTAGTACTATTATATATATATCCTAGTTTATATTTGTATAAATGAGTGATTTTATTGTTTCTTCATTAAAATATAGACCTAGCACTTTTGAAGATGTTGTGGGTCAGCAACATGTAACAAGAACCCTAATAAATTCTATTAAAGAAAATAAAATTCCTTCTGCTCTACTATTTTGTGGACCAAGAGGTGTTGGTAAGACTTCAAGTGCAAGAATTTTTGCTAGAGAAATTAATAATTACTCAAAAGAAGATGAATTGTCATTTAATATTTTTGAGTTAGATGCTGCATCCAATAATAAAGCTGATGATATTAGAGATTTAATAGAAAAAGTGAGGATTCCTCCCCAAAAAGGAAAGTATAAAGTATACATAATAGATGAAGTACACATGCTTTCTAAACATGCTGAAAATGCATTTTTAAAAACTCTTGAAGAACCACCGCCATACGTTGTATTTATCCTCGCAACTACAGAAAAAAATAAAATTTTACCTACAATTATATCAAGGTGTCAGATTTATGATTTCAATAGAATTAAAGAAGCTGAAATTGTTGAATATTTAAATCAGATATGTGAGAAAGAAAATATTGAGTTTGAATTACCTGCCTTAAACTTAATTGCAAAAAAATCTGATGGATCAATGAGAGATTCATTAACAATCCTAGACAGAGTAGTTAATTATTCAAATAATAAAATCTTAATTAAAGAAACTTCAATTTTATTAAATGTAATAGATGATGATAAATACTTAGAGATAGTCCAAAAAACTCAAAATGGAAATTTAGTTAATGCAATAGAAATATTCAACAAACTTTCTGATTCAGGAATTGATGAAAAAGAATTTATGATTGGATTAATTGAATACTATCGAAATTTGATTCTCTTAAAACTTTCAAACTATAGTTTTCAGAATCAAAATGAAAAACACCTAATAATTGCAAATGAAACAAGCAATAGTAACATCATAAACATAATTAAAACAATTGAAACTTCCATTTTTAATTATGACAAAATTGAAAGTAAAAAGCTTCTTGTAGAAATACTTCTGATGAAAATTTCGGAAATGTTTATTTCGTCAGAAAAAACTATTATTTCATCAATTACTGATGAAAGCAAAAAAAAAAAATCTGAGTTAATTGACTTAAGTGAAAAAAAAGAAAACGAAGTCAAAAAAGAAAAAAATAATGAAAAATTAACAGAGGAGAACAACAAAAGTTATGCTCAAGAAGAAGTTTCAGCTTTTTCAATATCAAGAAAATAATGATATCTTAAATTTGCATAAAAATTAAATGGAAAGATTTTGCCAACGATTTGTCAAGGCAGAATAAAGAAAATTTAGCTAGTATCCTTCAAATTAATGAACCTAACTTAGGAAATGACTTTAAAATAACTTACGATGTCCCTTCTAATTCAAGCAAAAATGAATTAAGAGAAATTAAAGGAGATTTACTGATATATCTCAAAAATATTTTTAAAAACGATTTAATTGAAATTGATTTTTTAGTTAATAAATCTAATTCAAAAGAATACTTTTCAACACCAGAAGAGAGGTTTAAAAAGCTTAGTGATTTAAATCCTAACCTAATTAAGCTCAAAAAAGATTTAAAATTAGATTTATAATTTAATTATTTCTTTAACCATACCATCAACCAAACCAATTTTAGGAACATATATTTTTTCAATTCCTAAGGTTTTCATAAGATAGAAATATATTTTACCTGCAGGAACAATAACATCAGCACGATCAGGATTTAACTTATAATTTATAAGTAATTTTTTTTCAGAAAGTGAATCTAGCTTATCAAGTGTTTTTTTAAATTTTTTTATAGAAAGAGGTCTTCCTACTTTATTTTTTGAAATTTTAAATATTTTATTAATGTTACCACCTATTCCAACTACTTTAACTTTTCTTAAGTCAATTGCATTATTTTTTAACCATTTTCCAAACTCCTCCCAAACTTCTTCATTGACTAATCCATTTATCAATCTTACCCCTCCAATTTTAAATGATTTAGATTTAAAAAATTTAAAATCTCATCAAGTTTTTGAAAGCACTCAAGGCACTTAATAGTTTTTTCTCATTTTTAACTGAAATTTTACCACTGGTAAATGCATCTTGACCTAGCCTTATAGGAACTCTATGTAAAGTGTTTTTAGTATGAAAATATTTTCCTTTGATTTTATATAAATTGGAAATCAACATTCTAATTCCATTTGATCCTAGATCTATCGTAGCTACTTTTTTATAATTTTTTTTAGTTTTCATTATGATGATAATTATAAACTTGAGATTGAGATCTAATGATGCCTAGTTCATTCTTTCTATATTCATTATTGTTTTCAGAATTCACATATCTCGATTTTTGATTATCATTCCAATAAATAGAGAAAATATCATTTAATTGATTTGAAATTTTTTCATCTTCAATTGGAATAGTAACCTCAACTCTATTGTCAAGATTTCTAGTCATCCAATCAGCTGATGATATATATGTTTTGTTTTTACCATTATTACAAAAAATAAACATCCTTGTATGTTCCAAGAATTTATCAACTATGCTAATTAGTTCAATATTATTGTGTGCATTTTTTTGATTAGGTATTAAACAACATATTCCTCTGACAACTAAATAAATCTTTACTCCTTCCTCTGCAGCTTTATACAATTCTTCTACCATCTCATAGTTAGTAATATTATTGAGTTTAATTTTTATGAATGCATCTTTTCCTCTCTTAGCATTTTTAATTTCATTTTTTATTAAACTTTTAAAGAATTTCTTGGTATTATATGGGGATATGATAAGCTTTTCATATTCGAATTTTTTATAGTTGAAACTAAAAAACTCAAAAACATTAGATATTTCATCTAATAATGACTGATTGGATGTGAAAATTGTAAAATCAGTATATATTTTTGCAGTACTTTCATTGAAATTTCCGGTACTAATAAAACCATATTTTAATATTTTATTGTTTATTAATTTTTCTACAACACAGACTTTAGCATGAACTTTCAAAGTTGGGATACCAAAAATTAATTTTACTCCTTGATCTTGCATTAGTTTTGCATAGTCAATATTATTGGTCTCATCAAATCTAGCTTGTAATTCAATCTGAACAACAACCTCTTTACCATTCTTAGCTGCATTTATTAATGTATTTGCAACACTTGATAGTTTTGATAATCTATATATGGTTATACATATTCTTTTTACGTCAGGATCAATAGAAGCTTCTGATAAAAAAGTTAGGATATGATTAAACTTATGAAAAGGAGTATGAACAAGAAAATCCCTCTCATCAATTGATTCAAATACTGTTTTATGTTTATAAAAATCTTTTATCACCAAATGCTCAATCTTATCGTATGCTAGATCATTATTCAAAATAGGAAAGTTCATATAATCTTTTTTGTTATGATACTTTCCCCCAGGGATAACACTATCTATTTCTGAATTGATATTCATCTTTTCCAAAAGAAATTTTAAAGTATTTGGGTCAATCTCCTTATCATACACAAATCTTAAAGGATCACCTTTCAGCCTATCTTTAACACTTTGAGAGATTTTTTCTAAATAACTTTTTGAAATATCATCATCAAAATCAAGTTCAGCATCTCTACTAAATTTTATCATATTAGCAGAAATATTTGACGGATTGAAAATTTTAAAAATTTCAAAAAGATGATATCTGATAATATCATCAATCATAATTACATATTTCACGTCTTGATTTTTGATAACTATAAATCGTTCAAATTCATCTGGAAATTGAATTATGGCATAGTTTAAATTTTTATTCTTGGACTCAACTTTTATGATTAAAAAGCAAGAAGATTCTGAAAGTTGAGGAAAATCATCTTTTTCATTTAAAAGAACTATTTTCAATTTTGGCTGAATTTTGTCTAAGAAAAATGACTCTATGTAAGAAATAGAATCTTTTGGAATGGCTTCTTCATCTACTATAAATATATTTTCCTTTTCAAGATCTTTTAAAATAAAATCTAATATCAAATTGCTTCTATTTTGTAATTCAATTGCCCTTTCTGTTATAAGATTTAAAAGATCTTTAGCATTTTCACCCTTATAAAATTTCTTAACCTTTTCCTTAGAGAGGGCTAACCTCTTAACAGTAGCATATCTGACTTTATAAAATTCATCTAGATTATTAGAAAAAATTCCAATAAACCTTAGTCTCTCGATTAATGGAACAGTTATATCAGCAGCTTCCTGTAGAACTCTTTCATTAAAATCTAACCAACTTAATTCTCTATTCTTAAAAGTATATTTTTTCATCTATAATCTTTAGGAAAATAATATCTAAAGGAATTTGCTTCTTTAATATCCTTCCACAAATTTACATTAAAATCAAAAACTAGTATAGATGAAGTAGGAACATGAATTGACTGATTATAAAAATGAGTTACAAGAAAATTACATGAATCATTATGAGTGAACAATACAGTTGAATTAATATTATCATTTATTTTTTTTATAAAATCTAAGACATTGTGGCCATTAAAATCATAAATTTTTTCCTCATAAGAGTAGGGAATTTGGGTATTTGAAATATCAAAAAAAATATTTGCTGTTTCAATGGTTCTCTTAGCTATGCTTATAAAAATATGATCAATTTGAAATTCAAGTTTATTTAAAACATTAGACATAATTTTGGCATCTTTAATTCCTCTATGAGAAATTGGTCTAAGCAGATCAGAAGTGTTATGATTCCAATCTGATTTTGAATGTCTAATAATTATTAGTTTTTTCAAGGACTTAACCTGTTATTTTTCCAAAGGCTATTCTCAAAAATAAATTCAATTCGATCATGTAATCTGTTTTTTCTTCCCTGCCAAAACTCAAACCTGAGTGGGGTTACTAAATATCCGCCCCAAAAATCTGGTCTCTTAATTTTAGTAGATTTTTTTAATTCAATGAATTTTTTTTCTAAAAATTCACGATTTGGAATTACTGAACTTTGATTTGAGACAATAGCCCCTACTTGACTTTCAATTGGTCTTGAGTAAAAATAATCATCAGATTCTTTACTGGGAATTTTTTTTGCAGAACCTTGTATTATTATTTGTCTTTCTTGTGATGGCCAAAAAAAGGACAAGCAAACATATGGATTGAATGCTATTTCTTGACCTTTAGAACTATTATAATTAGAAAAGAATACAAAACCATCTTCATTAAACCTCTTTAGTAAAACAACTCTATTTCTGGGTTTATTATTTTGTGAAGCGGTGGAAAGAGTCATAGCATTAGGTTCAACTATCAAATCATCATTTATTGCATCATTAAACCATTCATTAAAAATTGTAAAAGGTGTTTTATTCTTGAAGGAATCAGAAAGAGTTGATTTTTCATAACTTTTCCTAAAAGATGATAAATCATTCATAAACTAAAATTATAAAATATATTTTTTTCCTTGTTCGGCTAAAACAGTATTATCAAAAATCGAACAAGATTCCAACAAAAATTGATTTAAATCTTTATACCTAGTTGAAAAATGACCTATCAGGAGTTTTTTCACTTTAGCTTTAGCAGCAATTTTTGCAGCGTCTTTACTTGTTGAATGTTTTGTTTTTAAAGCTAAATCTTTGTGTTTTTCAAGAAAGGTTGCCTCATGGTACAACAAATCAACCTCATCGATAAATTTTAAAATTTTTTCATCATACATTGTATCAGAACAATATGCGTATGAAATATGATTATCACTAGATTTAATATTAAACCTAAAACCTTTGCATGGAATTCTGTGGTTAATTGGAAAAGACATTACTGATAATTCTTCATTTGATAATAATGTTTCTGAACTCTGACTATACTCGTGAAAAATTAGATCAAATTTAGTCCATGATTTACCTTTTTTCAATGTCAATGTTATAATTTCTTTCAAACCCTTTGGACAGAAAATAGTTAAGTTTTTAGTTCTCCCTCTTCGATTCATGGTTGTTAATAATCCTGCTAATCCAAAAAAATGATCACCATGCAGATGTGATATAAAAATGTAATCAATGGAACTTAACTTAATATCATATTTGGATAGAAGCATTTGAACTCCCTCTCCAGAGTCAATGAGATACGATTTATTATTATGAAATAATACTTGAGATGATTGAAATTTATTAGTTGTCATGCTAGCAGAAAAACACCCTAAAATTTTAATGTAAGTCATATTAATCTAATAATCTTTCAATTTCTTCAATCTGTATAACATCAATAGCTTCTTGTTTTGTTGGTACTATCACAAGTTCTTCAATTTTTAAAGATCCAGAGATAAACACAACTGATTTATTATGTGTTTGTAAAGTTTTATTAAAATTTTTAGATCTCGATGAGATATTAATATCGTCATTAAGTTCTATAATAAGATTCTCATCAATATTTTCTCTAATTAATGATTCAATATTATTCCAATCAGCTAAATGTGGATGAAATTTATATTTTATATTCATAATCTAGAAGCAAGTAGGTACATTACAGCCATTCTGATTGCAACTCCATTTTCAACTTGATCTAAAATAACAGTTTTTCCTGAATCTATGATATCTGAAGATAATTCAACACCTCTATTAATTGGTCCTGGATGAGTTATAATTATTTCTTTATCAATCTGCTTTAATTTTTTACTATCTAAACCAAAATCTCTGGAATATTCTCTAGTTGTTGGGAAAAAACTTTGATTCATTCTTTCATTTTGTATTCTAAGCATACTTGCGACATCACACCATCTTAAAGCTGATTCTAAAGAAGATTCATAAGTAACTCCTAATTTTTCTACATGTTTAGGTATTAGACTTTTCGGACCACAAACCTTGACTTCTGCACCTAATTTTTTAAATAAGAAAATATTAGAAAGTGCAACTCTTGAATGTAATATATCACCAACAATAACAATTTTTTTACCTGATAATGTACCGAGATTCTGTACTAACGTGTAAGAATCTAATAAAGCTTGTGTTGGATGTTCGTGACACCCATCTCCAGCATTAATTATACAAGTATCTATATTCTTCGATAAAAAGACACTTGCACCTGGGCTTGGATGTCTCATAACGACCATATCTACTTTCATAGATAAAATATTATTAACAGTATCAGCTAGCGTTTCTCCTTTACTAATTGATGAGGAAGAGGATGAAAAATTAACAACATCTGCACTTAATCTTTTCTGCGCGAGCTCAAATGAAATTTTTGTTCTAGTACTATTTTCAAAAAATAAGTTTGCAATGGTAATATCTCTTAAACTTGGAACCTTTTTTATTTTTCTATTAATTACTTCACTAAAATTATTTGCAGTTTCAAAAATTAAATTAATATCATTTTCATTAAGATATTTAATTCCGAGTAAATTTGAGACTGAAAGTTTTTTACTCATCTTTTATATGTAAATAAACTGCATCTTCACCATCATTTTCCATCCATTTAACTGAAACAGTTTGGTTATTAATAGCATCAACTTGACAACCACAATAATCTGGCTGAATCGGGAGGTGCCTTGAAAATCTACGATCAATTAGATTTAATAGTTCTACTTTTTTTGGTCTTCCAAAAGATTGCAGCGCAGATAAAGCAGCTCTAATACTTCTTCCAGTGTACAAAACATCATCGATGAGTATTACTGTCTTGTTCTCTATTAAAAAATCAATATTAGTTTCATTAGCATTTAAAATCTTTTCTTCTCTACCAAAATCATCTCTAAAAAATGTTATATCTAGAAAGCCTAATTTAATTTCACCAACATCAAATTTTTCATTCAAAAGGCTGCAAATTTTTTGTGATAAAATTTTTCCTCTTGGTTGTATACCAATCAAAACAACATCAGAAAAATCTAGATGATTTTCAAATATTTGACTTGCTAATCGACTTAATATTAGTGAAAGTTTTGAGGCGTCTAAGATTTTTTTGTTAGAATTTACGCTCATCAAAGTGCAAATCTAACTATTTTTAATAAATATCAAAAAATTGATTAAACCTTAATTCTTTCAGAAAGCTTTTTATAGGTACCATTTTGTAGCTTTTCACGAATTGACTCAAAAGCATTTAATGTCTCCTCAATGTCATCTTTTGTATGTGTAGTAGTAGGTATCAGCCTGAGTAAGATTAGGCCTTTTGGTATAACAGGGTATACAACTATTGAACAAAATATATTGAATTTTTCTCTTAAGTCCTTAACTAAAACCATAGCTTCAGGTACATCACCTTTCAAGAACACTGGGGTTACACAACTTTTTGTTGTACCAATATCAAATCCTCTATCCTTTAGACCATTTTGTAATAAATTTACATTAGACCAAAGTTTTTTTCGAAGTTCAGGTTTTGTCTTTAAAAGATGTAGTCTTTTTCTTGCACCAACAACTAATTGCATTTGCAATGATTTTGCAAACATTTGAGATCTCATGTTATACTTCAAAAATTTTATAACATCATGTGATCCAGCAATGAATGCACCAGTTGATGCCATTGATTTAGCAAATGTTGCGAAATACACATCAATTTCATCTTGAACTCCCTGCTCCTCTCCAGCACCAGCTCCGGTTGAGCCTAGTGTACCAAAACCATGAGCATCATCAACTAATAGTCTGAAATCATACTTCTTTTTTAGATCAACAATTTCTTTTAATTTTCCTTGTTCACCTCTCATTCCGAATACTCCTTCAGAAATAACAAGAATTCCTCCACCTGTTTTTTCAATGATTTTTTCTGCTCTTTTTAAATTTTTCTCTAGACTTTCAATATCATTGTGTTGAAATGTAAATCTTTTTCCAACATGCAATCTAACACCATCCACAATACATGCATGAGAGTCAATATCATATACAATCACATCATTTTTAGATACAAGCGTTTCAACAGTAGACAATATTCCTTGATAACCAAAATTTAAAACATATGCAGATTCTTTATTTACAAACTCAGCAAGTTCTTCTTCTAATTTTTCGTGAATTTCTGTATGGCCTGACATCATTCTAGCTCCCATGGGATAGGCTGATCCATAATCTTTTGCGGCTTGTGCATCTATTTCTCTAACTTCAGGATGATTTGAGAGACCTAAATAGTCATTAACACTCCAGGTTATAACTTCTTTTCCATTAAATTTCATTCTGTTAGAAATTTGACCTTCCAATTTTGGAAAAACAAAATATCCTTCAGCAACAGAAGCCCATTTTCCTAATGGACCCATATTTTTTAAAAATTTATCAAATAAATCTGCCATATTATTTTATGTATTCAATTTGTGAATCTTGTTTATTACTATTTTCAGTGTTAAAGCCTTGAGAATTCATCCATTGATCGCTATATATTTTACTCATATACCTTGACCCATGATCACAGAACACAGTAACTACAATACTATCTTTTTCAAAAAAGTTTTTTGAATCTAATTGTTCAATTGCTTGAAGACAAGCTCCAGATGTATAACCTACAAACATACCCTCAGATTTAGCAATAAATCTTGATTTCTGCGCACTTTCTTCATCAGTTACTTTCTCATAGTGATCAATTATATCAAAGTCGGTGGATGAGGGTATTAGATTTTTTCCAAGTCCCTCAATTCTGTATGGATATATTTCATTTTGATCAAATTCTCCAGTCTCATGAAATTTTTTAAGTACAGAGCCATATGCGTCAACTCCAATAATTTTTATATCAGGATTTTTTTCTTTTAAATACCTGCCAATACCTGAAATAGTTCCTCCTGTGCCACTGCTTGCTACAATATGAGTAACTAGCCCATTAGTCTGTTCCCAAATTTCTTTACCAGTTGTAAGATAATGTGCTTGTATATTAAGTTCATTAAAATACTGATTAATATAAATTGAATCTTGAATTTCAGAGTTGAGTGTTTTTGCAACCTGATAATATGATCTCTTATCATCAGCAGGAACATTAGCAGGACACACATACACCTTTGCCCCCATAGATTTTAACATATCAATTTTATCCTTAGAAGATTTATTTGATACTGCTACAATACATTTATATCCTTTAACCATGGCAACCATAGAAAGGCTAAATCCTGTATTACCAGAACTTGTTTCAATGATAGTTGTATTTTCGTTAATTAATCCCTCCTTTTCAGCAGTTTCTACTATGTGTAGTGCAATACGATCTTTATTAGAATGACCTGGGTTATTAGCTTCATATTTAGCAAAAAATTTACCCTTGTAATCTGAAACAGACTTATTTAGCTTAATCAGAGGAGTATTGCCAATTAATGCTAGGATATTTTCGTGAGCATCAATATTATTTTTCATGCAGCATTAACATATTGCAATACAAAAATACACTAAATTCTAAGAATTGAAATTATAATCAAATATTTAACTTATCTAATAAACTTAAAAAAAATTGATGTTGATCTTCAGTATAATCAATATGAGTAACCACTCTAAGCTTATTATCACCCATCGATATAATTGATATTCCCTTTTTATTGAGCTCATCCAAAAATTTTTGAGATTCAATTTTATGGTCGATTTCAAATATTACAATATTTGATTCTACATCTTCAACTTTTCTTACAAAAGAGAGCGTCTCAAGTTTTTTTCCAATATCAAATGCTCTTTTATGATCTTCTGCTAATCTATTTATATTATTTTTTAGTGCATAAATCCCACAAGCAGCCAAATATCCAGATTGTCTCATACCTCCACCAAAAATTTTTCTAAATTTCAAAGCTTCATCATATTTTTCTTTAGAACACAACAAAACAGAACCAACAGGGCATCCGAGACCTTTTGAAAGGCATACTGAAATAGTATCAAAAACCTTCCCGTATTCTTTAAAGTCAATTCCATTACTGACATATGCATTCCAAATTCTTGCACCGTCAAGATGAAAGTTTAAGTTATTCTCGATACATACTTTTTTGATTTTATTTATTTCTTCAATATTCCAGCATGCTCCACCTCCTTTGTTTGTAGTATTTTCAACACAAACTAAACTTGTTTTTGGACTGTGATAAAAATCTGGTGGATTGATTGATTTTATAACATCAATATGATCAAAAAGACCCTTTTCTTTATCAATTAATTTGCATGACACACCAGAGTTAAAACTTACTCCGCCACCCTCATAGTTGTATACATGAGCATATTTACTACATATTAATTGATCTCCAGGATTAGTTAATAGTTTAATTGCTGTTTGATTAGTCATTGTACCAGATGGAAAAAAAAGAGCATTATCCATTCCAAACATATCAGCTATCATGAGTTCAAGCTCATTGACAGATGGGTCTTCCTTAAAAACATCATCTCCAACCTGAGCATTTAACATAAAATCAAGCATTTCCTTACTTGGTTTCGAAACCGTATCGCTTATAAGATTAACCTTCATATCAATAGCATAAAAAGGATCCAATTGGAGATCCATCAGGAATATTAGTTTTGTTATTTTTCATTTTAAACGTGCTTGGGTCATCCAATGATTTTTCTATCATTGAAATAAACATCTTATCAACTATATTTTTTTTGTCTAAGATTTTATTAAGAAGATATTGAAAATTTTCAAAAACTTTTACCTTCGATGATATTGACAATTTATCTGAGTAAAATGAATTAAATAAAGATTCAACAAATTCATTTTTAATTGATGTTGAAATTTGAGCCTTATAACTATCAATCGATTTAAAATTAAAAACATGATCAGTAATCTTTTTTAACATAGTTTCTAGTTTAAAGGAATCTCCTTGAATTGACTCAATCAGTGAAATTCTAGATAATCGAGATGGATCAAGCATCAAATCAAAAGATAATCTAGAAGTATTAGCTGCCACTGAAATTGGGTCAAACTCTTCACCCAAATTACTCATAAAAGACTCTCTGTCTCTGGAATTAATTGAAGATCTGGGATTAAATAACTTCAGTTTATTTTTAGGTACAGCCAAAACATCAGGATGAACTGTTTTAAGTAAGGCATTTAAAGCACTAAGTTGAAATTCTTTATTTAAATATTTTTTTTGAACAAATTCTGAGTTGTTAATCTGATAATAATACTCAACACCTCCAATGATTTTTGATACTGCTTCAATTTGATATCTGTGAAGCAAGTAAATGGGTACGAATACGTCTTCAAGCTCAGAAATAGGTCTATTGTTTTGTAAATTATAGTTATTAAATTGATTTATAGCTATCTCTCTAATTTTTAATATTTTTTCCAATTCTATTACTGGATTTTTCCCATTATCCCAGAGATGAGCATATGGATGAGCACTATTCTTAGGTCGTGCATAATTATCAGAAATATATCTCAAATCTTTTGAGTTTGCTTTCGACGCAATTTTTTCTAAATCACTATTGTTAGAATAAGCATATTCGACACTCAATAAATCCCATTTTCCTAAGCCTTTATCATAAACATTCTCGAAAATAATTCTATCATCTTTGTAGGAAAGAAGTGGATGTGGATAATCCATTACTGATGATCTAGAGTTGGTGCTTGAAGCAAAATTATGAGCAAAACCTAGTGTATGCCCCACCTCATGAGCAGAAAGTTGTTTTATTCTATCCAAAGACAACTCTAAGATTTTATCATTAGAATTACTTTCTCTAAATGGTTCTTTACTTAAACCCTGGAAAATCATATAGTCTTGTCTTACACGTAAACTTCCTAACGAAACATGTCCTTTTAAAATTTCCCCAGTTAAGGGGTTTATGACACTAGCTCCATAACTCCACCCTCTGGTTGATCTATGAACCCATTGAATAACATTATATCTTACATCAAGTGGATCAGCTTCATCTGGTAAAATTTTTACCTGAAAAGCATCTTTGTATCCAATTTTTTCAAATGCTTCATTCCACCAAAGAGCTCCTTCAATTAAAGCACTTTTTACTGGCTCAGGGGTACCATTATCTAAATAATAAATAATCGGCTCTACTGGTTCACTAATTTCTTTTTCTGGATATTTTTTTTCGAGTCTATGTCTCAGAATAAAAGACTCATTTATATTTTGATCAATTGGATTTGAATAATCTTTATGAGATAAAGATATTGAAGACATTCTTGGGTCAAATTTTCTAGGTTGATAATTATTGTCTGGAAGTCTTACAAATGAATGATGCTGGTAGACAGTGATATTATTTGGATCAGGGGTTACTGATCTAATTAGTCCCGATTTTGGATTTCCAACAAATGTAGTAAGAGCCTCGAATTCTGAATTATTTGGAAAACTTTTGGTTCTATTTAAATTTAGAGAAGATCTCTCCCTTGAGAGTTTGTATGATCCTTGGCCACTAGATTCTAGTTTATTTGAAATATAATGTGCATCCCTAAATAAAAAATCTGTAAAATCAACTAAAAATCCATCATCATTAAACTCAATAATTTTAAATGAAAAAATAACAGATTTAGCAAATGCTTCTTCAACTGATTTAACTTCTAATTTGTTCTTGCTAGAAGATCTGAATTTTATGTTAGGCTGGACTAAATCAAGCTTATTTCCATTTTTAGTAAAGTAGACAATCCTAGTATTTCCTAATTGACCACGATCTAGTCCTAAATCATTATTCCCTACTCCTTGAGCTAATGAGTTAACATATATAAAATATTGATCTAAATCATCAACTTTAAGATAAATCTTATCTTCTTTATTATCATAAGTAAAATCAAAAAATCCTTCAAATTTAATATTGTCCTGGGCAGATGAATAATTAATTAATAATAAACTCAGTACTAAAAATGTTAATCTAAAATCCATTTTTTTAAATTAAAAAATTAATTTTGAATATTATGATTACTTCAGAACAAATCAAAGATTTAATGCAACGTCTTGGGTCTCTAAGACGCTATCTTTGACTTAGAAAATAAAAAGGTTGAACTTTCAAATCTTGAAGAAAAAACAATAAATCCTGATTTTTGGAAAAATAATTCAGAAGCACAAATTATATTAAAAAAAATAAAGTCTGTCAAAGACTGGATTAATGGTTACAATAATGCTGAATCTTTATGTGAAGAACTTGAAATCACATATGAATACTTTAAAAATGATGAGGTTGAAGAAAAAGAAATGAAAATTTGTTTCACAAAGGCAAATAAATCAATTGAAGATTTAGAATTCAAAAACATGCTCTCAAGTGAGGGTGATGAATTATCTGCTGTAATTCAAATTACAGCTGGTGCTGGTGGAACTGAAAGTTGTGACTGGGCTAGTATGCTAACAAGAATGTACCTTATGTGGTGTGATAAAAGAAATTTTAAAACAAGACAATTAAATATAGTTGACGGTGATGTAGCTGGAATTAAAACGATTACAATCGAGATTGAAGGAGAATATAGTTTTGGATGGCTTAAAGGTGAAAATGGTGTTCATAGACTTGTTAGGATATCTCCTTTTGATAGTAATGCTAAAAGACACACATCTTTTGCTTCTGTATACGTATACCCTCTAGTAGACGAAAGTATTGAAATTGAAATAAATAATTCTGAAATTGAATGGGATACTATGCGATCTAGTGGGGCTGGTGGACAAAGTGTAAATAAAATTGAAACTGCTGTAAGGTTAAAACATATTCCAACAGGGATTGTTATTGAAAACTCTGAAACAAGATCTCAGTTAGATAATAAGCAAAAAGCTCTTCTTCTTTTAAAATCACAGCTTTATGAAATTGAATTAAATAAAAAACTTGAGGCAAGAAAAAAAATAGAAGACAGCAAGATGAAAATTGAATGGGGATCACAAATCAGAAACTATGTTTTACATCCCTATAAAATGGTTAAAGATGTAAGAACTGAAGTAGAGACTACAGATTCTGGGGCAGTGCTTGATGGAAATATTGATTTATTTCTTAAGAGCTATCTAATGTCAAACAATTAAAATTATTTTTTCTTCCTTTCTTTTAACCACTCAAAAAATGATCCTGTTACCCAATATGGGATAATGAAAGTTAAAAGAAGAATCATTAACCAAAATCCCATCGTGAGGATGGTCATAAAAATTAAAAAACCTAGATATTGATCGAATTCAAACATGTCACAAAGATATACATTAAATTAATTTTTTGAAACAGAACAAAATACTTTATCAACATAATAATTGAGGATTTCTTACTTTTGTAATTCAATTCAATTATTATGAGCTACAGAACAGAGTCAGATACAATTGGAGAGGTAAATATCCCAGATAATGCACTTTGGGGGCCTCAAACACAAAGGTCTATTGAAAATTTTAAAATTGGAGAATCTGCTTCTATGCCAATTGAAGTTATATATGCTTATGCTATTTTAAAAAAATCATGTGCTTTAGCTAATTATATGTATAAGAGACAGAGCTTTTTCTTGGAGTAATGAAATACCTAAGAATACTAATTTAATTTCTGGAAAGACTTTAACGGATGAAAAGATTTTAAAGGCAAATGATCATGTTAACATGTCACAATCTTCAAATGATAGTTTCCCAACAGCAATTAATATTGCTGTAACCAAAATACTAATAGAAAAAACCATCCCATCATTAGAAAACCTATTAAAAACATTAAATAAAAAAATTAAAGAGTTTAAGAATGATGTTAAAATTGGTAGAACTCACTTAATGGATGCAACTCCTTTAACATTATCTCAAGAATTTTCTGGTTATGAATCTCAAATTAAACATGGACTCAAAGCTCTAGAAAATACATTAGATCATATCAAGGAATTAGCCATTGGTGGTACAGCAGTTGGTACAGGTTTAAATACCCCAAGTGGTTTTGATAAAGAAACAGTGAAAAATATTCAATCTCTAACTGGTATTAATTTTAAAGTCGCTGAAAATAAATTTGAATCAATTGCATCTAATGATTCACTTGTTGAAACACATGGAGCATTAAAGCAGATCGCTGTCTCTCTTTTTAAAATAGCAAATGATATTAGATTATTGGGAAGTGGTCCAAGATCTGGTTTTAGTGAACTAATTTTACCTGCTAATGAGCCAGGAAGTTCAATTATGCCTGGAAAGGTTAATCCTACTCAGTGTGAGGCTATGACTATGGTATGTGCTGAAGTCATTGGAAATGATACTACCGTTACTTTTACTGGCAGTCAAGGACATTTAGAACTAAATGTTTTTAAACCCGTGTTAGCTTTCAAGCTAATTGAGTCATCTAATCTTCTTGCAGATGCATGTGAAAGTTTTAATAAGAATTGCGTTGCAGGTTTGAAAGCGAATAAAAAAAGAATTAATGAGCATCTTAAAAATTCCTTAATGCTAATCACTGCCCTTAATAAGAAAATAGGATATTATAAAGCTGCAGAGATTGCAAACAATGCTCATAAAAATGGTACAACATTGAAAGTTGAAGCATTAAAATTAGGATATGTTAGTGAAGATGATTTTGATAAATGGGTTGATCCAAATCTTATGATCTAAATTCTTCCCTTAAGCGCATTAAAGGCCCACCCTATTGCAATAAAGCCAATACCTACAACAGAAAAACCAATTGCATATTCAGGATACTTTAATACACCTAAAAGTATTAGAGTAATACCTAATAAGGTGAGGATAAAAGATGACCAAGCAAATATTGAATTTTTATTAAGACTCATCCTCAATATTAATTTTTCCAAAAAGTTTTTCTGACCAATTTTCCCAATTATATTTTTTTGAAAAATAATAAATTAAAATTGGATAGTATATTAAAGCAGGAATTAGCATACTTGTTATAGTTGGTTCTTCAACAGAAACAAATACCGCATCGGATTGAATAGCATGCCAGTCAGCAGTTACAAATAAAAAAACAACTAAATTATTTGCATAATGAGCACCAATTGATAATTCATTGCCATCATCCATTATTGTAAAAATTCCCCAAGTCATACCCATCAAAATATACGCAGCAAGAAAACCATAACCCAATTTATCAATCTCAGGATTAAAAATATGCAATAAGCCAAAGATTAGAGATGGAAATATAAATGCAGCTGCTTTACTTTTTAAAGCAATACCAAATCCTTGTAACAAATATCCTCTTGTTAAAAGTTCTTCAAAAGTTGTTTGAATAGGCAAAAGAAAAATACATATTGACAGTAAGATTAAGAAAGGTTCTAATTTAAAATTATACTCAAAGGATTCAGGTGAAATGGCGTAAGAAATAAATATCATCGAAGTATTTACAACAAATACAATTAAAAAAGAGTGTAATATTCTTCTGTAATCAACCGTTTCTCTTGATGTAATTATTGACTTAAAATCTTGTTGGTGAAGATTTTTTACTACAAAATATAGACCAATAAAACCAAAAAGAAAACCTAACATTAAAAGAAAAAGAACCAAATTTTTACTTCCAATATTTGATAGTAATTCGTTTGCATTTTCAATACTTTCAAGATTACTAAAATCTAAATTTGCAACCATAGCTACAACTAGCGGAATAGCACCAATAAACTGCCAGAAGATAAAAATTATGAAGAAACCTAATAGGTACCTCCACCAATCTGTTTTAAAATTAAGGGCTTGAGTTATAAACATTATACAAAAAATAAATTCAGAGCTAGAACAATAAATAATCCATAGAATATCTGAAGATATATCGTCTTTAAATTTGAGTGAACTAACTCTCTCTTATCATAGTTTTTAAATAAATTAAAAAATGCGGATAAACCATAAACAAACAAAATAACATTACCTGCAATAAAAAAGTATTCATTAAAAAATGAAATATCACTTGAAATAGTTTGAATAAGTGCAAAAGAAGATGCAAATGCAGCTATTAAAATTAATAGATAACCCCATCTTGCATTTTTCTTTCCAAATGTAACTACAAGGTGATTTTTTCCTGTTTTAGCATCACTATTTGTATCTGGAAATTGATTTATGTATAGAATATTTGTAGTCAAAAAACCAAAAGGAATTCCGATATAAATTGCTTTATAAAATTCAGGTGAAAATAACTCAACAGTGTTAGATGAAATTGCGAATAATGCACCTAATGTTAGTAGTGGTCCAAATGTTAAAAAAATTGCTAACTCACCTAAGCCTCGTCTTGCAACTAATCTAATTGGTCTTGCAGTGTAAAAATATCCTAGTAAACCACCAACTGTTCCTATCAATAACATATTTAATGAATTATCAAAGCTACCGGTAACTAAGTAGCTATTGTAAACTAAACCAAGGGTTGTAATTACTGTAAAAACTAACATTTTTCTAGCAAGTGATAATGTACCATCAAGAGAAATAAGGCCAAGTTCAACCGCTCTACTACCACCTGAAAGCTGAGCACCTTCCAGAACTGTAGAATTCAATCCAGCATTAAAGTATTCTGTATTTGCACCGTCAGTACCATCTTTAACATCATAGTAATCATTAAAAAGATTTGAAGCTACATGTAAAAAAACAATTCCTAAACAACATAAAATTAATGATGTAATACTGAACAAAGAGTCACCAGATCCAGCAAAGTAAGCTGCTAATGCAAAAATTGGAAAAAGTGAAGCACTAGTAAAACCACCTCTTGTAATGGCAAAAGCCCATTTTATGAAAATTGTTGAAAATTTAATTGGAATTTTAACCTCCTCCTCTATTGGAACAGTAATCCCACAATACCCTGTTTGTGGATTATTTTTTCCATTTGCAAATGTAGGTGTGATTTTAATTTCAGCATTAAACTTACTTCCATTCTTATTTATGAAAAAGGTTTTAGTTCTATATGAACCTTTTTTGTTAGCCTGAGCTAACCAATTTCCAACGTTTTGAATTACAATTTCACCTGCTGAAAATAATGAAACTCTCTTTTTTCCGACTAATTCTTCTTTTGAGTATCCAAAAAGTTTTTCGCCGTCAGGGTTTATTGTTTCAATAACACCCTCCATATCACAAGTAATAACACTTTTCATAAAAAAAATTTATGCAAATCTAACCTTTTTAATAAAAACAAAATGTTAATTTATTTTTTTTCAATTATAATGTTAGTCAGTTTACAATGCGAAACTAGATTATCAGAATCATCAGTAATTTTGATTTCCCATAAATGGGTAGTTCTGCCTATATGCAATGGGATTGCTCTGGCAAAAACAAATCCACTTTTAACCCCCTTTAAATGATTTGCTGAAATTTCAATTCCTCTAACAGCATGAGTTAATGTATTAATGTACATGTGTGAAGCTGCACTACCTACTGACTCAGCCAAAGCAACTGATGCCCCACCATGTAGTAGTTTTTCAGGCTGAAAAACTTTTTTTGTGACAGGCATTTTTGCTAGTAAAAAATCATCACCTATATCAATGTATTCAATATCCATAAAATCCATTAAAGTGTTTTTATTGACCTTATTAAAGACTTTTAACTTCTGATTCTTTGTCATAATATATTTGTATATAAAAAAAAACGTGCCATGGAGGCACGTTTTTAAAAGTTTTTTAAAACTATTTGACTTCTTCAAAATCTACATCTTGAACATCGTCATCTTTTTTATCATCAGACTTAGGTTCAGCCTGATTTGAATCAGGTCCAGCGTTCTGAGATTGAGCTTTATACAACTCCTCAGATGCATTTTTCCATGCTTCATTAATCTTTTCAAGATCATTTTTTATTGCATCAAGATCCTTT
>LUMQ01000367.1_pt1 | contig 22475 bp, 26 predicted proteins | sample 729621 | NCBI WGS metagenome assembly LUMQ01 (sample SAMN03860259, study PRJNA289734) | marine metagenome | biome: seawater column; feature: ocean; material: water; isolation source: Red Sea water column Station 12 - depth 25m | place: Saudi Arabia: Red Sea | collected 2011-10-15 | depth 25 m | reverse complement strand
GTTTAGAGACAGGGCTATACTATTCACCATATTTATATCTTAAGCTATAATTTTGAAAAACACCGATTAATGAAGTATATTATTGCTTAAGAGAGTTAATTGGAAACAAATATTGGCAACAAGAAAAGAACTAGCAGAGCATTTAGGTTTATCACCACAGTCTATTAATGACTTAATAAGAAATAACGTCATAACTATAGGCTCTGGCAGATCACCAGTAAATATCGATGCTTGCAGGTTGCAGTATCTTAATCATTTAAGAAAAGCTGCTAGATATACAAAGAAAGATGGCGGTGCTGATATAGCTGAAGAGAAGGCTAGACTTACCAAAGCTCAAGCTGACAAAGCGGAATTAGAAGTTTCAGAGCTTGAAGCTAAATTAATCCCAGCAGACTTAGTTGCAGATACTTGGATTGATTATGTTGCTAACGTAAGAGCAAAGCTGTTAGGCTTACCCTCACGAGTGGCGCATCAGGTTTTAACTCTTGATAAATATTCAGAAGTAGAAGAAGCTATTAAAGAACAGGTGCATGATGCATTACAAGAGTTAGCAGATGATGGAATACCTCAACAATATAGAAAAAGTATTACAAAAAACAAGAAAGACTTGGACTCCTCCGCCAAATCTTAAGATAAGCGATTGGGCAGATAGATATAGAAAGCTATCTGCTGAATCATCTGCTGAGTCTGGGCAATGGCGAACTAGCAGAGCAGAGTATCAAAGAGATATTATGGATGCTTTTAATGATCCAAATATAAATCGCATAGTATTTATGAAGTCAGCACAGGTCGGTGCTACAGAGATACTTTTAAATGTAATTGCTTATTATATAGATCAAGACCCTGCTCCTATGCTGATCATGCAGCCTACACTACAGATGGCTCAAGCATTTTCCAAAGATAGACTTGCTACCATGATTAGAGACTCAGAGAAGATTAGAAATTGTGTTAAAGACCCAAGAAGCCGTGACTCAGGCAATACTGTATTACATAAATCCTTTCCTTCAGGTCACTTAACAATAGTTGGTTCTAACTCTGCAAGTGGTCTAGCATCAAGAGCAGTAAGATTATTATTAGCAGATGAATGTGACCGCTACGAGACCTCTGCTGGCGCAGAGGGCGACCCTATATCTCTTGCTACAAAAAGAACAACTACGTTTTGGAATAGAAAAATATATATGTGTTCAACACCAACAATAAAGGGATTATCAAGAATAGAAACAGCTTTTGAAGAATCGGACAAAAGATACTATCAAGTGCCATGTCCAGAATGTGACACTTATCAGGTTTTAAAATGGTCAAATGTGGTTTGGGAAGACAATAAGCCTGAGACTGCTGCTTACGCTTGCAATGCGTGTGGTGCAGTTATAGACGAGAGCAAAAAGCAATGGATGTTGAAACATGGTAAATGGGTTGCTACTGATACAAGTAAAGATACAGCAGGCTTTCATATATCAGAATTATATTCAGTTTGGTCAACATGGGCAAACATGGCAAAAAACTTTCTTGAAGCAAAGAAGCAACCTGAAATGTTAAAAACTTGGATAAATACTTCATTAGGCGAAACTTGGGAGGAGCAAGGTGAGGGCGTAGCGTATGAAACACTTTTAAACAGAAGGTTGCATTATGATATAAATTCTATTCCAGATAGCGTTCTCGTTATTACTGCTGGATGCGATACGCAAAAGGATCGTATTGAGTTACAGTTAATGGGTTGGGGTCGAGATTACGAGGCTTGGGTGCTGGAATATAGAATTTTTTGGGGTGATCCTAATGGTTTGAAGGTTTGGCAAGAATTAGATGAATATATAAAACAGAAGTTTAAAACTGACTGTCAAAGGGTTTTGCCTGTTTCTTGCGTGTGTATAGACTCTGGTGGACATCATACTAATCAAGTTTATCAGTTTACAAAACCCAGACAATCAAGAAGAGTTTTTAGTATAAAGGGTATAAATCAACTTGGTAAGCCAATAGCTAATAAACCATCATTTGTTGGCAAAAACAAGGCTGTGCTTTATCCTGTAGGCACAGACACAGCAAAAGAAGCTATATTTGCAAGATTGTCAACAGATGTTGAAAACTCAACCTTACATTTTCCAGCAGATGTAGATGAAGAGTATTTTAAGCAGTTAACAGCAGAAAAAAGAATTACAAAGTTTGTAAGAGGTCGTAAGTCGCTTATTTGGAAGCAAATACGTTCAAGAAATGAAGCTTTAGATACTATGGTTTATAATTTTGCAGCAATTTACATACTAAACCCTAATTTTGATATTATTGAACAAAAAATATTGTTTCAAAATGATAAAATGCCTCTAAAAGAACAAAAGTCTAGAAAAAAAACCAAAAATATTAAAAATTTTGCTACTTCTTGGAAATAATTGTTGACATTTTTTAAGAAAACCATAATGTGATAGTAGATTAATCTATTTTTAAGAGGTCTGCTTGAGTAACAAATTCGATAGAACCAATTATCCAACTGCTGAACCTGCAAAACTTGTTGCAGGCGACAGATTTACATGGAGAAGAGACGATTTAGCAAACGATTACCCTGTTGGTACTTTTGCTTTAACGTATGAGTTTCATGAAGATAGCGGTGGTGGTGGCAATAAGCAGTTCACAATTACTGCAACTGAAGCAGATAGCACCTACTATATAGAGGTCGGATCATCAACTACAGCAAGTTACGACACAGGCGATTACATTTGGGAAGCATACATAACGAGGAGTGCTGATTCTGAAAGAATAATGGTTGATTCAGGTCGAACTGAAATTACAACTAATCTTGCCAACACAAACGCTGATCTTAGAAGTCATGCAAAAATAGTTCTTGATGCTATTGAGGCTGTTATTGAGAACAGGGCTAGCATGGATCAAAGCTCTATGTCTATAGCTGGAAGGTCTTTATCAAGAATGTCTATTGATGACTTGATGACTTTTAGAGATAGATATAAGGCTGAATATTTGAAAGAAATTAAATTAGCAAGAATTAGAAACAAACAAGGATCAGGCAATACTATCAAAGTCAAGTTTGGTTCAAATACAACAATTAACCCAACAGATTACACATAATGGCTTGGTACAACGATTTATTTGGAAATAGCAAAAAGAAAGCTAGAAAGAGAGCTTTTACTAGGAGCTATCAAGGCGCAAACACAGGAAGATTATTTGGAGACTTCTTAACAAGCTCCACCAGTGCCGATGCAGAAGTCAAAGACAACCTTAGAGTTCTAAGAGACAGAGGAAGAGAGTTAGCGAGGAATGACGCATATATCTCAAGATACCTTAACCTGATGGTATCTAATGTCATTGGCAAGCAAGGCGTAAGAGTATCCTCCAAGAGTCGAGATGATAATGGGTCATTAGACATTGGAGGAAACCAGCTTATAGAGCAAGCATGGAAGGAGTGGACACATTTAGGTAATTGCACAACAAATGGAAGATTATCATTCTTAGATTGTCAAAAAATATTTATGGAAACTTTGCTTAGAGATGGAGAGGTTTTGATTAGAAAAGTTAAAACACCTGATTCACCTTTTGGTTTTCAAATACAGTTTTTAGAAGCAGACCACCTAGACGAACAAAAAAACGATAACACTTTACCAAACGGAAGAAGAATTAAGATGGGTGTAGAGGTTGACAGAAATGATAAGCCAATTGCATATCATTTATTTAAAAAGCATCCTTACGATAATACATACCCAAAACCAGCACAGGAATATATTAGAGTACCTGCTGAAGAAATAATACACGCATATCTACCAAACAGAGCAGAACAGACAAGAGGTGTATCTTTTATTGCACCAGTCATGGCTAATGTCAAACAACTCAACGCATATCTTGAAGCAGAGATAGTAGCTGCAAGAGTAGGAGCTTCTAAGATGGGATTCTTTACTAGCCCAGATGGTGACGGGTATGTGGGTGATGGAGAATACGAAGATACTTTTAATCCAACAATGACTGCTCAAGCTGGCGTTTTTGAACAACTGCCTAGCGGAACATCTTTCCAAAGCTTTGATCCAACACATCCAACATCTGCGTTTGAGTCATTCACAACTAGCATATTAAGAAGTATTGCAAGCGGTTTAAATATCTCATATCACAGCTTAAGTAATGATTTAACTTCAGTAAATTATTCGTCCATTAGACAGGGTGCTTTAGAAGATAGAAGTAATTATCAGCTTATGCAACAGTTTGTAATTGAACATTTTATTGATCCTGTTTTTAAATCTTGGTTAGAAATGGCAATATCAACTGGTTATATGAATTTGCCAATATCTAAGTATGATAAATTCTCAAGAGGTATTACATATATTCCTAGATCATTCTCTTGGATAGACCCATTAAAAGAGATGCAGGCAAATGTGATTGGATTACAAAATGGCACAGTAACTTATAGTGATATAAGTTCATCGTATGGCAGAGATGTAGAAGAACTATTTGAGCAACATCAAAAAGAAATAGAACTTGCAAAACAATATGACATAGAGCTTGCTTATCAACCTTTTGGTCAGAAGCAGCCAGTAGAAGCTAAGATTATGGGTGGAGAAGAGGAAGAAGATGGCTAGACCAACAGAAGGCATGAAAGCTGAAGCTAGAAAAGGTTTAGACTGGAGAAAAGAGTTTGGTCGAGGTGGCACTAGGATTGGTGCTGAAAGAGCAAATCAAATAGTTAATAATGAGAACCTTTCTGACGAAACAATAAAAAGAATGTTTAGCTTTTTCTCAAGACATGAGGTTGACAAACAAGCAGAAGGTTTTAATTCAGGTGAGGATGGCTACCCTTCTAATGGAAGGATAGCGTGGGCTTTGTGGGGAGGAGATGCAGGCTTTTCTTGGTCAAGAAGGCTAGTCGAGCAAATGAAAAAAGAAGATGATAGAGATATAGACGATGCTGAAACAAGAAGCACAGAAGATACGTTAAGAGAAAAAGCGAGAGAGCATAATAAAGAAGTTGGCGACAATCCAGCTAAAAGAACAAGTTATGCAACATTACAAAAAGTTTACAACAGAGGTATTGGAGCTTATAACACCAATCCTGCAAGCGTCCGTCCCAATGTAACTTCAAAAGAACAATGGGCAATGGCAAGAGTAAATAATTTTTTACGAGTTCTTAGAACTGGTAAATTTAAGTCAGGCAAACATGACACCGATCTGTTGCCTGCTGGACATCCTTTATCAAGCAAAAATAAAGAGGAGAAATCTATGAAAGATAAAGAAGATAGGCATATCCTCAATGTTAGCGAAACTGACGACAAAGTTGTTGTCGAGTTTGCAAAGCATCATGAGGATGAAGAAAAAGAAGGCGAAGAAATGGAAATAACTGAAGAAGCACGTCCATATCACGATGAAGATGAAGAAAGGAAAGTAGTTGATTTAAAGGTTAACTACAGAACTATTGATCTATCTAGATCAGAATTTGTCGATGAAGAAAATAGACGTGTAAGAATTGGTGTTTCTAGTGAAGAGCCTGTAGAAAGAAGTTTTGGAATGGAAGTTCTAGGACATTCACCAGAAGAAATAAACATGGAGTTTATGCAATCTGGACGTGCGCCACTTTTACTAGATCATAAAATGGATCAAGTAATTGGTGTTGTAGAAGAATTTAAACTTGATCAGGCTGCTAAGAGGACAATAGCAGTAGTCAGATTTGGAAGGTCTGCTCTTGCTGAAGAAGTTTTTAGAGATGTGCTTGATGGCATACGCATGAATATCAGCGTAGGCTATCGAGTTGATAAATTAACAAGAATGAAAGACAAAGATGAGCCATATTACAGAGCAAGCTTCACGCCATTAGAAATTAGTAGTGTAAGCGTGCCTGCTGATCAATCAAGGCTGGTTGGAGTCGGACGTTCTCAACAAATTGCTGAAAAAGCAAGGGTACAAATAATGGATAACGAAAAAAAAGAAATTAATCTTGATGAAGTTAGATCAGAAAGTGCTGAAGCTGCTAAAAAAGAATTTGCAAGAAACTCAAAAGAGATTATTGATTTAGCTGTTAAGCACAATAAAAGAGACCTAGCACATCAAGCTATTTCTGAAGGCAAATCTGTTGAAGAATTTAGAGGTATTTTATTAGACAACATTTCTAATGATACTCCACTAGAAACTCCAAAAGAAATTGGTCTTACAGAAAAAGAAACGAAAAGATTTAGCATCTTAAGAGCTATTAATGCTATGGCTAATCCTACTGACAGAAAAGCACAGGAAGCTGCAAGTTTTGAATTTGAAGCATCTGAAGCTGCTCAAAGAGCTTATGGAGCAACTGCTCAAGGAGTAATGTTGCCATCTGAAGTTCTAAGAAATTGGAGTCAGAGAGATTTAAGTGCTGGATCAGATGGTGATCTTATTGCTCAAGACTACAGGGCTGGCGACTTTATTGATGTGTTAAGAAATAACTCAGCAGTAATGCCACTAGCAACTATGCTAAATGGTCTGTCTGGCGATGTTAAAATCCCAAGAAAAACTGCTGCATCAACTGCTGCATTTATTAGTTCAGAAGGCGGGGCTGCTGGTGAAAGTGAGTTCACAGTCGGTTCAGTCTCTATGAGTCCTAAGTCTCTTGGAGCTTTTACAGATGTTACTAGACAACTTATGATCCAATCATCATTAGATGTAGAAAACTTAATCAGAAACGATTTAGCTGCTTCAATGGCTATTGCTATTGATGACGCTGCATTAGAAGGTTCTGGAAGCTCAGGTAATCCAACAGGTATTACTAACACTTCAGGAATAAACACAGTATCACTATCAAGTGCTGCTGCTCCTACTTTTGCTGAGATGGTTTCAATGGAAACTGCTGTTAGAGTTGATAATGCACTACTAGGCGACTTAGCTTACATAGTACATCCATCAAACTATGGCACACTTAAAACTACTGAGAAAGCAACCAATACTGCGCAATTCGTAGCTGCAAACGATGAGATTAATGGCTATAGTGCTGTTGTTTCACCACAGCTTACAGCTAACAATTACGTCTTTGGTAACTTCAATGACTTACTTATTGGAATGTTTGGAGGATTAGACATTGTTGTTGATCCTTATAGCAATTCAACTTCAGGTACAGTTAGAGTTGTAGCTTTACAATCAGTTGACGTAGCTGTGAGGCATGCTGTCTCATTCTGTGCTGCATCATAATAAATGGTTTTAAGCACCAAAAACACGGAGGGCTTAACGCCCTCCGCTTTTAAGAGAGGAACTATGAAATATTTAATACTTGCAGATACAGTTGCAAACAAAGAAAAAGTTAAAGCAGGTGATGTTGTGGAATTACCTATTGATGAAGGTAGATCACTTGTTGGTTATGGTAAAGCCGAAGAATATAAAGGCAAAGAAAAGAAAGAAACAAACAGAAGTGTAGGATTAGAAAAATCCGAAACTCCTAAACCTAAAAAAAGAAGTAAAAAATAATGCCATTAGAGAGTGCTGCTGATTTTTCAAGCTATGTAGAAACCACAACAGGTCATGGTGTTACAGGTACTTTTGTTGAAAAACAGCAGAACTTCTTTGATGATTTTCCATTGATAGATACTATGAGCTTTATTGATGATGGTAATACAAGCGTTATCAATTTAATTATAGATCAGGAATATTTTGGTATCGGTGGCGGTACTATTGATGTGGATGGATTTGAGCCAAGAGCAGTAGTGAAAGCTACAGACGTTCCATTTATATCACAAAACGATGAATTAAGAGTAGATGCTATAACAACAGATCAGGGTAATACACTTGTTGCAGCAACTACATTTTTAGTAAAAACAGTTGAGCCTGATAATACAGGCTTGGTTTCTTTAGTGTTACAGAAACAATGAGCCAATATAGATTAGAAACAGAGGCGGATATGCTAAATTATTTAGATAAAGATTTTGGGCATGGTGTAGGCGCAACCTATACAAGAGGCGGCACTTCTAAATCTATAAGCATAATATTAAATAATGAATATATATTACAAGATGAAGGTATTGGATTAGAGGCTTTGAAGCCAACTGCTCATGCTAGAAGTGTCGATGTTCCAAACGCATCTTTTGGAGATACATTAAATGTTGAAGCTATTAAAGATGTAAACGGCAATACACTTAAAGCTGCTCAAAACTATACTATTGTCAATGTACAAAAAGATCGCACAGGTTTTTCATCTCTTATTCTTGAGGAAGTGTAATGGCTAATCATGTAAGACAACAAATAAGAGAATACTTTGGCACTAATCTAAATAATTTAACAACAACAGGAACAAGAGTGCATGAGTCAAGAGTTTATCCATTAGATACTCTTCCAGCATTGGTAATTTATACAAAATCAGAAACATCAGAGCCATTAGTAATGCATACTGATAGAGTTATGCAAAGAGATTTAAGCGTGGTTGTAGAAGGTTATGCTAAAGGCACTACTAATTTTGATGATATAATTGATACAATATGCAAAGAAGTTGAAGAAGCTATTGCTGCTGATACTACATTAGGTGGTCTTGCAAAAGATACTTATTTAGAATCAACAGAAATAGAATTCAATGCGGAAGGCGAACAGCCTATGGGCTATGTTTCGCTTACATTTTTAACAACTTATCATGTCAAGGAAACTAATCCTGATGTGGCAGTTTAACGAGGAAAATTATGAAATTAATTAGTCCAAATGGCAAAAGTTCTATAGATGCTCACCCTGATAGTGTAGAGTATTTAAAGAGTAAGGGTTGGAAAGAAGAAGCAATCCCATCGAAAGATAAAGTTAAATCTTCTTCTAAAACTAAAAACGAGGAATAACTATGGCAACATTTTTAGGAAAAGGCGGTACTGTTCAAGTTGGAGCTAACGATATAGCTGAGATCAGAAGTTATAGTATTGATGAAACAACCGATGTTGTAGAAGATACAAGCATGGGTGACGCATCAAAGACTTACTTGGTTTCTATTAAGGATTTTAGTGGCTCAGTTGATGTTTTATATGATGATACTGATACAAATGGACAAACAGCTTTATCTGTAGGATCATCTGTAACACTTAATTTTGCTCCTGAAGGCACAGGAAGCGGAGCAGTAAAACTTACTGGGACTGCGCTTGTGACTGGAAAATCTGTATCAGCTTCTTATGATGGCTTGGTAGAGTCAAGCATTACTGTTCAAGGAACAGGTGGCTTAACAACTGGCACATATTAATCATGTCAGCAATAGATAACGCAAAAAAGCATTTTGATAGTCTTGATACAAGAATTATAGAAGTCCCTGAATGGGGTGATGATGAAGATAATCCACTAAAGATTTACTGTAGACCCATCACTCTTTCAGAGACTTCTAAATTTATGAGATTAGCAAAAGATGATGATGTTCAGCTTCTAGCTTATGTAATAATTTACAAGGCACTAGATGAGGCTGGTGAAAAGTTATTTACAATTGCCGATAAGCAAACCTTATTGGAGAGGGTGGATAGAGATGTATTGATTAGAGTTTCTACTGAGATGATGAATAATGTTTCACAGGAAGAAGTTAAAAAAAAGTAATAAAAGATGAGCAGCTATACATAAAATATGCATTAGCTGAAAAGTTAGGAAAAACTTTATACGAAATCGAAAGAATGACTGTAGAGGAGTTTCAAGGATGGCTGGCTTATCATGAAATAAAGGAAGAAAGAAGTGGCAGCACTAACTAAGTCAGACATACATTTTAATATATTTGGTAATGACAAGTCTAAAAAGGCTTTCAACAGCTTTAATAAAAGCACTAAAAAAGCTAACGAGTCATTAAAAACACTTAGAAACACCATTATTGGTGCTTTTAGTATTAGAGAAATTGTAGAAGCTGGTAATGTTATGATAGGTGTCCGTAATAGGATGCAGGCATTTACAGGCTCAGTAGAAGAGACTGCTAAAGCAATGGATCACATGAAAAGAATTGCAATTGAGTCTAGGTCAGACTTTGATGCTGTAGCTATGCTGTTTACCAGACTTTCATTAGCTACTGAACATTTAGGCGCAACACAATTAGACGTAGCCAAAGCAACACAGATGGTTGCAAATACTTTTATTATCGCTGGTTCACATGCTCAAGAGGCAAATAACTCTGCAAGACAGTTAGCACAGGGTTTGGCTTCTGGAACATTAAGGGGTGATGAGCTTAGATCAGTTATGGAAAACAACACCATCTTAACAAAGATGTTAGCGGATGGTCTCAATATGACTGTTGGTGAATTAAGAGAGTTTGGTCATGCTGGTAAATTAACAGCAGAAACAGTTATGCCAATTCTTATAGCAGGCTTTGAAGAAACTAACGAATTAATAAAAGACATGCCCATGACATTAGGACAGGCAGGTGTGGCATTGCGTAATAATTTTCAATTTTTAATTGGCGATATTGAAGAATTGAGTAATGGTTTTTCTACATTTTCTGCTGCCGTATCAAAAATAGCTAATAATATAGATTTTATTTTAATACCTGCATTGGGATTATTGTCTGTAGCAGCAATTAAAGCTGCAAAAAGTATGTTTGCTCTTGCAATGGCAAATCCGTTTACTGCTTTAGGTGTTGCAGCAGGTATAGCTCTAAGTGCTATGTATATATTTAGAGACGAAATTTTTGTAATTGGACAGCAAATTGCTAATACATTTGAAATAGCAGGTCTAAAAATAAAACTTGCATTTTTAATGACTGTAAGATTTGTTGAAAAAGGTGTTGTAATGCCAATACAAAAATTATTTAGAGGTATGTTGGAATTTATAGTAGAAGCAATAAAGCTCAAAGAAAAGTTTTTGAAAAAGTAGATAGAAGATCATTAATGGATTTTATATTAGGTCGAGACCCTAACGCAAAAGAAAAAGATGGAGAAACAGGTTTTACACCAATAACAGTATTAGAACAATTCTTTGCAGATGCAGAAAAAGGTTATAAAGACTTTTTTACATCAATTAAAACCATGCAAGAAGAAATGCAAGGAGTATTTAAGAAAACTTATGATGGTTTGACAAATCTAACTATGGATTTTCTTAAAACTGGTAAGGCTAGTTTTAAAGATTTTGCAACAGCAGTTGTCGATGAATTAATCCGTATTGCTATACAAAAGCTTATTATAGATAGAATGTTTGAAAGTTTTGGTGATTACTTTAAATTAGGCAAGGCTGGTAAGAAAGGAACATCTAGCGGTGGTTTTGACATAATGAACAATGAGGGTGGTGGCTTCACAGGGTATGGTGTTAGAGCAGGTGGTTTAGATGGTAGAGGTGGCTTCCCTGCGATACTACATCCCAATGAAACAGTTATAGATCACACAAAAGGACAAAGCATGGGTGCTACTGTAAACTTCAATATATCTACAGTAGATGCAGCAGGTTTTGATGAACTACTTGCTACAAGAAAAAACATGATTATAAGCATGGTAAACCAAGCTTATAACTCAAGAGGCAAAATGGGAATAGTATAATGTCAGGCACTTTTCCAACAAATATATTACCAAGATCATTTCAGGTTATTAATAACAGACCAACACTCATCAATCAATCTGCTTCAGGCAAAAGAGTTACAAGAAAATATGGCTCACAATATTGGACACTAGAAGTTGGCTTGCCACCACTAAACAAAAATGATGGTCTTGGTGTTTTTGGTTTTTTACAACAACAACAAGGTTCTTTTGAAAAATTTAATTTTAAACATCCTGAAAGAAATAGGGGAAACGCTGGCACGTCTTTGTCAGCAATAACAGCAGAAGTAAAAACTGCACATTCTGCTGGTGATTCAACTATAGATATTGATACATTTAATGCTTTTGGCACAGGTGGTGATCTTTTAAAAAGAGGAGATATAATACAGTTTGCCAATCATAATAAGGTTTACATGATTAAATCTGATGTAACAATGCCTTCATCTGCTAGTGATACTAAGGAGTTAAGTATAGAGCCACCTCTTATTACATCATTAGCAAATAATGAATCAGTTACACTAGATCAACCAACTTATTCTGTTTATTTAACAGGCGATGTTGGTTACACTACAGATGCTAGTGGTCTTTACTACTATAATTTTACTTTGCGTGAGTGCATTGAATAATGTCAAGAAGTTTAAGCTCATCTTTACTTACGCAACTTGCGAACCCTACTAACACATTTGCTTTTCTATTAGAGATAAATACCTCAACAGTTTTTAGGCTTACAGATCATCAAGCAAATGTCACTTATGATTCAAACACCTATACATCCTCTGGTGAAATAATATCTGTAAGCACTACACCAGAAACAGGGGAGCTTAAAGTAGAAGAAACATCTATAGAGTTATCAAATATAAATTCAACACTTATATCAGTATTTGATGATGAAAATTATATTGATAACACAGTAAATATTTATCTTGGTTTTTTTGATAGCAACGAAACTTTTATTGATGCATTAACATACTTTTCAGGTAATATAAAAAATGTAGAAGTAAGTGAATCAAATTCACAATCTAAAATTACTGTAACTTGTTCTAATCATTGGTCAAATTGGAATTTAAAAACAGGTAGACACTTTACCGATAACTCACAAAGATTTATAGATATAAATGATAGGGGTTTAGAGTATGCACATATTACAAAATCTGATATTAGATGGGGTAGTTAAATGGCTTTTGATCCTGCAACATTAAAAAAAGCTTTTGACATTATTGTTGGTATATTAACAGTTGTTACAGGTGTTAAAAATTATAGGATTGCTCAAAAACTAAAAGAACAAGGGCAAGATATATTAGCTACCAAACAAGCAGAAGGTAGCAAAATACCAATTATATATGGTAGAAGAAGAGTTGGATCATATCTTCTTTACATGGATACCGATTTGGGAAATTCAAAAGAATTGTTTGTAATTTATGGTCTATGTTTAGGTGAAGTAGATTCCATTGAATTAGATACTATAGAAATTAACGGAGTACCTTTATCAGACACCACAGTTTTCAGAGATGGTTTCTATACAGGATCAGACAAAATAGCTAGCGGTGCAGGATCATTAAATACTGCAAGTCAAATTGGCACTCACTCCGTAGCTCCAAGATATGATGGAAGATCAGGTAGCGATCCTACAGCAATTTATAGAATGGTTTTTAATGCTCATCATGGAGCAGATGATCAATCTGCTGATCCTATGCTTGTTGCTTCACAACCTGCAAGATTTTCAAGCCTTCATAAGTTAAAAGGTATTGCCTACATTGCTGCATCTTTTCAGTATGATGCTAGAGGAATGTTCACTTCTGTTCCTGAATTAACAGTAGTTGTTAAAGGAAGAAAACTTTACGATCCTAGACTAGATGGCTCAATAACAGGTGGTACAGGTTCGCATAGAATAGCTGATCCAAGCACTTATGAATGGTCTAATAATGCAGCTTTATGTTTGTTAGATTACATACATGGAGATTATGGTAAAGGGTTAGATTCATCTTTAATAGATTTGCAATCATTTCAGACAGCAGCTAATACAGCAGATACAGTTGTTGATGTACCTGATTATAGTGGCTCATATTCATCTGCTACTTTTTCAACAACACTTGGTCAAAACTTTGTAGAAGTAGATAAAGCTACTTGGAAAAAAGTAAAAGGTGGCGAGCTTATAAGTATTAAAAATAGCGGTGGCACAGTTATTCTTGATAAAAGCAATGTTATTGATCCGCAAAGATTTACACCACATACAGAAAATACAAAATATAGAATTTATACAGATGACACGCCTCCTGAAAAAATAAGCAAAAGTGTTACTTTTTCAGCTACAAACAATGACGCAACTATTACTGCAACTTGTAGCTCTCATGGAGCAAGCGTTGATGATAGAGTGTTATTTTCAGGTGCAGTTTCTTTGGGTGGTAACATAACAGCAACAGTTTTAAATAAGCTTTATGTAATAACTTCAGTTGCAGATGCAAACACTTTTACCTTTGAAGCAACTAACCTTGATCTTACAGAAGTTAAGGCAAATAGTTCTGATACAGGCAATGGTGGTGCAAGTGCTGTTGCTAAGTTTATGTATGAAGATGAATCAGGTTCTATTCTTACAGAAACAAGAAGATTTATGTGTGATGGTGTAGTAGACACCAATGAAACTGTTTTAGAAAATGCAAGAGAACTGCTAAGTAATATGCGTGGTTTTTTAAACTACATTGATGGTAAGTATAGTGTTTTAATAGAAGATACAGGCTCATCAACATTTAGTATTACTGAAGATCATATTATCGATAGTGGTATCAAGATTAGATACGAGGACAAAGCAAATAAGCTCAATAAAGCTGTTGCAAAATTTTTTAATGCACAAAAAAAATATGAAGCAGATACTAGAACTGTATTACAAAATGACAACGCAACAACTTTTGCCAATGATGATGGTGGTGAAGAATTAGAAACTGTTATTGAACTCCCATACATTACCAATCCTTATAATGCTCATAATATGGCAAAAGCTGCTATATTAAGAAGTAGAAATCAAAAAACTATTGCTTTTATTGGAACTCCAAGACTTTTAAATTTAACAGCAGGTGATATTGTTGACATAACTTACACACCTTACAATCTATCAAGTGCTTTATATAGAGTGGAAAGTATTGACCTATTAAACAATGGTTTAGTATCAATACAAATGCTTGAATACATAGACATTTACTCTTGGCAAGCAAGCACAACTACAGAAAATGTAGGCGATGAAGCACTTTTACCTACAGGCACAGAAACAGCAAAAGTAACTTCTTTAGCTTTTACCGACACTAATGCAAGCTCAACAGGTCGACCATTTTTGTCTTGGAGTAATCCTACAACCTATCCATCTAAAGAATTTAGGGTTGCGATTGTTGACTCTAGTGGCAACGAAGTCCATAACAGAATTGTGAATGATACAAAAATTGATCTTAATTTTATTAAAACAGGATCAGACTATGTTGCTTCCGTAACAACTATAAATTCTATCGGAGCAGAATCAGAAGCCACTACACTTACATTTTCTGTAAGTGATGAACCAATCAAAACAGCAGATGTTCAAGATGATGCTATTACAGATGCAAAAGTATCAAATCTTAGTGCTAATAGCATTACTTCAGATACTTTAGATTCTGCAAGAATTAATGTTGATACTTTAGCAGTAAAACACTTTGCTAATGTTTCAGCAGATATAGTCGCACACGATGGCGTAACTGTACCTTTATCAGTTTTTGGAAGTGAGTTTCAAAGAGGATCAACTGATTTTACAACCAACACAACAGCACTAGGATCATATCTGGAAATGGATATTGAGAATGTGAGAAACAATGCAAAGTATCAAGCTATCTGGTCAGGTGTTTATGGTGATTGCACCAATGGAGTTTTAGAATATAGTGTAAACAATGGCACGACTTATGTGCAAGCAGCAGGTGGTATACAGAATGTTGAGTTTGATGCAGGTACTTTTAGAACTTATATCTTTGTTTACAATGGAACAATAACAGGTTTACCAACTTCAGGATCAAATACAAGAAGAGTTAAATGGCGTGTTAGATGGATTACAAAACTTAATTCAACCTATCAATCGCTGTATGTTTTTATAGATAATACCCAATAATGAAATATTTATATTACAAAATATTAGCTACTAGACTACAATAGATAAGAGGACAGAATATGGCAACACATGATTATAATATAGCTAACCAAACAGGAGCAGACTTTAGAGCAGATTTGAACAATGCTCTTTTAGCTATTGTTTCTAATAACAGTAATGCTACATCTCCAAGTACAACTTATGCATATCAGCTTTGGGTTGATACAGCTAACAATGTTTTAAAACTAAGAAACTCTGCAAATAGTGATTGGATTACAACAGGAATTAGTATTACAGCTTCCAATAGTTTTACAGGTGATATTACTGGCAATAGTGCAACAGCAACAGCGTTAGCTACTGCAAGAACAATCAATGGCGTAAGTTTTGATGGCACAGCAAACATCACTTTCAATACTGATTCTGTAAGTGAAGGCTCTAGTAATTTATATTTTACTAACGAGAGAGTAGACGATCAGGTAAATTCTTTACTTACAGCAGGAAGTGGTATAAGTCTTACTTATGACGATGCAGCAGGTACATTAACAATTGCAAATACAAATTCTGCTGATATAACAAGCGTTGTTGCAGGCGATGGTCTTACAGGTGGCGGAACTTCAGGCGATGTAACATTGGCAGTAAGTGTTGACGATTCATCTATAGAAATAAATTCAGATACATTGAAAGTAAAAGCAAGTGGTGTCACAAATGCTATGCTTGCAGGCTCTATAGCAAACAGCAAGCTTGCAAATTCAAGTGTAACTATAAATTCTCAAGCCATAGCTTTAGGCGGATCACATACTTTTGATAGCGATGATATTGGTGAGGGTTCAAGCAATCTATATTTTACAAATGCAAGAGCGAGAGGAACATTAAGCATAGGATCAGAAGGAACTGCAAGTGGTAATGGTGCTATTGCTTACAATAGTTCAACAGGTGTATTTACTTATACACCACCAGTTATAAGTGGTTTAACAGGCGATACAGACGATCTATCAGAGGGATCATCTAATCTGTACTATACAGATGCAAGAGCAAATTCAGCTATAGATGCAAGAGTTACAAATACATTTATCAATAATCTATCAGGCGTTGTAGCTGATACTGCAACAGCTTTGGCTACAGCAAGATCAATATCTTTATCAGGCGATGTTACTGCTTCTGGTGTTAATTTTGATGGTACAGGTGATATTACCTTATCAACAACTATAGCTGCAAACAGCGTAGCACTTGGCACAGATACTACAGGCAATTATGTAGCTACAGTTGCAGGCACAACAAACGAGATTGAAGTTTCAGGATCAGGAAGCGAAACTGCTACAGTAACAATTGGATTGCCAGATAATGTAACTATTGCAGGTAATTTAACTGTAAATGGAACAACAACCACTGTAAATACTGCAACATTAGAAGTAGAAGACCCTTTGATCAAACTTGCAAAAGCAAATAGTGGTGCTGATAGTGTTGATATAGGTTTTTATGGATTGTATGACACTTCTGGATCACAAGATTTATATGCAGGATTATTTAGAGATGCTTCTGATAGTGGTAAGTTCAAACTATTTAAAGATTTACAACCTGAACCAACAACTACAGTAAACACTTCTGGAACAGGATATGCAGTCGGCACTTTAGTTTCTAACTTAGAGGGAGATGTTACAGGAACTATACAAACAGCAGCACAACCTAATATCACAAGTCTTGGAACATTGTCAGCATTAACTGTTACAGGTGAAATAACAGCTAATGGTGGTATCTCTTTGGGTGATAGTGATAAAGCAACTTTTGGTGATAGCGATGACTTACAAATTTACCATGATGGTTCTGCAAGCTATATAGATGATGCAGGTACAGGAAATCTAAGAATAAGGGCAAATGGAAGTTTAAGTATTCAAAAATATACAGGTGAAACTATGGGTGTGTTTACTGCTGATGGTTCTGTTTTACTTGCACATGATAACTCTACTAAATTTGAAACAACAAGTTCAGGAGCAACAGTAACAGGAACACTTACTGCAACTACACTAGCAGGAACTTTATCAACATCAGCACAACCAAATATAACAAGTTTAGGAACACTTACAGGTTTAACAACTACAGGTGATATAAATTTAGGTGATAACGATAAATTAAGACTTGGTGATTCACAAGACTTAGAAATTTATCATGATAGTTCTAATAGTTACATTGTTGATAATGGCACAGGAAAATTACTTATTAGAGGTTCCACAGGTATAGATTTACAGTCAACAGCAGGTGAAGATTTTATAAATATGACTGAAAATGGTGCTGTTGTCTTAAGGCACGATAATTCAGGTAAATTAACAACAACAAGTTCAGGTGTTCAAATCGCCAACACTATATCAAGCGTATCAGATTTAACTTTAGATGTAGCAGGAGACATTGTTCTTGATGCTGATGGTGCAGATATTTTATTTAAAGATGGAGGAACACAATTCGGTAAAATTAGTAAAGGTGGTGGTTCTGATTTAATTATTGATGCAAGTATAGCTGACAAAGACATATTTTTTACAGGCACAGATGGTTCTTCTTTGATTTCTGCTCTCACCCTTGATATGTCTAATGCAGGTGCAGCAACTTTCAATGCAGGAGCAACTTTTGGAAATAATGTAGATGTTACAGGCACAGTAACTGCAAATGCAGGGGTAGTGGTAGACGATATAACTATAGACGGAACTGAAATAGATTTATCTAGTGGTGATCTTACGATTGATGTTGCAGGAGATATTGTGCTTGATGCAGCAGGTCAACAAATTACTTTTGCAACAGGTGGTACAAATGTTGGTCAAATTGATATGGCAGGAACTGATCTTGAAATCAAAAGTTTAGTTGATAACGCTGATTTATTTATAAGAGGAACAGATGGTGGTTCAGAAATAACTGCTCTTACTTTTGATATGTCAGCAGCAGGTGCAGCTACTTTTAACGCAGGTGCAACTTTTGGTGGTGATATTGCTTTATCAACATCTTCTTATCCAAAAATAACATTAAATGATGAAACAGGTGTAGACAGACAATACAGTATTGGCACAAGCAATGAAACATTTGTTATACGAAATGAAACAGGCACAACTGATGTAATAGCTATTACAAATGACAATAAAGTTGGCATAGGAACTTCAAGTCCTTCAAGACTTCTTGATATAGAAAATTCAACAGCAGGTGGAAGCACTTTAGTTTCGCTTGTGTCTGCAACCGATGGTAATGTGCAACTACTAATGGGTGATACTTCGTCTGATACACAAGGAAAAGTCTTCTATGATAACTCTAGTGATTTTATGTCGCTTCACGCAAACGGAGCAGAAAGACTCCGTATAGATACTACTGGCGTTGGTATAGGCACTACAAGTCCTGCACAAAAACTTGATGTTGCAGGACATGCACAGATTGGTGATGGTGGTAGTGCTGTATTATTAAATTTTAACGCTACAGCAAATGCACAATTAAAACTGAATGGTACAGAAAAAGTTCGTATAGATACTACTGGCGTTGGTATAGGAACTACAAGTCCTGATGTAGATTTACACGTAATGAGGACAAACACTTCAGCAAGTTACAACTATGCTACAAGATACGTTGCAGCTTTTGAAAGAAATGGTGCTTGTGATGTAGCGATTAGGGCTGCAAGTAGCAACGCTTCATCGCTTTCTTTTTCTGATGAAGCTGATGCTGATGTTGGAAGATTGCTTTATGAACACTCTACAAATTCAATGCAATTTGTAGTAGACGCTTCAGAAGCCATGCGTATAACCGATGATCACCATGTACTATTAGGAACTACAACCAATCAAGGTGTTGGTGGTATTTCTTTTGAACATAATTCATCAACAGGTTACAACATACAACAAAATATGGATGGCACATCTGGTGGTGCTGAATTATATGTATTTAGAAGAAATAGTGTACAAATTGGTTCTATTAACCAAAGTGGTACTACTGCTGTTACCTACAACACATCATCAGATGCAAGACTAAAAGATGTTACAGGATCATCAAGAGGATTAGATGTAATCAATAATCTTAATCCTGTAGCTTATAACTGGAAAGCTGATAACCATTCAGATGAAGGTTTAATAGCTCAAGAGGTTGAAGAGTTAGTACCAAATGCAGTAAGTCAAACAGAAGATGGCTATTATCAAATGGATTATAGTAAACTTGTTACGCACCTCGTTAAAGGTATGCAAGAGCAACAAGAACAAATAGAATCACTAAAAAGTGAAATTGCAAATTTAAAAGGAGAATAATATGAATTGGAATTGCAAAACAATAGATGTTTATACACAAGAACATAATGGACATGAAGGCGTAATCTGGAATGTGCATTGGCGAGTTTCTAAAGGTGAGGGAGATTTATCTGCATCATCTTATGGCACACAATCTTTAAACACAGAAGAGCTTGAAAACTTTACACCATTAGCAGATGTTACTGAAGCTATGGTGCAAGGTTGGGTTGAAGCTGCCATGGGTGAAGAAGCAGTTGCCGATTTAGAAAATAACTTGGATTCTCAGATTGAAGAATTAGAAAATCCAACAACTGAAACCATTACTTTAGGAGAGTAAGTATGAGTGAAGAAAACACTACAAATGAAAATCCTGTAATTATTAATTTTAATAACAGGGAATATAAAGCAGAAGATTTATCACCAGAACAACTAGAACTAGCAGGTTTGCTAAATGTAGTTGGTCGAGAGATTGCAGGTTTGCAAGCTTATTATGATAAGTGGGTTACAACCAACGATCATAAGAAGCGATTAATAGAAGCCTTTAGTGCTACTTTAGCAGGTGAAGCAGAGGAGCAAGAGGAAGAATAATGGCTAGAAAGACCGCTAATGATGTTGCTTCAGATTTACGAGTGCATGAGAAAATGTGCGAGGAAAGATGGAAAACTATTTACAAAAAGACAGATGCTTTACAAAGCTCAGTTGACTATGTAAAGATTTGGCTCATTGGTGGTCTTACAACTATAGTAGCTTCTTTGGTTACTTTAATAGTTAAAACATCTATGTAATATGATTGATAAATTAATTGATCCGATAACAAGAATATTGGATAAATTTGTTGCTGATAAAGATTTAAAATTAAAGCTACAACACGAATTAAATCAAGAACTGCATAAAGCCAATATGGCGCAAATAGAAGTTAATAAAGAACAAGCCAAACATTCTTCTTTATTTGTATCAGGAGCAAGACCTGCAATTATGTGGGTTTGCTGTTTAGGTCTTTTTTGGTCATTCTTTTTAGCACCATTTCTATCTTGGTTAATTGTTGCTAGCGGATCAACAGCAACATTGCCTGCAATAGAAACAGAAGGTTTATTATCACTTACTCTAGCGTTGCTTGGATTGGGTGGTTATAGAAGTTTTGAGAAGTTTAAAGGTGTAGCTAGAAATAGCTTAAAAGATGGATAAAAAAGAAATACAAGATATGCTGATAAAGCATGAGGGCTTGGTGCTTCAGGTATACAAAGATAGTTTGGGGTATGACACGATTGGCGTAGGTCGTTGCTTAGACAAGAATGGCATATCAGAAGAAGAAGCTATGTTTTTACTACAAAATGACATAGATAAAGTATTAAAAGGTTTAGATAAGCACTTACAAGGATGGAGAGCCTTTCCAAAGAGGGCAAGAATGGTTTGTATAGACATGTCATTTCAAATGGGCTTACAGGGCTTCTTAGGATTCCGTAAGACTATTGCATTAATGAAACTTGGTATGTGGCTAGAGGCTTCAGAGGAAATACTTAACAGCAAATATCATAGGCATACGCCTAGTAGATGTTTATATAACTCACGTCAACTTTCTTTGTGCCAGAATGGGCAACAAGACATCGGAAGATCATCAAAGTAATTCACGATTAGGAGCTTTGGGTGAGCTAGTTGTCCAAACCTTCTTAACAGAATACTGCGACTTCGTTTATCCCACACAAGACAAGCATCCAGCAGATATAATGTTTGAGCTATCAAATGCAAAATATACAGTACAAGTCAAAAGCCGAAGAGAAACTAAAGAGGGCAAATATGTTTTTGCTAGTGAGCCATCCAGAAGTATGTCAAATGTTTATAAGAATTATCATACTGATATTTTAGCTTTTGTGTTTTTTAACAAGGATCATAAACGTATATTTTTTCAAGCAAATACTTCTTCACAAAATTACTTTACTTTTAACAAAAATATAATTACTGACACTATGGAGCTTGACTCTTTTCAAGAATGTCTAAATCAACTAAATCAAATACCAGTACTAAATCCTTTGTTTAAATAAGTATTGACACATTTATATATTCATGTATAATATAGGTATGTTTAACAGTAAGGAGGTAAACATGGCAACAAAAACATTTACTAGATGGTTCTATATTTTTACTCAAGAAGGTGATGACACTTGGCATTGGGAGTTATCACAAACTGATGGTGTCTTAAGGGATTATTTAGAACATAAAGATGATCCTTCATTCAAAATTGAAATACAAACCTCATACTTAGATGATGCCGATTGGGTTGAAATTTATCCTAATGATGAAGGCATTAGTGATTTTCCAAAATATGTACAAAAGCAAATATATAAAGTATTAAAAGGTATTGAAGAAGTAAAAAGTAAGGAGGTGGCGTAAATGGAAAAGCTAATTAAATTAAATATTATTGGTGGCGGCACTTTGTGCGCACCATTACGATCTTTTGGTGCTTATTATAAAGATTTTATTACTGGCGATACCTGTGTTGAGGTTGGCATCAAGCCAACTACATATTTGGTAAGAGAGTCAATAAGTGAGCTTGACAGCATAATCAAATGACAGCATACGAAAAAGTTATATCTAAAATAACCAGAGATGATAAAGCATCACACTCTTTAGTGCCTTGTATATTTGATGAGGGTCACTTTCAAACTAAACAAGAAGCTTTACATAACTGCATCAGAGCAAGCGAAGGTGAGGATATAAGAACTCCGCAAACCAATCGTCAAC
>LUMQ01000478.1_pt1 | contig 22675 bp, 20 predicted proteins | sample 729621 | NCBI WGS metagenome assembly LUMQ01 (sample SAMN03860259, study PRJNA289734) | marine metagenome | biome: seawater column; feature: ocean; material: water; isolation source: Red Sea water column Station 12 - depth 25m | place: Saudi Arabia: Red Sea | collected 2011-10-15 | depth 25 m | reverse complement strand
ACCAACTGCCATGGCTCCTAACTCTTGAAGCTCTTCATCACCATAAAGGTCTTCTTTTGCCTTAATATAAAAATCAGGATTTTCATCAAGCTTAGTTTCGAAGTATTCCTTTTTTTCAATTACAGATCTTAGTTGTTTGTACCTTGCTTCACCTCCAAGAATAATTGATGCATTAATTTCACCATTTTCAATTTTTTGACAAGCCTCATTAATCAGATTTTGCTGTAAAACTCCTATTTTAGTTACGTAAGTAGTTGGAATATTCTTAAAATCATTATTCTTTGCAATCCATTTCCCAGGATCTCTATATCTCCAAAAACCCTTGGGAATTCTAATTTCATCAATATGATCTTTAATTGATTTGTTTCCTGAATCTGACAGAGCCTCTTTTACTGCTTGATCCATGATAAGAAGTGCCTCATCAAGATTTTCAAAGTTACCTTTTTGTTGAATGGCAGAGACACCAATCACTACCGATCTATGCTTCATTTATTTTATTCTTTTGAAGGAATTAAGGACATTGCAGAAGTATTAAAGCCTGCATCAACGTATGTAATCTCACCTGTGATACCACTTGCTAGATCTGAGCATAAGAAAGCAGCGACATTCCCGACTTCCTCTGTAGTAACGGCTCTTCCTAAAGGTGCTCTATCCGCATACTCTTTAAGCATACTTCTAAAATTCTTAACACCAGATGCAGCAAGTGTTTTTATTGGGCCTGCAGAGATTGCATTAACTCTGATTCCTTTTTTCCCCAATGAAGCAGCAAGAAACCTTGTATTAGCCTCAAGGCTAGCTTTAGCAAGACCCATGACATTGTAGTTTGGAAGCGATTGGATAGACCCTAAGTAAGTTAAGGTAAGAAGGGCAGCCTTTTCACTAAGTATTGGTAATGCTCCTTTTGCAAGAGCAGTAAAACTATATGAACTTATATCATGAGCTATTTGAAAGCCTTCTCTGGTTGTAACTTCAGTAAAATCTCCATCAAGCTGATCTGATGGTGCAAAACCGATTGAATGCACAATTCCATCTAAAGTTCCCCAGTCATCTTTAAGCTGTGAAAAGGTTTGCTCAATGGATTTATCGCATGCAACATCGCACTCAATAAGAGTTTTTACGCCTAAATCATCTGCAATAGGCTTAATTTTCTTTAACAAACGTTCATTTTGGTATGCAAAAGCAAGTTCAGCTCCATTTTTGCTCATGCTTTGTGCAATACCATGAGCAATCGAGAATTTATTGGCAATTCCAGTAATTAAGATTTTTTTATTTTTTAGCATTTTTTAATCTGTCAAGTCGAAATTATAAGCTAATTACACAATTGTTTACATAAATTATAAATTCTGCTTAGATTGGCATGTTATATGGCTGAAATGCCGTATGTATAAACGTTTATATATAACTTTAAAGGGGAAGTATATGAAAATTAATAAACTAACTTTGTTATTTGGTTTAGTATTTTCTTTTGCCGCCATTCCTTTTTCAGCACTTGCGCAAGATGATGTTGAAGAAGTTGTGGTTACAGGTACAAGGATTGCTGATCCAAACGTAACAAGTTCATCACAGATCACAAGTATCGATGGTGAGGAATTGTTAGTCAGAGGTATTACGAGGGTTGAGGATTATCTTAATGATCTTCCACAAATCTCACCTGGACAATCAATTACTAACTCCAATGGTGCTTCTGGTACTGCTACTGCGAACTTAAGAAACTTAGGTTGTTCAAGAACTCTTGTTCTAATGAATGGTCGAAGAATGGTTTCTGGTACGACTGGTGGTGGAAACTGTGCTGACTTGAACACTGTTCCAACACTCTTATTGGATAAGGTTGAAGTTTTAACTGGTGGTGCATCATCCGTTTACGGTTCTGATGCGGTTGCTGGTGTTGTTAACTTCATCTTAGATGATGAGTTTGTAGGAATGAAGTCTAGCTTTTATCATGGCTTTTATCAGCATAAAAATGACAACAGTAGTCTTAGAGACTTAGTTGCTTCATATGACTATGCTTTAGCGCCAAAAGATGTAACTACAGGAGACACTGAAAAAGTTTCAGTAGCTTTCGGTGGTGAAATCGATGGTGGAAAAGGTCACATAACTGCTTTTATGGAACACACTGATACAAAACCTATTCTTCAAGGTGAGTACGATATAAGTGCTTGTGCTTTAAGATCTGGTTTTAGTGGTTGTGGTGGTTCTTCAACAATTCCTCCTGGCAGATGGGCTGACTTTGGTGGCTATAGTGCTGGTGGATTTGTTAATGTTGATCCAACAATTACCGGTGTTGACTTTAAAGTTCTTGGGAATGAATTTGTTCCTAGAGCTGGACAGGCTTATAACTATAATCCAACAAACTTCTTCCAGAGACCTGATGATAGATTCAATTCAGGATTTTTTGGTAAGTATGAAGTGTCTGATAATGCAGAAGTGTATGTAGATATGACTTATATGAAGTCAGAATCTAATGCTCAGATTGCTTACTCAGGAACTTTTGGAAACATTACAGCATTACCGTGTTATAACGCTTTCTTATCAGAACAGCAATATAACGCAGCGTGTGGTGATTGGACTGGAATGGGCGGAGACCATGCTCCTGATTTTGCATCTGGTGCAGCAGCTCTTGCTTATCTAGCTAATCTTGATTTAGCTGTTGGAGATGGATCAATTCTTGGATATAAAGCGCCTTTATATTCTCTTAAGAGAAATGTTGAGGGTAACCCAAGACAATCTATCTTTGCTTACAAAAGCTTTACACAAACTGTTGGTGTAAGAGGTGACATAAATGACAACTGGTCATACGATGCTTACTATCAAACATCAAATGTTGTGTATAACAACGAATATAGAAATGACTTATCTGTAACTGCTATCAACAGAGCTGTTGATGTTGTTTCAGTTAATGGTGTTCCAACATGTGTATCAGCTCTTAATGGAACTGACTCAACATGTGTGCCTTATAACCTTTTCCAAGGTGGCCTTCCAGGTGATCAAGGAATCCAAGGGGTAATAGATGGCGGACAGGAACTTCAAAGCTATATTGCAAATTCAACATACATCAACGGTGATGGTGAACAAACTACATTTACTGCATATGTAACTGGAGATACAGGCTACTCAATTCCTGGTGCTCCTGGAAACGTTTCAGTTGTTGCAGGTTTTGAGTCTAGAGAGCTTAGCTCAGATTTCAGACCTGACTTACCAAGCAGAACTGGTGATAGATCAGGTTCTGGTGGTGCAACGCTTCCATTAGGTGGTACATATGATGTTGATGAATTCTTTGTGGAGCTAGGTATACCAGTTACTGATACAGTAAGTATGGATGCTGGATTTAGATCTGCAGATTATTCAACAGGAAATGACACTACAGCTATGAAGCTAGGTGCTTTCTGGACAGTTAACGACAAGGTATCCGTAAGGGGATCTTTCCAAACTTCTCAGAGACACGCTAACTTAGCTGAGCTTTATCAAGGTATTGGACAAGGATTGGTTGATTTAGACTATGATCCTTGTGGTATTGATCCAGATACTGGTGCAGCTCCTATTGCTACTCAGGCGCAGTGTGAAAACACTGGTCTTCCAGCAAATCTTTATGGAACTGACCTTAAGTCACCTGCTGACCAATACAATATCCAAACTGGTGGTAACCCAAATGTTAATCCTGAGGAATCAGAGTCAATAACAATTGGTGTTGTGCTTAATCCAATGGATGGATTAACTCTAACAGTCGACTACTTCGACATAACTGTTGAAGATGGTATTGGAACTGTTTCACCAAAAACAGCACTTGATAAATGTATTGAAACCGGTGCTGCTGCTTTTTGTAACCTAATTAACCGTAATCCAGTAAATGGATCATTATGGCTAACAGGTGGATATATTAGTGCTCAAATAACTAATATTTCTGAAGAGCAAACAAGTGGTATTGATGTCATCTTTGATTATTCAGTTGACACAAACTGGGGTCCATTAGTTGTTTCTGGTGTAACAACACTATTAGATTCATACGACATAATCGAACTTCCTGGTGAGGCAGCTATTGGCTGTTCTGGAAACTGGGGTGGTTCTTGTGGTAAGAATCCTATGCCTGAAGTCATGGGTTCATATACTGTTGGTTTAACAACAGAATTTGATACTGATGTTATTCTCGGTGTGAGATACTTAGGCGAAACAGATGACCTTAACGCTAACGATATTGATTTTGATGCATATACATACTTAGATGCTACTGCAATCTATTCTGTAAATGACAACATGTCAGTAACACTTGGTGTAAGTAACTTGCTTGATAAAGAGCCAGGTTACACATCAGATGCTGGAACAGCTCCAGGAAATGGTAATACATTCCCAGGCTATTTCGATGCATTTGGTAGACATATTCACTTATCTATTAATTATTCATATTAATATTTAAGCAATATTAAAAAAGGGGGCTGAAGTATATGGCCAAAGAACAGCTTGAATTTTTTACAGCTCAACTTACTGAACAAAAAGCTGAAGCCCTCAGTGAAATTGAGGACGCAAGACAAAGATTAAGAGTCCCGCCTGAATGTAAAGATGAAGCCGACCGAGCATCATTTGAAATGGATTCACAGCTTTACTTAAGAATTGTTGATAGAAAATCAAAACTCGTCAAAAAGATCGATTTCGCGCTTAGACGAATTAAAACTGGTGAATACGGCTATTGCATGGAAACAGGTGAACCTATTGGAATTGAAAGATTAATAATCAGACCAACCGCTGAATTCTGCGCAGATATTAAGTATATAAATGATGATCAGGAAAAACACTTCGCAGAGTAAAGCCTGATCAATTCAACTTAATTCAATATAATATATCAATGAAATCAATTACATCTTGGATGTTATTTCCTGCTTTAATTTTTAGTGTTTCTCAGATCTTTGCAGAATATGAAAATACCAATGGTAAACCAATTGAAAAGTCTTTCAGGGATCTATTGGAGTGGTCTACTAGCGATGTTGATACAAAAATTGATCTCATTGAATTATCAGATGATTGGAAAAATCTTAATTTAGAAGCAGATAATAATTACGCAATTTGGATTGGGCACTCAACATTCCTGATTAAAAAAAATGGTTACACAATTTTAACTGATCCGATTTTCTCTGAAAGAGCGTCACCATTTAAGAGCATAGGACCAAAAAGATTAATACCACCAGCAATACCTATTGATAGCCTTCCTAACATTGACTTTGTAACAGTAAGTCATAATCACTACGATCATTTAGATACAACAAGTCTAAAAGAGATTTATTTAAATAATCCTAATGCTATTTTTTTAGTTCCAGCCGGTGATAAGAAACTATTAAAAAGAAAGGGAATAAAAAATATCTTTGAATATGAATGGTGGAATGGGTACAAAGCAAATAATCTTGAATTAACATTTACTCCAGTCCAGCATTGGTCAAAAAGGGGACTCTTCGATAGAAATAAAAGCTTGTGGGGAGGATGGTTCTTTAAATTTGATGACTATTCTATATTCCATGCAGGTGATACAGGTTATTCAAATGACTTCAAGGAAACAAAATCTAGACTGGGCTCACCGAAGTATGCTTTTATTCCAATAGGTGCATACGATCCTGAATGGTTTATGGCGGAAAGTCATGTTAATCCAGAAGATGCTGTTCAAATAATGCTTGATTTGGGTGCTGAAAATAGTTTTGGAATGCACTGGGCAACTTTTAAGCTCACTGATGAGGATACGTTGGAACCAAAAGAAAGGTTAGATAAAGCAATCAGTAATATAAATAAGGATAATTTCATTGCTCCTAGTCCAGGTTCAGTTATAAATTTAGATTGAATAAAGATTTACTTCAAAAATATACTTAGGTAATATCAGGAACTTCTTGGGGCCATAGCTCAGCTGGGAGAGCGCAACGCTGGCAGCGTTGAGGTCAGGGGTTCGATCCCCCTTGGCTCCACCAATAGTTTTAAAATGAAAAAATCAATATCATTAATAGGCATGGCTGGGGCAGGCAAATCGTCCATCGGGAAGAAGCTAGCAAATTATCTTAAATTTGAACTAATTGATAGCGATCAATTAATTGAGGCAAATCATAATAAATCACTTCAGGAAGTTCTGGTTGAGAATGGTATTCAAGAATTTAAAAAAATTGAAGAAGCGGCAATTTTATCGGTTGAGTTCAATCAAACTGTATTAGCAACAGGAGGCAGTGCAATCTTTAGTAAAAAAGCAATGAATTTTATTAAAAGTAACTCATCAGTGATTTATTTAGAAGTGTCCTTCGAAGATATAATGGATCGCATTCCTGATTTCTCAAACCGAGGTTTTATTAAAAGAGCTGACCAAACAATGGAGGATGCTTTTAATGAAAGAGAAAGTATATATAGAGAGTTTGCTGATCATATCGTGACAAACAACGACGGTGTAGAATCTTGTTTTAATAAAATTCTTAGCGTTATTTAAAACTTATCTTAGTTTCTCTTGTTTAGCATTTTCCATGCTTTAGATGTTATTTCCATTCCTAGAAATGGCTTAACTAACTTATAGGCTAAACCAGGAATAACTGTACTCTTTCCAGCTATAGAAGCTTTCTCAGTCATCTTTACAACCTTTTCAGCAGAAACCCACATCCAAAAAGGTATTTTCTTTTCAAGATGATCAAGACCAGCTCTTTTGTGAGCGTTTGTTTTTACATATCCTGGAAGTGAGATGGTGACCGAAATATTCTCATTTGCTAACTCCTCGCCAATTGATCTTCCGTAAGAATAAATACCAGACTTTGCAGATGCATATAGTGAAGATTTAGGCATTGGTGTTACTGCTCCTATACTTGAAATGATTACAATCCTTGAAGCATCTTTCTCTTTTAATCTTGGAACCAATCCCTCAATTAAATCAATTACTCCTCCACACAAAAGATAATATAATTCGTCTCTTTGCAATGAAGAGCTATCACCAGCTTTACTCATCATAGTTATACCGGCATTCGCAACGACTAGATCTGGACAATCTACTTTATCAAGCAGCTCTAAAATAGAATCTTTCTTTGAAAGATCCAAATGATAATAGTTATTATTATTATTTTGAAAGAACTCTCTTGCTTTTTTTGATCTTTCTTCGCTATGAGAAACTAAATCTAAAGACCAGCCATTCTGGTTTAAATACTTTGCGTACTCAAAACCAATTCCTGAAGAAGCTCCTGTGATTAATGCTTTTTTCATCTTTATTTTTTAATTGGGATTATAATCTTTTTTATGAAACATTTTGGATTGAGATCAACATTTTCATTGATTGTTGCGATCACTTTTATCAACTCTTGCGGTGGCGGTGGCGGAGGAACTGATCCAATACCTCAGATCTCAAACACCTCTCCCTTTTTTGTAAATAATATTGGTGAGATTGAAGTTGATGAAATGCAATTATCTGTTGCTACCATTTCTGCTAGTGATAATGATGGAGATATACTTCAATATAGTCTCTCAGGGAATGATCCTTCCTATTTTTCTATAACCAATGAAGGAGTAATTACTTTTAATCAGCCCCCCAGCTATTTTGATAAGAATGAGTTCTCAATTTTGATTAATGTTACTGATAATATTGTTTCAATCACTCAAACACTTACAGTTTTTCTTTTAAGAGTTTGTTCAGATAGTTTTTTAGGAAAAACAGTTTGTTTTGAAGAGGAAAATACAACTGTTGAATATGATAGATCAAATGATTATCCAACATGGCAAGATTGGGATGGCGATTGTCAGAATAATAGACATGAAGTGCTTGAATCTGAGCATATTGATGATGATTCTAATCACCCCTTAGTTTTTTCATCAGATGGATGTTTCGTTAATTCTGGCAAATGGTTTGATCCATACGATAATCTTTATTATTTTTCTTCTTCTGAAGTTCAAATTGATCATGTTGTTGCATTATTTGAAGCGCACAAAAGTGGAGCATGGAGCTTTCCAGCTTCAAGAAAACTAAAATTTGCAAATAATATTGATTTTGACGATCTTTTAATCGCAGTTGGAGGCTCATCAAATGCTAGCAAGGGCTCATCAGATCCATCTGACTGGATGCCAGATAATTCCTCTTATTATTGCGAATACTTAGATAAATGGCTGAATATAAAATCAGAATTTAGACTAGGTATTGACTCTGATGAAAAGGATGCAATCGAAAATTACTACCAAGAAAATAGTTGCCAAAACTAATTTTTAATAAAAATTGATGTATTATTTTTTTCTGGAGGAAATTTTATGAATAAAAATATTTTTTACTTAACAGCATTATTGTTTGTTTTTGGATGTTCTAATCAGTCTTCTGAAACTGAGACTGCAGAGAGTGCAGAAGTTGAAAGTGTTCTATTGGAGTATATGTGGTGTGATTATGGGCCAAATACTTCACCAGAAACCTTGAATGCTCTACGTGCAGATTTTAATGAGGTTACAAACAACTCGGATCATCCTGTTGTCAGTGCATGGGCTTATATTCCAACATTTGAAACTGATAATTATGATGCAGTTTGGCTTAATGTTTGGTCAGATGAAGATTCAAGAAATGCAGGCTGGGAAGATTGGCTAGCGAATAGCGCTGAAGATTTTGAGGCTGCACACAATGACACTCTTGATTGTCAGGAAGACAGAGTCTTTCATTTCACTGGAACTCCTGGCATGCAGCCTGGTGTTGAATGGTCAGATGAACCTCCCTTTAATGCAGATTATCATTTTTGTACTTTTGCAGATGGTAACGGTTTTGACGAACTTCGACCTGTAATGGCAAATTTTGATGCCTGGGTTGATGGTAGAGAAAAAGATAGCATGTGGTATGTATGGCATGATCCTCTTTTTGATACCTCAGGCGTTGAAGGATCTGTTGATAGTGTATATGACTATATGATTGGTTTTTATTGGCAAAATAATGATGAAAGAGAAGCTGGTTATGCTGCATATGCAGAGACTGATCTCCAATCTCAATTTGATGAGATTGAATCCTGTCAGATAGTTGAATTTGAAGGCTATCCTATAGTTCAACCATCCTCATAAGCCTAGTTTATTAAACTTAAAAAGGGAGCTTGCTCCCTTTTTTCATTTATACTTTAAAAATGTCAAAGCTATTTAATCTTCAAAATAAGAATGTCTTGCTTACTGGTGCTTCTAAGGGAATGGGGTTAGCAATGGCTAAAGGACTTGTAAGTCATGGAGCAAATGTTGTTATATCAAGCAGGAAACTTGATCAGTGTGAAAAAGCTACAGACGTTATTAATGAGTCCGTTGGCCAAGAAAAAGCATTTGCATTTGCTTGCAATGCATCAAGCAAAGACGAATTAAATGCGCTTGTAGATTTTTCAATGTCAAAACTTGGATCAATTACAACCTTAGTATGTAATGCTGGTGTTAATTCATTTTTTGGTTCTATGTCTGAAATAGATGATGAATCATATGATAAAACAATGGATACTAATGTTAAATCTAATCATTGGTTAATAAACATGGTCACACCTTCAATGAAAGAATCAGGAGGCGGATCAATAATGATTACTTCAAGCATTGCTGCTTTTCATGCTTCTGAAACTTTAGGAACATATAGTATTTCAAAGCTTGCTGTTTTAGGTTTAGTTAGAAACTATGCTTCTGAATTAGGTCCATCAAATATAAGGGTAAATGCAATTTGCCCAGGACTTGTGAAAACAGATTTTTCTAAACTGCTATGGGAAAACCCTGAAGCTGAAAAAGCTTCAAGTCAGAGAATGCCGTTAAGAAGACTTGGCGAAGCTGATGATTTTAAAGGTGTTGCAGTTTTCCTTACTTCTGATGAGAGCTCCTTTATGACAGGGCAAGCTTTAACAATTTGTGGCGGCGCAAGCATGTGGTCATGAAAAAATTAATATTTTATATCTTTCTGCTCTGTTCAAATCTTTTGATTTCAGAAGACTTTTTAATTAAATCAAAAGGTTATTTAGATGTTCAAACTGGAAATATTATTAAAGCAGATTTATTAATCCGTGATGGAAAGATTGCTGATATTGGAAAAATAAACTCTAAAGATGCGACAGTAATTTCTATACCAGATCTTATTTTGATTCCCGGTTTAATGGACAGCCATGTTCATATTGTTGGGAATGACTCAAAAGGTGAAGAATCAATTGCTGATTCATCTCATATGGGAACAGTGTGGGGCGTAGTGAATGCAGAGAAGACTTTAATGGCTGGTTTTACAACTGTAAGAAATGTTGGGGCAGCTAATTATGCAGATGTGTCAGTCAGAGATGCAATAGAAAGAGGAGTCATAAACGGACCTACAATGCTTGTTTCTGGTCCTGCACTAGGTATAACCGGAGGACACTGTGACCACAACTTATTACCGCCAGAATTTAACTATTCAAGTGAAGGAGTTGTCGACAGCCCTTGGGAAGCAAGAAAGATGGTAAGAAAAAATAGGAAGTACGGTGCTGACCTAATTAAGTTCTGTGCAACTGGTGGAGTAATGTCAAGAAATACTGATGTTAATGCAAAGCAGTTTACTTTAGAGGAGATGAAAGCAATAGTTGATGAAGCTCACAATCATGGTATGAAAGTAGCAGCGCATGCCCATGGATTAATAGGAATTAAAGCAGCGATAAAAGCAGGAGTTGACTCTGTTGAACATGCAAGCTTTATTGATGATGAAGCCATAGATATGGCAATAGAAAATAATACAGTTCTTTCGATGGATATCTTTGTTTCAGATTATATTTTAGGAGAGGGCGCTAAAGCTGGGATAAGAGAAGAATCTTTAAACAAAGAGAGATTGGTTGGACAAAAACAAAGAGAAAACTTTATGAATGCTCATAGAAGAGGAGCAATCATTACATTTGGAACAGATGCAGGAATATTTGATCATGGAGATAATGCAAAACAGTTTGCATACATGGTTGAGTGGGGAATGACACCGCTTGAAGCAATTCAGGCTTCAACCATCAAAACTGCAACATTGTTTGGTATTGAAAATACAGGACAAATTAAGGAAGGATTTGATGCTGATATCGTTGGAGTGATCGAAAACCCTCTTACTAATATTAGAACCTTGGAAGATGTAGCTTTTGTAATGAAAGAAGGAAAAGTTTATAAGAGATAATCTAATCTAATAGTTTAGTGGCCTCGTTAAAGTGTTTTCTACACAATACTCTGTATACATCATTTCCGCCGATTTGAACTTTTGAACCTTCAGTAATAACCTTTCCACTCTCATCAAGTCTAACAACCATAGTTGCTTTTCTACTGCATACATTGCATACCGTTTTTAGCTCTATTAAATTGTCTGCTAATGCCAAAAGAGCCGCACTTCCTTCAAACAACTCTCCCCTAAAATCAGTTCTTATGCCATAACACATTACGGGGATTTGCAACTCATCACATACTTTACACATTTGCAGAACATGATGCTTCTTCAAAAATTGAGCTTCATCAACAAGTATCGCATCAACCTTTCTTTGAGAAAGCTCTTTTTTTACATAATTATAAATTTTTAATTTTGAATCAATTACAACCGCTGAAGCGCTTAAACCAATTCTAGATTTTATAAGACCTAAATTCTTATCAGCATCCTCTCTTGGAATAAATAAAATTGTTTCATTCCCAGTCTCATGGTAATTGTGAGCTGACTGGAGTAGTGCAGTTGATTTACCAGCATTCATAGTTGAGTAAAAAAAGTGAACCTTAGCCATTAGCAAATTATAATGGTTTTATGAAAACTTTTGTTGAGAATGGAATTACTCATTTAGATCTTCATGGAGTTAGGCATCATGAAGTAAATGAACTTGTTCTCGATTTTGTTTTAAGAAACCAAGAATTAATTCCTCTAGTAATAATTTGTGGCAATAGTGTTAAGATGATTTCTATCACAAAATCCTGTCTAGATGCTAATGAAATAAAATATCAAGATATTAGGTTTGGATTAATCAGAGTTGAGAAAATTTAATTTATAATATTCGCATGAGCAAACTACCAGACTTACTTCTCTTTGATCAACAACTAACCGAAGAGGAACTCGCTATTCAAAAAACTGTAAGAGATTATTGTGATAATTCTCTAATGCCAAGAATTCAAAAAGCTAACAGAGAAGAGCTTTTTGATAAAGAAATTTATAAGGAGCTTGCGGACCTCGGCTTACTTGGGCCTCATATAAAAGGATATGGCTGTGCTGGAGTGAGTAATGTTGCCTATGGATTAATTGCCAGAGAAATTGAAAGAGTTGATTCTAGTTACAGATCAGCTTTCAGTGTTCAGTCTTCATTAGCAATGTATGCAATTTATAAATTTGGCTCAGAAGAACAGAAAGAGCACTATCTTCCTGAAATGGCAAAAGGAAATATCATTGGATGTTTTGGTCTTACTGAGCCAGATGCCGGCTCAGATCCTGCTGGCATGAAATCAGTTGCAAAAAAAGTAGATGGCGGATTCGAATTAACTGGATCTAAAACTTGGATAACAAATTCACCAATTGCTGACTTATTTATTATATGGGCCAAAGATGAGCAGGGCGTCTTAAGAGGATTCATTCTGGAGAGAGAAGATGCTAAGGGATTAGAGACTCCTTATTTGGATGGTAAATTTGCACTACGTGCATCTGCGACTGGGATGATATTTATGGATCAAGTATTTGTTTCTGAGGATAGAGTGCTTCCCGAGGTTCAAAGTTTTAAAGGCCCGTTTACTTGTTTAAATTCTGCAAGATATGGAATTGCTTGGGGTGTAATGGGAGCTGCTGAATTCTGTTGGGAGAAATCACTTGAATACACCCTTGATAGAAATCAATTTAATGCGCCGTTAGCATCTAAGCAACTTATTCAGAAAAAGCTTGCCGATATGCAAACAGAAATTTCATTGGGCATGCAGGCTGCTTTAAGAGTTGGCAGGTTGATAGATGAAGAAAATTTTGTCCCAGAAATGATCTCACTTATTAAAAGAAATAATTGTCAAAAGGCTCTTGAGATTGCTAGATCAGCAAGAGATATTCATGGTGGAAATGGAATCAGTGACGAGTATCACGTTGTGAGACACTCAATGAATCTAGAAGCTGTAAATACTTACGAGGGCACAAGTGATATTCATGCCCTCATACTTGGTCAAAAACAAACTAATATTTCTAGCTTCTAATTTAAATATTTAGCTAAAAATTTCTCGTAGTCTTCAAAGAGTTCCAGTCTTGCTGTTTCTCTTCTAAAGCCATGACCTTCTTCACCTTTAATAATGTATTTGTGCTCTTTACCATATTTTTTAAGCTCATTAACCATATCGACTGTTTCTTGGAACCTTACTTGGGTATCTCTTCTTCCTGTTATTATTAAGACAGGATCTTCTACATTTTCAGCAAAAAATAATGGGCTATTCTCATAAAGATTTTTATAATCTTCTGGATCTCTTGGATTTCCTTTTTCAATATATTCCATGGGCATACCCAAATCACTCCATTGGAGCCCTCTCAAATCCATGCTTGTAAGATCATACACCCCGACATAAGCAATAATACATTTGAATAGTTCTGGATTTTTAGTTGCTGCCTGCATGGCTGCATAACCTCCATAAGAAGCTCCTGAAATACATACATTATTCATATCTACATAGCCTTGCTCATTAGCCCAAAAGAGTGCGTCATATTTATCTTCTTGCATGCTTTTACCCATCTCATGATTTGCAAGCATCATCTCTTTTCTTCCATAACCGGTTGATCCTCTGTAATCCATCTGAATCACTCCATAACCTCTAGTTGCATAAAACTGAACTTCAGGATTGTATCCCCAATAGTCTCTTGCATTAGGACCTCCATGTGGATGAACAATAAATGGAATTTTTTCTCCTTCTTTATATGTTGGAGGTAAAGTTAAATATCCATGCAACTTAATTCCATCACGACTCATGTAAGTAAAAGGCTCCGTAGATGCAAGCTGGTAATCAGCTAACCATGGCGCATATGAAGCTATTCTTTTAACTGGTGTTTTGCTATCAGAAATATCAAAAAGATAAACAGAACCTGGATCCTTGTCACTTTGAACTCCAAACAAGAATCTAGTTAAGTCATCACTCCAATCAAAAACAGAGACCTCATTGCCTGGGAAAGCAGCCTCAAGCGACTTATTTACAGTTGCGAAATACTCATCAAAATATATTTTTTCAGTTTTAGCTCCTTGATAAGAGAAACCGTAAAGCTCTGAACCGTCAGGCGAGAACCACATATCTAGAGAATAATCTCCATGCATAGGACTCGACAGATCATAATCAGGATCATGGTAGATCATCTCTAGATATTCACCAGAATCCATATCATATGACCACATAGCATTAGTATCTGTTTCATTTAAGATTCTTCCATTTGGTAAAACTGCTTGACCAACCCCAAGAACAGTTTTGTTATCAATATCAAAATATGATGGATAAAAACATGCCTGTTGATGAATGCAAGAGTGAACCTTTTCATATCCATCCGCAGTAAATTTATAAAAAGTTGTTTCAATTCCTTTATTTGGACCTTCTTCCATAAAAGTTGCAAAACCTCTTGGCACACCTTCCCAGTCTACTAACCAATATAAATCTCTGGATCTACTTCCAGAATTGAAAAGACTTATTAGTACCTTGTCTGGAAATCTTGGGAAAACGCCGTATAAGCTTGGAACTTCAAATCCTGGCTTATTTTTAAAACGTTTTGCTTTTATTAAAAGTGTTGTATTTTTTCCATCTCTATCAATCGTGTACATACTTGCCGAATCTAATCCAGCTCTAGAATCTCTTGAAACTAATAATTTTTTATCATTTAGCCATCTAAAACTTGTTATTGATGTTCCAGCAGTTGTACCAGAGAGCACTTTTGGCTCCATTGTTGATAGATCCGTAACCACTAGGACTCTATCAGTAGCCATCATTTCCTGATCAGTTTCATCTTTGATATCACATACATTTTCATCAACCGGGACCATTGCAGCCAAAAATTCACCTGATGGTGAAAGCTGTTGCTGTGTTCCTTTTCCATAACAGACAAGCTTATCAAGGGGTATTGGAACATATTCTTCAGTTGAGGAAGCTACTGAAAATACTAGAAAAAGTGATAAAGAAAGGCTTTTGAGGCCATTTTTAATATTTTTTAATACATTAATGGTATTTTGCATTTTTTTTATATCTCCGATTGAAAATTTTTTAGATTGTGTAAAGTCTACTTTACAGAGTGCAAAATTAAAAGATATTAGAAGAAAAAACATAAAAAATCCCTTTATTTAAAAGATAATTTTATTTAAAAAAACTGTTTACAATAAGGTTACCTATAGGTATATTGTTGGAATCGGAACATGTTTCCGGTGTAATTTTATGCATATATATGGGGAAAATATTATGAAAAATTTAAGTTTTTTAACTTTGTTTGCTTTCCTTAGTGTTGGTTTTGTTGTCGCAGACGAGCCAGTTGATGAAGATGTTGAAGTTGTTACAGAGGCAACAATGTCTGAATCATCTGATGCAGCTGATGACGAGGATGTCCAAGAGCTAGGAAGAGTAAGCGTAACTGGTTCTAGAATTAAAAGAGTTGATATTGAGGGTGCAACACCTTTAATAACAATTACTAGAGCTGATATTGATAACGCAGGTTTCCAAACTGTTTATGACGCAGTAAGTAACCTTACTCAAAACACAGGTAGTGTTAATGGTGAAAACTTCCAGGCTGGTTTTAATGCTTCATTGCAACCAATCAACCTTAGAGATTTCGGACCAGGTAGAACACTTGTACTTGTTAATGGTAAGAGAACTGCAGACTATCCGTTCCCATACAATGGTGAATCAGCTTCTTTTAACTGGGGTGCAATTCCACTTGCAGCTGTTGAAAGAATTGAAGTTTTAACTTCAGGTGCTTCATCTATTTATGGTTCAGATGCTGTTGCAGGTGTTGTAAACGTTATATTAGTTGATGGATTAGAAAGACAAACTGCAAGAGTTGTTGCCGGTGGTGGTGTTAACGCAGGATCAGGCGGTGAGACTCTTAACCTTGAATTTGCAGGTGGAGGATTTGGTGAGAGATATTCCTATACATATGCATTAGAGTATTATGATGAAAAATCAGTGCCTATAAGTTCAAGAAGTGAGCATGACTCTTATAAAGATGCGCAAGATGGTGGTTTACCATCTAGAGGTCTATTAATAAGAGACCAATTTGGAGGAAGATTTAATCACTACACTCCTGAAGAGCTTATTGACGGTTTAAATGCAACATTAGATCCTTCTTCAGGTCTCGAGCCTACAGCTGGATATACATGTCAAGATGCAGGTGATTACTTCGCACCAACTGAAACTGAAATAGGTAACTATGTTCCATTTGCTGTTGGTTCATGGTGTGCTATTGACACGAGTTCAAATGGTTCTTTAACAAACGAAAGAAAAAGAACTGCTGCATTCCTATCAGGAACATATGAGCTTACTGACTCTGTTGAAGCTTATGCTAAATATGTTTACTTAGAGACAGATACTATCGGAACACTTGATAACTTATTTACACCTTTTGTATGGGTAGCAGGTCCACAAAGATTTGGACGTGTAGATAGTGCTTGGTATCCAAACACTTCAACTAACCCAGCAACAGGTGGTTTCCAATTTGATCCAGGTTACTCTGCATTTATGGATTTCAGAATCCAGAAGATTTTCCCAGGAGTATATAGAGGATCATCATATGTTGAAGATACTTCAACAATTGATTTTGGTCTAAGAGGTGTTCTTAATAACGGTTATGAGTGGGACGTATCATATACAGAAAATACATATGATGTTGTTCAAACAGGAAGAAACTTCCTTGCTAGCGCTCTATACGACAAAATCCATAACATTGGTGGTGTAGATGGTTTTGGTAACCCTTGTGTACTGGATACTAATGACCTCATTGACGGAGATCCAGCGAATGGTGAAGTTGATGACTGGTGGGGTATCTATGGTTATTCAGCTTTTTATAGCCAACCAAACTGTTATAACTGGGATTGGTATTTAAGTACTCAAACTCCTGCTGATGCAGAAGCTTTAAGAGTAGACAATGTTGAGCCTGCTGATGCTTTCAGTGAGCTTTTCCAAGCTACTTTGACTGGTGATTTAATGCAGATGCCTTATGGCCCACTTTCATTTGCTGCAGTTATTGAAAATCAAACAAAAGGTTACGAAGTAAATCTAAGTGATCTTAACAAGCAAGGACTCCTTTGGGGTATTGGTGGTGTTGACGGCGGCGGTGAAAGAGAAAGAAACGCTGTTGGTGTTGAGTTAAACATTCCAGTTGCTGAAAATGTTTTAATAAACGTTTCAACAAGATGGGACGAGTATGATGACGCTGTTGTTAATGTTGACAGAAGAACTGCTGGTGCATCTATGGAGTGGAGACCAAAAGATAACGTTCTCGTTAGAGCTTCTTGGTCAGAATCATTTAAAGCTCCTGACCTACCTTACTCATTTGTTGGTGAAAGAAGATTCTTTACATCACAAACTGACTGGTACCAGTGCTGGTATGACGGCAACTTTGGTAATGGTGGAGAAGGTTGTGGTGGTGCTTATGGCATTATCAACATTGACGGTATAACAACTGGTAACCTTGGTCTTAAAGAAGAAGAAGGTGATTCATATGCTATTGGTGTCGTATGGGAGCCAATGGATAGAATGGTTGTTACAGTTGATGCTTTCCACATTCAATTAGGTGATATCGTTTCTACTAAATCATTAAGTGCTTTAACACTTGACGAAGCAGTATGTAGAGCAAGAGCAGCAGGTGACACACTTGATGCATTCCCTGATTATCCTGATTCTTACTGTGCCCAAGTAATTGGTAACATTATTAGAGGTGGTAAAGACTTTACAGTTAACCCAACTCCAGAAGGTAGTATTACTGCAATCTATGAGACTCCAGTAAATATTGCTGGTCAAGAGTTCCTAGGTGTTGATACTGCTGTTTCTTATGCATGGGTGACTGATAAGGCTGGAGACTTTAACTTTAGCGTATTTAGTTCACATCAAATTGATCTAAAATATGCTGAAGATATTGGTGATCCACTTCTTTCATACATGAACAACACCTATACACCTAGATCTAGACAGTCTGTAAGACTTGGCTGGACAAGAGGTGATTGGGGTGCTGGTTTGTCAGTACTTAGAGTTGGACATATGGAATACCTCGACGGTTCAAAAGGTAGCCCATATTTCAATACTAACGTTACAGTTAATTACGATCTTACTCAGGATTCATTCTTAGCGTTTACAGTTACAAACTTATTTGACGCTATTCCGGATACTGATGCTCCATATGATAGAGGAAGTTCTTTCTATCCATATGGGTTTAACTCATTCAGATACCCAAGATTTGGCCCAGAGGCTTATCTTGTATATCAAATGAGATTCTAAGATTAGGAATTATTAAAAAGGAGGCTTTTGCCTCCTTTTTTTTGTCAATAAATTAAACATTTTTTACTCGGTAAATTTTAAGTAAAAATAAGAGTTTTAGAGTATAATTTGTGGTCACTTAAAGGGACATAATGATGCGTTTTAAAATGAATAAAAATATTCTTGCTCTTTCTTTGTTTTCAGCCTTTTCTTTTGTCATTAATGCACAAGAGACAACTACTGTTAATGATGTTGATTTACTTACTGAATCAATAAACATTTCAACTGATAGCCTTGAAAACTCTGCTTTAACTCAAGAGCAAATTAACAAGCTAGATGAGACTACAAGGATCTTATTAGCTGACTATCAATCTACTTCTAAAGAGTATGAGTCATTAAAACTCTACAATGACCAGGTTCAAAAAATAATTAACTCACAAATTGAGGAAATTGCTAATATATTATTTCAAATAGATGAGCTTGATAAAACCAATCAGAAGATTGTCCCGCTTATGATAAAAATGATAAATGGCTTAGAAGACTTTATAAATCTTGATGTCCCATTCTTAATGAAAGAAAGGCAAGATCGCTTAGCAAACTTGCGTTCCACTATGGATAGAGGCGATATCTCAACTTCAGAAAAGTTTAGGCTTATAACAGAAGCTTATAAAACCGAGCTTGAATACGGAAGGACAATTGAGACCTATAGAGACACAATAAACATTGATGGTGTAGACACAAGTGCTGATTTTCTTAGAATTGGAAGAATAGCATTAACATACCTTACAACTGATGGAAGTAAGGGTGGATATTATGATCTTAATGAAAAAACGTTCTTGAAATCATCTGGCTCTATCAAAAGAGCTACTGAGGATGGCCTAAAGATTGCTGCTAAGCAAGCACCTCCAGCTTTAATTCAAATTCCAATTTACAAGGATTAAAAATGAAAATTAGATTTTTACCTTTATTACTAATCAGTTCTTTTGTTTTTGCGCAAGAAAGCGTTGAACAGCCTGTCGAACCAATAATTACAGACCTTGATAGGTTGGTTGAATCAGTGAAAAAAACAGCTTCATCTCGATCAGCTGAGGACAATGCAAGACTCCAAAGATTTTTAGCTGATAAAAACAGACAACAGTATCTTCTTAATCAAATGAAAGCAAAGCTGAATGCCGAAGAAGACAGAAGTGTAAGGCTAACAAAAGAATACGAAGATAACGATGCAAGACTTGCTGATCTTGAAGAGCAGCTTACTTTAAAACTAGGATCTTTTGGTGAGCTCTTTGGTATTGTTCGACAAACAGCTGGTGAATCAAAAGGACAATTCTCATTATCTCTCACAAATATTGAATATCCAGAAAGAATTGAATTCTTAGGAGACATTGCTGAGAGAAAAAGTCTAGACCTGCCAACAAATGAAGAGCTAGAGAGGCTTTGGTTTGAGATATTAAATGAATTAAATCAAAGTGGAAAAGTTAAGGAATACAGTACACAAATCCTTTCTAAATCAGGAGAGGTTGTTGATGCTGATATTTTAAGGATGGGTGTTTTTAACTCAGTGGCAAATGGAATGTACCTAAACTTAGTTGCTGAGCAAAACGTACTTGAATATTTACCTAAGCAACCTGATGGCGGGATAAGACGATCAGCAAAAAGGTTACAGAACTCAGATAGCGGAACTTATCATGAAGTTTATATAGACCCAACTAGAGGATCTCTACTAACAAAACTTATCGATAGAGCAGGGTTTTTTGAAAGAATCAATCAAGGTGGCTTTGTGGGTTATATTATTATCCTATTGTTTGTAATCGGAATTGTTCTCGGTGCAATGAGATATCGCTTCTTAACTGCTGAATCTAAAGTTCTTGATGCAGAATTAGCAAGCGGTAATTTTTCTGAGAATTCTGTTTTAGGAAAACTTAATAGGATATTTAAAGACTACAAAGGAACTACTCCTGAAGATCTTGAGGCACAACTTGAAGATGTTTTATCAAGAGCCGTTCCTGTTCTTGAGCAAAATCTCAGCACTATTAAATTATTAGCAGCTGTTGCTCCTCTTCTCGGGTTATTAGGAACAGTTGTAGGTATGATTGAAACTTTTCAATCCATAACACTGTTTGGTACAGGAGATCCAAAACTTATGGCCGGCGGTATATCTCAGGCATTAGTTACAACAATGCTAGGACTGATTGCTGCGGTTCCACTTCTTTTTGTTCACAATATACTCGAATCAAGAAGTAGAAGCATTACTCAAGTTTATGAAGAACAAGCAATTGGATTTATTGCTTCATTTTCAACTAGACAAAAATAAGTATGTTTTATTACTTGTCTCTACCTTTTGTATCTTTGCTTGATTTTTTTGATAGAGGCGGACCTGTTATATTTATTTTATTCCTCGTGGCAATAATAATGATTACTCTTCTTGTTGAGAGATTAATATTTTTTATAAATGATCTTAAAAAGCTCAGTGCTGACAGAGTTTCGGAAGTTCAGGAATGTCCTTCAGATAACAAATGGATTAGAAATAAAATAAAATTAAAGAATATTTCAATCTTAAATTCAGAGTCTTCTAAAAATCTTCTTACAATACAAGGCCTAATAGCATTATGTCCATTGTTGGGTTTACTTGGGACTGTAACTGGAATGATTGAAGTATTTGATATCATGGCTATTACTGGTACTGGAAATGCAAGAGCTATGGCTTCTGGAATTGCGAGAGCAACATTACCAACAATGACTGGACTTTTCATTTCTATTGTTGGTTTATTTCTCCTTACGGCTATTAAGTCTTCAATAGAGAAAGCTACATTGGAAGTAAAACATACAATAGAAACAATTTAACATGATTAAAAGACGAAATAGAGCTAGAGACGAATCAACAATAGACATAACACCTATGTTGGATATTGTTTTTATTATGCTTATATTTTTTATTGTTACCACATCGTTTGTGAAAGAGACTGGAGTTGAGGTAAATAGACCTAATGCCTCTACAGCTGTGCGAGATGAAAGAGGTAATATACTTATAGCTATTACTGCAAATGATGAGATTTGGATAGATAAAAGAAGAGTTGACCTAAGATCGGTAAGGGCAAATGTTGAAAGACTAAAAGCTGAGAACCCTGAAGGTTCAGTAATAATTCAGGCTGATAAAGCTTCAAAAACAGGTTTTTTAGTTGAAACAATGGACCAAGTGAGGTTAGCCGGAGTACAAAATGTTTCAATCGCTGCTGAACAGGATTAATTTAGAAAATAGATTAACCGTTTCAATAGTTGGCGGTTTTTCTATTGCCTTCGCTATCTTTCTAACCATTTATGTAATTATCCTACCAAGTGATAAAAATTTTGATACAGCAAAAGACTCTAGTCTTGTTGACTTTGTAAGATTAAGAAAAAATGACTTCTTGAACGAAAGGGAAAGAGCTCTTCCGGAAAAACCACCTCCACCAAAAAAACCACCTCCACCAAAGCTAGAAACTCCTGAAGTTGTTCAGCCTGTTCAGAACTTAAACATTAAGTTCCCAACTTTGAATACTCCAGTTGATTTAAAAGGTGCATTTCTGCGTGGTGCAAACTCTTTAGCTTCTAATAGTGGACTTATACCTTTAGTAAAGATACAGCCTAAATACCCTCGAGAAGCATTAAAAGGAGGTAAAACAGGTTTTGTCACAGTTCGACTGACGGTTGATGAGAAGGGCAGAGTCATAAGTGCTATAATTGAAGAGTCAAGACCACCTAGGATTTTTGATGCTGCTGCTATACAAGCAGTGCTCAAGTGGAAATTCAAACCTAGAGTTATAGATGGAGTTCCTGTTAAACAGGTTGGTCTTACTACTATTGAGTTTAATTTATGATGAAAAGATTTTTACCTTTAATTTTGATAGCTAGTTTTAGCCTCTCATCTGCAGAGCAGGCAATAACACAATGGGTTTACAATACCTTGGAAAGAGCTCAGGCAAATTTAGACAAGGGTAATCTTGAAGCTGCAGAAAGGATTTATTATGACTATGCTAATGATACTTGGTCTTCACGTTCCTATGATCATTTTGTAATTCTTAGAACTTATGCTTATTTCTTAATATCATATGATAGAAACGAAGAAGCTTTGAAGTACCTCAAGCAGGCAAGCCTCAAACGAGATATGCCCCCTTATGATATTTTTGAATTAAACTTTACTCTTGGTCAAGTTTATTATGTTAATGGCGATAGAGAAAATGCCAAGAAAACTCTTCTAAAGTGGGTTGAAATAGGTGAGAAAAATAAACTAGATCTTAAACCTGAGGGTTACGCTATTCTAGCAACTATATATGCGCAAGATGAAGAATGGGGTAATGCT
>LUMQ01000093.1_pt1 | contig 22682 bp, 33 predicted proteins | sample 729621 | NCBI WGS metagenome assembly LUMQ01 (sample SAMN03860259, study PRJNA289734) | marine metagenome | biome: seawater column; feature: ocean; material: water; isolation source: Red Sea water column Station 12 - depth 25m | place: Saudi Arabia: Red Sea | collected 2011-10-15 | depth 25 m | reverse complement strand
AATTCTATTGTCTGCATCTCTACCTAATTCTAAGCTTGAATTTACTACAGAGGTAATTCCTGTTTGGGCAGCATCTATTGCCATTGTAACTGTTGTTGATGAAGCACTTGAAGATAGACCTGTGCCACCTGCAATGGTTAATGTCTCGCTATCCAAGTCAATATCAATAGTGCCACTGTCAGTAGTTACATCTAAATCTTCTGCTGTTATCTGTGCGTCAACATAAGCTTTTACAGACTGCTGTGTAGGCACAAGAGTGGCACTGTTAGATGTCATATCGTCTTCATCTACAAATGCCGTGATAGTTATTGAGCCATCAGATAGACTACCGTATGTAATTGTACCTGTGGTTGTTATTGCTGATGAACCGTTATCTATTGCACCAAAGCCACTTGTTATAGAACCACTGTTCAATGCACCTACAGTTGTAGCTGCAGTTGTAACAAGATTAGGCATAGCTGTTATTTCATCATCAAGATAGGCAGCTAAAGTTTGCACTGTAGTTTGTGCCATAGTGCCACCATGATTCATTACGATACCGTGTCCATCAGATACAGTGGTTGTGCCTATAGATGTATTACCATCAACTATATTAAGTTCTGTGGCAGTTGAATCGATAGCAGCTAATTTTGTAAAGTCTGCTTGCACTAATCCTGATACACCGTCTAATAAGTTTAACTCTGTAGCTGTAGCTGTTAGTGCTACGTTTTCATTTATCTTTGGTGAAGTTAGTGTTTTGTTCGTAAATGTTTGTGTATCTGCGAGTGTGGCTACAGTAGAATCTATTGCAAAAGTAACAGCATTACCACTCCCACTTGTATCAATACCTGTGCCACCTGTAAATGTAAGTGTTTCACTATCTAGGTCAATACTTAATGCACCACCACTATCAGCTTGAAAGTCTAAGTCTTCTGCTGTTAGTTGTGTATCTACGTATGCTTTTACAGATTGTTGTGTTGGTACGAGAGTAGCACTATTAGAAGACATGTCATCTTCGTCCACAAACGCTGTAATTGTTATTGAACCATCTGACAAACTACCGTATGTAAGTGTTCCTGATACATCAGCATTACCATTCATATCAATGGTTGTAGCTGCAATCTGCACTTCTGTATCAGCCACAATGTCAAGCTGTCCGTCTGTGCTAGAATTAATGTATATAGCTGTGTCACGAAACTGTAACTTTTCTGTGGATGCTACAAGTATATCATCACTAAACTCAAAGTAGTCTTCATCTTCCATCCACTTGAGTACACCATCTGATGTCTCACCGTCAAAGGTTACAGTAATGTCTGTACCTGCAGTGCCATCTCCTAGTGTAAGAGATGTGCCAAGCATCTTAGTTATAGGACCACCTTCGTTAGCAGTGCCATCGTGTGTGTGTCCAGTGCTTGCTTGAAAGGCTGCTAATAACTGATTAAACTCGTCATTAGTGTGGGCTGCCGTGATAACATCACCGTCAGAGTACGAGGATTGTCTTGTGTATGTTGCTCCCATTTACCTTCTTGCTCCTACTTGATATTCTAATTGAAAACCTTTTAGTGAATATGGTGCTGTCTCTCCACCATCATTTACTCTTAGTGCTACAGCAAATCCTGATCCCTCTACAGATTGTCTAAATAGTGGCTGTGATGCACCACCATATGTACCAACTACAGAAGAGGATGCACCATATGTGGTTGTTCCATATATCGCTGCTATGTCCTGTGAGTCTAACTCGTATGCAGCAGGTCTTGCTGAGTCTTTAGATTCATAATCATATCGTAAAAATAAATCTGCATCTATAGATGACTCAGGTTTAAAGTTTACAACTACACGTTGCATATGCTTTCGTATACCTGCATCACCAAATGTCATATCAGGACTTCTATACTTTGCTAGTATAGCTGTGCCATCAAATGTGTTACCCTGTTCTTGCCTATATACATAACCATTAGAAAAGTCACCGTGTAGAACTATAACATTTCCTGCTTTTACAAAGCTGTCTGTCGATGCAGGTTTAATACCTCGTAGCTCTGAAAACTCAAAAGTTTGTCCTTTTAATACACAGGCTATGCCTTTTGTAGAGTTTTGCCCTGTGCCATCTTTAGTAAAAAATATTCTATATTGTGTTCTATCTGGTATAACAACACTCTGAAACTCAGATGCACTAGACAGGTTTTCATCAAATATAGACTGCACATTGGAGCTAATTGTACCAAGCTCAACGTCACCAATTCTTGCTGTACCTGCAACTGTTCTCAAACCATCAGGTCCTAAGAATATCAAGTCACCTGCAAATTCTTGTATAGTGTTGCCGTTTATACAACCAATGTCTCTGGTAACAGCAGATATGGCAAAGTCACTAGAACTACTGCCACTCAGTTTAAATATTCTGTTTTCGCAAAAGATAAATAAGTTATCACGGAAAACTTTTAGACCTGTTATAACATCATCTACTTTTATACTTCCTGCACCACTGCCACTACTAAAAGCATCTTCGTCAAAAGGTTGACTAAATACTAATGTTTGTGGTGTTGAAGACTTACCTGCATAAAACATGTGACTTTTAAATGCTGTCACAAACTTAGACCCTGCTACGTCACTATTGCTTACATCTGTTGCTGACATTGCTGAGTTAAAGAATGTTGGAGCATTTGCTCCGTCCACAACTATTAACTTATCATTACCATCAAAGTTGTATCTTTCAAAAGCATACGTTCCTGCACTTGTTCTACCAGTATCTCTCTCTGTCCAACTAGAACCACCTGCTGTAGCACTAAATATCTTTTCACCTCTGGCTGCAACTACTAGATCACCAAATGTTGCTACCATCAAAACTTTTTCACTAGCAGAACTTGTTTGTGGTACGACAGCATTTACATATTTACTAAACCCATTTATTCTTCTGTATCCACCCTCTATGTCAGGCTCAAAGTTTTGTAGTTCTAATGCTTCTCCGGGTTGCATCATAAATGTAGAACGATTTAAAACTAATCCACCTTGGCAGTTAAAAGCTGTAGGCTGTACTTGCGATAAATCAGGCATATTACATTACTCTTGGATTTAAATCTAATACTTGACTTGGTGTTCTTGGTATATATGTAGATCTTATATATTCATATTTGTTTACTAGCAGTGACTGCATATTTTTTATACCTTGCTCAAATCGTGCAAAGTTAAGTTGATACTGTGCAGTCTCTCCTCTATACTGATACACAAAAGCTGTAGCACCATCCACTATAACTGCATCAAAACGTGCAGGTATACTTGTTGTGTCTCCATGTGCTGATAGATCTGTTGGGAAAGTATAATAATCAAATTTTATAGAATAAGATTTATTAGGATAAGGGTGTAGAAGATAATTGTTGTCTGGAGATCTAACCACATTTCTAGGAACTCCTCCTTGGTCAAACTGTGCTACTTGCACTCCACTACTATGAGCAGAAGCTGTTGTGCTATTTGCTCCACGTGAAACACCTGTAAAGGTTGTAGATGAAGTACCTGTGTAAGTAACCTCTTCATTGCCTATATGCAATGTGCCTGTACTATCAAATCCTGTTGTGCTAGCTACGGTTATTGTGGTTGCTGAGTCTGTTAATGAACCATCTAGTGTTGTAGTATTTATTTCATCTTCTTGGGTTACAAACTGATTTATATAATCATTGTACTGAAGAATGGATAACTTACCACCACTTGTTGCTAAATCTTCATCTTTAACTAATCTAAAAGTATTGTAGTCTACATGTTTAGTTGATGTAGGCAAACTATATCTAACTGTTCCTGCTGTAACTGTTTTTGTTTCGGTAGCATGATTAAATGGAAAGTTATATTCTTTCTGATTAATATACCTTATAGATTCATTCACAGCATTTTGTGCTTGCACCTGTATACCTCTAGCACTACTAAAGTTAGATGAAGTTAGCTGTACTTCATTTAGTCTTGCTAGTGTATTGTTTGTAAGTGTTAGATATGTTCCAGACATTATATCCTCTTAGGATTGTTTTGTCATATCTAGTATGATGTTATATGTTTCCGTGTTTGCAGCCCCAACAGTTGTAAACAGTATGTCACCTGTTTTACCTGAACCTGCATTATTTTGTAGACCTCCAAAGCTAGAGAAGTCATAGTATCCTTCAGTATCTAATAGTTTGTATGCTTCTACGTTTGATGTAGCATCCCAAAGTATTTGTACTTTCATTCCGTCATTTACAAAATGTATTCTATCTATTGTTACACCTGTGCATGTTGCACCTTTTTCACCTGCAGTTAATGAACTTACGTCTACCTTCTTAACGGCACTTTCTCCTGTACCGTCACTTACATTAGTGAACTTCATAACTAATCTATAAGGTGTGTCTAGTATTGTTTGTGATGTGACTGTATCTGCCATTAGTATTCCTTTATATTAAAATAGAGGGCAAGCTTTCACCTGCCCCCTAAATTATAATTTATGCAAGCTGATCCCTGCCCACTTCGTCAGCTTCCATCTCACCGATGTCACTAACGTCCTGTAGGACAGCATATACTCTGATCTTACCTGCAGAAAATGAAGCTCCACTTCCTGCTAATGTTAAGTCCAAAGTATCGTCTGAAGTGATAACTAAATCAGCAGACACGGTAACACTAGGAGCATAAGCTCCGTCAGATGCACCGTCAATGTCAAATGCAGTTACATACTCGTTATCATCTGCACCAGTGCCAAGGGCAGCAGTTGCGTCAGTACCAGTATTCATAGTTGCACTTGTTGTCACCTGAAAACCTGCAGCAATAATTTTGGTGTTTGCAGGTACAGTAAGACACTGTACTACATCACCGTTAGGATTAATGCTGTTAGCTGTTAGGTCAACGATTTGTTGCACATAATATGGCTGTCTTCCACGAGAAGAAGAACCATGAGTATTTGCAAGAGTTGCTGTAATTGTAGCCATGATTTACCCTCCCTTAGAATTTTGAGACATATATAGCACGTGTAAGTGCTTCAGGTCGTAATATTTTACGTCCATAGAGATGCATACCTCTGACGATGTCAGCAAAGCTGTCAGGGTCACGATATGTCTCTGTTTTGTTGATTTGCTCTGCAGTGGCTACTGCTGAACTATGTCCTGCAACGATTACACCAAAGTGGCTTGATCCTGTAGAAGTAGCTCCTGTTGGACCATTACCGACTTCAGGTAGGTTGTTTGACATGAACACTTTGAAGCCATGCAAGTTGCTAAAGATCATTCCATTTTTGAGTTCGTCCTTTGTAGAAACAAAGTCACCATTCATGATTCTGGAGTCTTCATCTTTTAGCAATTCAGCAAAGACTGGGTCGATTACAAGCCATCTTCCCTCTTTATCAACAAACTGTTGGTCAAGCTTTCGCCCCATTCTGTTGATAACAGCTAGAGGTGTAGCGTGAGCAGCAGTGGTATTAACACCATCGCCCTGACCTCTTGGCTGAACAACAATAGAGTTGCCTGAAGAACCACCGTTGAAGTCTTCAGCATCTACCTGCATAGTTGCAAGCAATTCGTTTGAAGCAGCAGTTGATACAGCTTTAGAACCAGACACAGATGTATTCACAGAGCTTGGTCTAGCATGTAGAGCAGTCTGTGCATAACCTGATAGGTAGCCTAGTACTTCCTGATCGTACTGATCTGAAAGTCTGTAAGCAGCCCTGTCAGTTGCTAAAGATTGGAAGTTGACATGTGAATGAGCTTCCTCAATGTCATCGACTTTAAATGCAAAGTAGTTTGCTTTGTCAACGACTAAAGAAAAGTCCTCATCGTCCAAGTCCTGAGGTGTGATTGTTGTGCCACGAGCATACGATTTTACCGTAATTTCTGGCTCTTTGATAATTTTAACAGTATCACCCATCTGAGCAATCTCACCGAAATAATCAGAGTTTGTGATACCTTCCACAACAGATGACTTACGAAACGCAAGTTGCACCTGTTTGGAGTAGATTACAGGACTAAAATTACCGTTGGGTAAGTTTCCGTATCCTGCAGCAGTTGAAAAAGCCATAGTTAATCCTCCTTACTTTTTCAGGTTCACAGATGCAAATTACAATTACTGATACAGGGGCTAATTCAAGTCTAGGTGCAGATGTACATTCTGGGCTAGTTAAACTAGGTTATTCTCATCACATTGTTTTTTGCTAGAATAACATGCACTTATAAGTTGTCCATAAAGGGGTTATACGTGCATGTTTGATAGTATACACATAGTTATATGTATAATTTATTAAATGTCAACACTTTTTTATCTAGCTGAACCAGAAACATCATATACAAACTTACCTGTTCGGATAGCTTCCATGACTTCATCTGCTCGCTTTTCATATTCCTGTGAGGACATTTTTTGTACTTGAGACTCTTTCAGATATGATGATTCATCATTTGTCTGAGGTTTAGTCCGTGACGTTTTAGTATTTGTTGCAAACGCAGCATCTTTAGATGTTGACTTTTTTTTGCCGATATTTCTATCAGCCTTATATAAGTCAATGGCTCTAGCTGCAGACTTTGCATCGTTGTCATTTTCGTACAGAGCTTGCTGTACCCATTTAGGTTGCTCTTCAGCCCAGTTATGAAAGTCATCGTCCTCACGGATGTCCACAAAATCAGGATGCAGTTTAAGTAACTCCACTTCGGCTCGTTCCTTTGTGGCAGATACCTGCATCTCGTCTATCTGTTTAATCTTGTCTTCCAAAGCTTTTGCTTGCTCTCGTGACTTTTTGATAGCTATTGTTTCCACGATGCCAGCAACATCAGGATATTCTTTTGCCCATGCTTCAATATCCTCGTCACTCTTTGGAAGTTTGATTTGTTTTTTAGTAGACTCGTCAAGCTGTGTGCGTAGCTGATCTATCTGTGATTGAAGGTCTGCTTCCTTTTGTTGAGCATGTCTTCGTAGATCACCGTACCTTTTCTTGAAGGTCTTCTCTTCTGCAGAGGTTGGTTCAGGTTCTTGCTCTTCAGCTTCTTCCTTCACCTCTCCCTTTTGCTCTGCGAGAAGTTGTTCTAATTCCTCTTCGTCCTTTTTAATTTTATCATCTCTTGAATATTTACGAGATGCCAACGCCATTACTTTTTTTGGTGTTGCGTCTTGCACCATTACTTTTGCTTCTGCCATTTACTTTACCTTTCGTTAGGGCTAACTGTATGCCATGTTGATGGGGAGTTAGGTAGCCAACATATCGTGGATTTATTTTTTACGTGATGAAGCCAATCCACCCTTCTTCATTTTCTTTGGTTTAGCTTTGGGTGAAGCTATACCACCTTTCTTCAGTCTTTGTGGTTTCATAGGTTTGGTGGGTACACCACCTACGTAGAAAGGTGTTCCTGCACTATCATAGTCAAAAAATGGTGCAGGTCCTGAACCTATAGGTCTATTGCTTCCTCCACCACTACCACCACTTCTAGGTGTTCCTCTTGCTATAGCTTGAGCTTCTCGCATCTGATCTTCAAATGCTGAAACTTGTTCTACAGTATCTAAGTCACCTGTTCGTCCACTACCTGCTCGTTCTTCTGCTCGTTGTATGTCAGGTCTAAGTTTTGCAGCTTCTTTTTGAAAGTTTTCAAACGCTTTGTTTGCAACATCTTGTCTGTTCTTTTCTATTCTTCCCAACGCATCGGCTGTCAAATCTTTCATACCATCTGGTGTCATTATTTTTGGTGGTTCATTAGGTTTGCTAGGATCTCGCTGAATACCTAATAAGAAGTCATCAACTTTTCCAACTTTACCTGTTGATGGGAATCTAGCTTGAGATTGTAGCTCAGTATCTGCTTTATACTTCTGATAGTCTGCATCAGATATAACACCTTTCCCATAAACTGATTTTGAAGGATCGCTAATTAAATTTTGTAGATTTTGCGTTGCTGTCATACGTGCTTGCCTAGATCTTTCAAACTCTTTATCTGTAAGTCTCTGTTCTCCAGAAGCATCAGGACTTAATAAAGTTTTGATTGTAGAAACTAGAGGACTTAAAAAGCTTAATAACCCTACAGGACTTTTCTTTGCTTGATTTATAGCAGAGTTTATTTCAGTGGCACTTGGATCTCTACCCATAGACATTCTTAGAGAAAACCTAACTTTGTCATATGTGGGCAAATTGTAGTAATCTTGGAATGTCAGTTTATCCATACCCTCTAAGTTTTTAATTTTGTCATATTCCATAGATAGATTATCAAGCGTAGTCTTTTGCAATCTTATAGGCTTACCATCACTAAATAAAGCATACTTACCTTTTCTATTCCCTTCACCGTATAAATCACTGTCTATAAAATCTCTTTCTTTGGGTAAGGTCATTCCTGCTGAATCTCTTGGATCAGGCAAACTATCGCCAGAAGATTCTTCTTGTCGTTGTCCATAATCTCCAGCTACAGCGTTATAGTACGATTCCTCTACAGGTGTATCATCTACAACGTATCCTTCAGGTAATGGATACAAAGGATTACCATCTCTGTCAAAGGACCACATCATGAAGTCATCAGGATTACTAGGATTAATTATCTTTTTTATCTGTATGTCTGTTGGTTGAACTGTAGCATCCAAACCTTCTTTTATCTGTTGCTCTTCCTCTGGTGTGTAAACTGTTGGGTCTGGTTGTCCTGTAGTAGCTGTTTGGAATCTGGGATCATCAAATAACCCACCACCATTTGCTAGGCCAACTGCACCACCTTCAGCTTTTTCTTCTTTATCTTTCATCTCGCCTGATACAACTATCAAGTCTGCCATGCCAAACGGAATATCGTCTGGTAGCTCTGCTTCTTCTGGGTTGCCAAGCTGTCCCATTTTTTCCATCATCTTCAAACCCTGCTTGGCATCTTGACGCATCTTCATTAATGTTTCAAGGCCAATGTATCGCACAACATCTGCAGGGAACACAAACTCTCCCTCGCTTAACATTGCAGGTATATCATCTTTTACTTCTTCTTTTAGTGAGCCAGAGGGAACTTTGTTGCCTGATGTTGGTTCTGTTTCGCCACCATCATCTTTCATGCCACCTTCATTCATAAAAGCCATTTGTGTTTGTTGCCCTAACATAGTTCCTCCCTTTTTAAATTTGTACCTAACCTCACTGCTTAACTTAGTTCCATCAGAAGCGTCCATTGGTTTAGGAGCATCTGCTTTTTTCATGTATTTAACACCTTTAGCAAATACTCTGTCTCCGACAACTGTGGCTATATCAGCACTTTTAACAGCTTGTCCAGTTTTCATGTCTACAAATAAATGTGTATTAGCAGGATTAAAACCTATTTCAACAACACCCTCATCCATTTCCTCTAAAACATTTCTTCCTGTGGTATACTTACCATCAACAGACATAGCAGGAAATTTAGCTTTTGCTTCTGGAACATCTAGTCCTTGTATTTTAGAAGCTATACTTCTTCTACCAGCTTGGCTAACAGTAAACACAGCATCTTGCACAGTCACAAAAGGTTGATAAGACAAGGCTTTACCATTGTAGTTTTTTTCGTGTACAGTTTGTAGCTTGTTCAGTCCTTTAGGAGAGTCTGGAATGTTAGAGCCTAAATTTAATCTTATACCTACTTGTTTTCCCTCTTCCACAGAAGCGTTCATTAAAGCATCTTTATCTGCCCCTCCTGCTGTTGCGTTTTTAGATTTTAATCGTAGATCCTCTAAAGTTTCTTTTGTGTAACCTTTTAAAAACTTGCCATCTTCAAAAGCTGGATTGACTCCTATTTCCAAAGGATCTGCCTTATTAGTAGACAAAACAGATTGAGTTGTAGGTAGCTTTTCTTTTGGTACTAGCCTATCAAACTTCTTGCCTATAACATCTTTAACATCAACGTCTGCTTTTCTAAAAAGTTGTTTTACATAAGGGTTGCCCATTTTACTTTCCTGTGTTGTTTACAGAGTCCCTGAGTTGTCGTAGTCTCTTGAGCATCATAATAGCACCTTGCGATCTGTGAAGCATAACAAGATCACTTGTCTGCTCCATGATAGCGTGATTTTGTGCTATAAGATAATTAACGTAATCACTGAAGCTGTCCCATTGGTCCTTGTTGTTCACCAAGGGCTTGAGCTTGCTGAGTAGCTTGTCCTGTAGGCTGTTGGCTTGGCTGTTGAGGTTGTTGTTCATTTCCTGTAAATCCTTGTTCCTGTGGCAACGGTACTTGCCCTGTTCCTATAGTCGCACCACCTGCTCCAGTTGGATCTTGGGGATTTGCCCCTGCAGGTGCTGTCGGCTGTTGTGGCTGTTGCTGTTGGAATTTTTTCATGATCTCTGCTTGCAGTGCAGCTTCGTCCATGTTGTTCGTCACTTTCTCTGGGTCTAAGTCAAGCGACTTGGCAATCTCTCTTATCACGTATTGAAACTTTGCAAAGGGTGCAAGTGACTGATTGCTTGCCACTTGTAAAAACTGCATAAGTCTCTGGCTACGCACTTCGTTTGCCATCAGGCTTTCTGTTCCACGAGCTTTAACTTCTAAGTCTCCCTTCAACATTTTATTGTCAAAGTTAAACTGCATGTTAAATCTAAACAGTCCTTCGCCTAATGGTCTAAGTAAATAATCGTCTACATTCTTTATAACATTCTTGATGCCACCACTCGCTGCGTTCATCAGCATAGATATACCTGATGCTGTACGTCCCACACCCATGACACCAGTTTGTCCGTGAGCAAAGCTTGGCAGTCCTGTACTTTCGTCTGCAAGCACTCTGGCTTTGTCAAACAGTTGCATGTTCTCGTTGGCTACGTTTGGAAACTTTGTGCCAAAGATAGCTTGTCCGGGTGCGCCCCCTTGTCTTCTAAATATTTTTCCGGGATATACACTTAGGTCTTGTCCGGGAACTAGATTGGTTTCATCTATCTCTATAAGTAGATTACCTGACATAACAGCATTGTCAACAGCCATTCGCATAAAACCATTCATCAACGTCTGTGTATCGTCCATGTTTTCTGCAATACCTACACCAAAAAAACTATATGGGTTAAGTTCGTAAGGGGCAGCCATGTATGGTATCTTTGCAGGTTTGAATGGATTCAGTACCATTCGTAGAACTTTACTGTTGCATATCCAGATGTTTGCCTGTATCTCATCGTGATCTGCTACATCGTCAGGTATTTCTACTCCATGTTCTTTTAACATCTCTGTATCTACCATGCCCCAATACTCTAGCACTTCGTATCGTGCAATCGCATGTTCAGGAGAATAGTCTGATAGATCGTCTTCCCAGTATTCTTTGTTGTAGTTTTCACCTAGTGCAATAGCTTCGTCAATGATCTGTCCTCTGAAGTGAGGTCTTTTCTTCAACGCACGTAGCTGTGATCGTGACATCTTGTGTCTTTCTATCACATACTGTGCTTCGTCCATGTTGTTTGCGTCTGGATCAGGGAAGAAGTTCCATACAGATACGTGCGAAACTTGTGGCACTGTTTTAAATATTGGTGAGTATTCGCCCTCTTCATCCCAGTTAGGATATTCTTTGTCGATTGCAAAAGGTCCTTTCATCACACCTGTGCCAAACAAAGCCATCTCAAACGCTGTGCTACGTAGATGCTTGTTTGCGTTTGACTCCTCTAGCTGATCGTGTATCTGCTTCTGCATATTCTTTGCAGCAACCATTGCAGGACTGAATGTTATGGCTGTTGGTGTTTTGCCCACACCCTCTCGCAAGTTATCTACATCCTCAAACTTACCTTCTAAAGGTCCTAGCTTTTCCATTAAGCTTTCTTTGGTAGCTCCTGCAGGTAAATCTTTACCATCCCCTGCAAAGCCATAAGGACTCTCTAAATCATCTAATCTTTCTCGTATCTCTTCTGGCTCTTTTGGGTCAAAGCTTACATCGGATACTACACCCTCTGGTAGTTCAGTTGGATCTACAGTAAGTGGAAACTTATTATTAGCAAACAGCACATCGACTATCTGCCCATATGCTGCAAGTGTTTTAGTTTTTGTTACCTTAATAAATACTCTTGACTTCTCTGCTTCTGTAAACTGTACATCTGAACCGTACAAACCTCTGTAATTTCTGTAGGCTCTCAACCATCGTTGTTCGTCTTGTTCTCTGTAGTCATCAGCTTTCTTGTAACGATCCATTATGAAAGGTATAATGTTTGAGCTATTGTAATCATCTTCACTTCCCACCTCTGTATCTTCTACAGCTATCGTAGAATCGTCCATGAAAACTTCTTCGTTTATATTATCTTCTGCCATATTAATATCCAAATGTTGCGTCTGCTACAGGCATACTGTTTGTTTGTCTGTTTGCAGGATCATAGTCAAATATACTGAACCTTGGTCTTGACATTATACCATATCTTAAAGCATCATACAAGTGATCTTCTGAGTTTGTGTCTATATCTTCAGGATTTTTTTTATCAAGTGGTATCGCAGGTAGTTGCGAAATAGTGTTAGTACATGTGCTGAAAAAAACCAAACGTGGCTCTTCTGTAAATTCATCAACTTGTAAACGTCTATGTATTTCATTTTTACCTGATACCCTGCTTCCTCGACTTCTATCAGAAGGTCTGAACCTACAGCCTTTCATAATCATTTGTTCTGCTAGGCTTGGTCCTGTGTCACCTCGTTTGTGCCAGAGAGAACTGTCCAACACTCCATACTTTATATTGCCATCTTCAGCTTCTGCATCTAGTATCATATCTGCTAAGTCTGTAGCTAATACCTTTGATACGTATAACTCTCTGTACACTACTAGCTGTTCTGATGGGCTAACAGCAAACCATACAACGGCAGAATGACTTCCATACCCATAGTCACATGCCCTAAACTTAACCCAGTTGCTAGGTATACGGAAAGGCTCAACCACATGTATGTTGCGATCAAACTCGGTGAAAGCTGCTCCCTCTTTAATATCCCAATCTCCCTCCAGTAGTTGTCTTCTTTGCTGTTCAGGAAGGGATAGAAGCATTGCTTCATAATCGCCCTGCTCTGAGAGATAAGGGTTATCTGTAAGTCGAGCAGGTATAAACCTACGTTTGAATAATGGCTGTCCTGCTTTTTGATGTCCTGCTGGATATTTGAGTTCCTCACCTGTTTCAATATCGGTGGCGTTGAATGAAATATTATACGGTGAAGGGTCAATAAACATCTTCTTTACCCAGTGGTGTCCTCGTCCTCCGGGGTTTGTTGTAGCTCTCATATACACAGGCAGGTCAGGAGATGTGGATCGTAAACGTGATCTCATGTAGTTCCAAGCGAATGGTGTTCCCCACTGTGTAAGTTCGTCAAAACCAATCCAGCTAAATGCTAGTCCTTGATATCGTAGTACATCGTCATCTCTATCTAGGTAAGACATCCACAGTCTCGCCCCTGACGGAGCAACCCACTGCATCTTTCGTTCTGACCACTTGATACCCTTCCATATTTTAGGGTAGAGTTCTTGACTTTTAAATATAAGTTCTCGTAACTCTTCTGTGGTGTGACGCAGTAGTAAGCCACTGAAAGAAGGATGCCCCATGTAACGCAGAGGATCGGCAAGCATTGCGTAACTTTTACCACCACCTGCTGAACCACCATACAGAACTTCTCTTTCATTTGCTGCAAGAAAAGCTGTTTGAGGACCTTCATTCGGCTTGAAGACAACATTCCGTGACTCTTCTATCGGCAGAGACTCTACTACTGTCTCTTTAACCTCTGACTTCGGAGGTTGCTCCTGTACGGCTTTCTTCAATCTCTTTGGCTTTGTTGATCGCCTTTTCGGCATACTCTGCCCACTTGCGTAGGCTTGTAGCTTTGTTCTTACGTTGTCGTTCATTCTTTAATCGCTTCATCAATCCTACGTGAGATATATCTCTGCCACTGTTTTTTGTAAGCCAGTTTGCTACCTCTCTGTAAGAATATTGCTTGATGTAGTCTCGTGCTTTCTCTAGCAAGTCCAGTTCTAACTTTACAGGCTGTAGTAGATCAGGATCGTTTTCATCTACTGTGTAACCAAAAGGTATTGTCCTTGCTATGCGTGGTATAGCTACCCACTCTCGTTCTTCTTTTAAGTCTGTTGGTTGTGGTAACTTCCAACGTCCTATTGATCTATTCATCTACTTTTTCTTTTGGTGGCATAAGCATAACACCACCTGTTGCTTCTACCTGCATTTTCTCTGTTTTCACAAGTCCTGTTCTATCTAACAGTTCTTTTGCTGCAGCAAGTTTGTCACGTATGCCTAGTTCTGTTGGGTCTACTAAACCACCTGCAATCGCAACAGCAGCTCGTGGTGCGTTTCTTGCCATATACTCTTGCGTAGCTTCTAGTATTTCTTCTTTGATACCTTTTACCACATCCGTTGTGCTTGATGCGTCAGCGTATCCTGCTAACTTCTTTGCAAGAACAATATCTCCACCTGCTTCATCAAACAAAACATTTAGTAGCTTTTGTTGTTTCTCTGTTAGTTGTCTTGCCATATTAACACTTCCACCTTCTTCTAGCTTGTCGCAGCCTACTGTTTGGATTTTTTGCAGCTTTTGGAAACATCTTCATTTGCCCTGCACTTCTTGCACAATAAGACTTTCTTCTTGCTGCTCTAGCTTTACTTCTAGGTTTACTTTCTGTAACTGCTGTCTGTAATTTTGATCCGGGATTTCTACGTCTATACTTTGCAACACCTCTTGCAGTCATACCTGCACCTGCTGCAGTGGGTCTTTTGTCTCCACTTTTTACAGACATCCCCTGCATACCAGTAGGTTTTCTTTTAGGTCTTCCTTGTTTAGGTGGTGTTCTCATGTTGTTAATTGAAAATGAGGACCATCAATAAATGGTCTACGTCCAGCACTTCTACGTAGGTCTACATAAGCGTTCATAGCTTGCTCCATAGTTCCGTCCCAAGTTGTGATGTCCTTTATATGCCATGCAGCCCCCCAACAAATTTTAGCTCCAGTTTGATTGGCAGCCATCATCATGGCATCAGCAATGTCATCATACATCACTATGTCCCAGCTTGGCTCACTGCCATCGTAGGCCATTAAATCGACAGCATGTGAATATCCGTCATCTTGCACAAGGTGTTTTGATTTCATAGTCTGGGATCGGCCAGCTTCATACAATCTTTTTTGCTCTGCTAGGGAACGAACTCCATAGATAACTCCAAAGTCCACGAGTGACACCTTTATGGCTTCTTTCACTGTATCTACTAATTTAGGATGTACACCTTCTAGTTTTCCTAAACTTCTACCACTAAGTTTAAATGACATATTTTTTCCTATCTCTTGCTGTTTTCTCATACTCTTTTTGCAAAGATTTTTTTAACTTTTCTAAGTTTCGTTCTTTAATAAACTTTCGTATAGGGTCAACCATTTCATCCTTGATAACTCCTGCTACCTTTTTACTCTTTTTAGCTTTCTTAGTTTTGTCTACAGTTTTATGCTCTAAAAATTTAGCTGTCATAATATCACCACTATAAATGTAATTAAGACTAGGATAGCCATCATACTGTTTATTAGCCAACCTAGTCTCATTTCTTTCTCATGTTAAAAAATTTACCTGCAGATCGTGTGGCAAAGCTTGCACTTACAATAGCTCCTAACGCAATCTGATACCACTGTGGCATACCTGCCAGAGCAGTAAATCCGTCTGCTACTATCGCCCTACCCCATTCACCACAGAAGCTCAGTACTAGAGGAATACTGAAAAGTAAAGTCAGCCATTCATCTTTCCACGAGGACTGTGATGCCCTCATAGCAGCTAAGTCCCAATCTATCTCACCTGTTGCTTCTTTCATACGAATGGTAGCTTCAGCCTTTTGTATGGCTGTTTTACCTTCTATGTAAGAAGATGCTAGACTAGATACAGAACTTAATATTGTACCTAGCATTATACGCAGTCACAATCATCGTGGCACTTCTTGTTCCACAATGCACACCACAATCTTTTAAAATACTTTCTCATCGTTCTTCTCTCTCCATTCTCTTGGGTTCTGATTTCTCTGCTCCCATCCATATGGCGAAACTGCCTGTCATTGCTCCAGTAATCACGGATATTAATCCTGCTTGTTGTGTGGTCAACTCTGGCTGACTCAAAGCCCATTCTATACAACGAATGTAAACTCCTGTCATCACTAGCATCATAAGTCTTGGAAGTATTCGCCATCTGTCAAGTGTCTCTGGAGTCATGCTTTTTCTTCTTGTCTTTGAAGGCTGATTGGTCGTGTCGTGGATCTTTAGCTTGCTCTATTACTTTATTTATCCAATCACCGTTGCCACCTGTGTTACGACAATACTCACATCTATCATCTTCTATGTGATGCCCACAAACTTCACATGTAGGCTCGTACAACACTAGGTTGGTTCTCCTCGTTTGCCACCCTCTTGCATAAATAATTTTACTGTTTCTTCAGGCACACACATAATCTGCTCTGGTGGTCTGTTGCCATACTCTTTAATTAAAGCTCGTGCAAGCTTAAACGGATGATCCCCTATAAATCTCTGACACATGACTGAACTGTGAAAGTGTCCATGATCTAATGGGTTATTAAATATAAATACATCTTTTGTTCCATCTGTATATACACCAGACATCACTGCTACTATAAACCACGCTTTAACTATCATTGTCGAAATACCCTATATTATGTAACTTTTCTATAACTTCTCGTTTTCTTAGCAATATTTTTAGGTTGCTTAACGAATTGTTTTCCTGCTGCTTTGCCTTTTCTCTTAGCTCTAGTTGTCGCTGCGTACTCTTGGGGTGATAGAGCCTTGATTGCAGCTGTTGGAAGATACCTCTCTCCAGTTTTCCCACTGGGTTTACCACTTTTTGTCCTCCATTTTTGTTTTGTCCACGATTTAAGACTTCTTTGGCTTTTTGCTAGTGCCATTTTTTGCCTTTCCTGCCACATTTAGGGCTATAGCTACAGCTTGTTTCTGTGGCTTACCCTCTTTTTTCAGCTTTCTTATGTTATAGCTAACAGTTTTACTAGATTTACCTTTTTTTAGTGGCATTTTTCTTTGCTTTACTTGGTAATATACCTTTATTTACTGCTCTTGCTCTTTCGCTGAACCCTAGTTTTCTTCCTTGTTTTACTTTGCGTCTTATTGTCTCCAGTTTTGCGACCATGTGCTTTCCTTAACTGCTCTTTCGCTTTCCTTGCAAGGGCAGCTTGTTCAGCTTTTCCTGCAAACCTAGCTCGTTGTTCAAGAACGGTGAGGATTTGGATCTTCCTCGCATAGGGTTTGTTAATTCTTTTAACTTTCGCAATAGTTTCTTTTGCATCTTTTACTGTCGCATACTTTATACTTACGGTATCTTTGGGATTTTCATCCGTATATAGCCGTCTATCACTGCCTTTCGGCTTTTTGCCTGTTCCTACTTTAGGATCAGCCATTAGGACCTATAGCCCCCACCTTTTCTTTTATATTCAGCAGCCAATAACTGAGCTTTTCTAGCACTCCACTGTCCGGGATTACCACCTTTTGACCCTGCTTTGATTCTGTTGAACAGATTCTTTCGCATTGTGGGCTTCGTGTAGTTACCTGCCTTGTTTACAGTACTACCTTTGCTCAGTTTTAATGCAGATAAAGTCTTTGCTTGGTTAGTGTGGGTCTTTGCAGACTTCTTCAAACCTTTTACAACTTTATTTACCTTGGCTTTGTTTGCTGTAGTTTTTGTCATTACTTCATTTCTTTCGGTTTACGCAAAGGAGCTTTTACTGTGACCATTTTTTTGCCACTCTCCTTTTTCATATCCTCCAGTTGACCTTCAGCAACGACTCGCTTAACGAGTTCGTCTATAAGTTTTTGATCGGCTTCTCTTATGACTTTATTCATTTCTCGTTTAGCTTTTGCATCTGTAGCGTACTTTGCTACTGCTCCAGTTAAAGCTGCAGCCCCAACTGTTTTTGTAACTCCAGCAGCTTTAGATGCTCGTTTTCTAGTTTTGCCTACAGTGATACCTGCTTCTTTAGACTTTCTTCCGGGGCTTGTTTTTCTAGCTCCAAAGAACTTCTCAAGTAAAGAAGGATTTTTATCTTTCAATACTTGTTGTGTTAAGTTAGAAGTCTTCTTTCCCTTAGGAACACTGTCTAATCGCTTACCACCATATTTTTTTATGGCCAATCTAGCTAAATCTTGTGCTGCTTTGGAAGTGCCTACCCTGTAGATAGTTTTTCCAAGCATCACGATACCGATGTAAGGTAAAACCATTATTACCTCCTATTAAATTTTTACTAGCTTATAGCCTAACTTTTTAGCTTCTGCTCGTAGTTTAGCAAGAGTCATTTTGCTTCCAGCTTTTCCACCTTTAGCCATACCCTTCTTTTTCATTGTAGCACCACCGTAAGCGTAGCCCTTCTTCTTCATGCCACCACGAGCCATGCCCTTCTTTTTCATCATAGAAGCTCCACCTCGTGCCATACCTTTTTTCTTCATTTTAGTTTTATTGCCATGCATTGCCATCGTTTTGATCCTCCTCTTTGGCATACAGATTGTTGAACACTCTGCCTGTATCCCAGACGTATTCAAACTCCTGTTTAGAATGGAACACTCTTTGACTTGGTAAGAAGTCTGGTGATCCTGTCCCTGTTTCAAACCACGCAGGGTGTGTTACTCGTACTCTGTTATTAGGCAACGCAACAATGTTGCCTGTATATTCCCCTGCGTTCATTAGCTCCAGAACGTGACTCTGTTTATGTTGAGCAGGATCATCGGCTATTTCACTGTTGGTATAGTCTACAGTAAAATAATATTTGGCAGGAAAAAACTCTCCGTCTACTTTAGCAATCCAAGGGGCTGGAGTTGCTCTGTTGATTACATAGACACTGTGATCGTGTGACATACAATCCCAAGGCTGTGCAATATATGGTGGTAACTCTTTTGCCCATTCGTCTACTGGTGTGTCACCAACTAGTGCTGTTATGGGCATCCTCGCCCACATTGCACCACCATGTATGTTTTCTTCATCGTCATCATCAGCTTCGTAGCCAGTGAAGATCACTTGAAAGCTGAGACATCTGTTCGGCATTGTCGTTACGGCCACAACCATAGCGTGTAAGAACTCGCCATGATATCGTTGAAAATTTGTTGTATACTCTCTTCGTACCCACGCTTTGAAGTAGGGTACGTTACTTTGTAAATAAGACACTCGTTACTTTCTCCTCGGTTTCCTCGCAGGTTGCCGTGACATATTTTTTTTGGCAGAGACAACACGTAGGTTAGAACGTCTGTTGTCGGTAGGACGCATGTTCTTGTGGTCAACTTGCTTTTTATCGCCTACCTTTACTTTGCCTTCGTTCATTAGGATTCTTCTCGCCCTGTTTCTTGCAGCACGAGCTTCTCTCCTTTTGGGTAATCCATCGTAGGTTGCGTATTCCTTTTTGTAGTTTCTACGCACTTATCTTTTCTTCTTTTTGGCTGCACCACCTTTGTTCATGTAGCCCATTTTATTTCTCACAGGAGTTGGCAACTTCTTGAGTCCCACTTGATCTGCTGTTGGTTTCTTGAGTGCAGCAGTTCCGATGCTGGCCTTTATTACACCACCTTTAGCTCTTCTACTAGGACCTTTACGTGTTGGCCTTACACCCATCTTTAATATGGCAAAAAATTCATTTGCGTAGGCTTTGTTAGACATCTTGTCTTTATTTTTAAGAAGTTTTAAAGCTCTCTCATACTGGGGATTTACTTTAGCTTTGTGTTCTGCCATTTTTTTCTTCCTCTTGTAACCATCCTTCGGCTATCATAGCAGCTTCAATGTGCTGCAGGGAGTATGATTTTCCAGTACGAGCTTCAATAGCTTTACGTACATAGAAGACATCACTGTGGGGGATATGTAGCTTATCGACATTGTTGGTACGAATAGCTTCATAGAAATGCTCTATTACATTGTCTGTGTATAGTTTTACAGATTTTTTACTCATTGTCAAGGATTATTTTATTTTTACGTATATTTAAGTTTACTTACATTTAAGTGTTTATATACATTTAAGTAAATATACATTTATACTGTATCACTTAAAGTGACATCTTAGTTATACACGATTTCTGACCTCTTGTCAATAACTATTTTATGACATCTTAGTTTATTAGGTGTCGGCAATTTGACTATTAACATTGTGGTTAACACTTTAAAATCCTAATCTGTGTATTTGTCCAAGCACATATACGCTACGCCCCGGCATGGCACTGGCCTGTGTGCGTGTTTCAGTCAAAAGCAACCGGATTTTTGGTAATAGTTGAGCTGGTGCAATAAAAAATAATAAAATAAATCACCAGCATTTAAGATTCTTTATATTTTATTAGCTCATTTAAAATTGTTTTAGTTGTTATGTTATCAATTAACAAATTTAGAGATTCAAAAAAGAGCTGGAATATTTTTGAGCTGGAAAATAGAACGGCCTATGCATTTACAGTATTAAAGAAAAAAATAATACGTGGTATGGTTTGTTCCTGATTCGTTCTCATTAAAAAACTACAAATAAATGAAAAATTAATAATGTGAATAAGTTTAATAATTGCACAAAAAATAGGCAATAACTATGCAAGCTGTTACATAAAAGCCACAAAAAAGCAGCAATTTAAAAAAAAATGCATGGTGTCAAATTTTTATGCTATTGACAAAAAATTTTCTCATATAGAGTAAAAGAAATCTTAACAAGTCATATGAAAGGAAAAATCATGACAACATTGCAGAAAACATACGAAGCACATTTAAAAGCAAACGCTGGTAATTTTAACAGCGATCTATTTGAAGATTTATCTTTAAGAAAAGAAATGATTGCTTTGCACATTGCCAGCAATCCAAAATTGAAAGCTTCACTAGATAAGCAAAACGTGTCTTATGGTGTTCAAGCTGGTAATTCTAATGACAAGCTTTTAGAAGCTAATTATGAGCTGGTGCAAATTGCACGTGGTAAAGTTGAGCAAACAGTTGATTTTGTAAATACCGTAGACGCTGGAATAAAGCGTATTACAACAACTGGTGATTATTTAGGTAAAGAGCTATTGAGTGACGATATAAGCTATTCAAGAGATAGGTTAACAAGAGCTTTAGACAATATTCGCTGGATCAAAAAATATTTACCAGCTGCGATTGTTGAAAGAGTTTTTAAGGATATTGAGAGCTATCAAAAAAGAGCTACAAATATTCTTGAAAGTTTAAAGAGTAAGTAAGTAAACAAATTTTAATTTTTAACATAAGGAAAATATTATGAAAAATACAAAAGCAAAAATTTACACTAACCTAGTTATTATTTTCAACGATAAGAAAAGAGTAGTTTATTCTTTTATATCTAATAACGACGGCACACGTGGTTTCAGATTTAACGTGTTAGGTTTAAAAGGTTTTGCACGTTTTAGAAAAGGCTGGAAGAAAGCTAATCCAGTTAATGTTGTTAATAACTCATATAGACAATTTCACTTGTCATTCATAACAATAGCTTTTGAGAAGCGATCTAATCCAGTGAAGCTATCTAAAACTTTTGCTAAAGCCAGATAGTAAATTAATTTTACCATGGTGTGCTGGCCTATTTTGGCTGGCATACCAGCAAACAAGGAAAGAAAAAAAAATGTCTTATGATTTTAATGATTCACTAGCAGCTTGCGAAAATGTTTTGAAATACAACTATTCAAAAGATTGGAACGATAAACCTACATCACTAGAATATAAAATTGAAACGCTGGAATATTGCCAAGTAAGAATAGATGATGTTGAAGAACAATTTAATTCTAAATGGTTTTTGTCTTTAGATAGTGAAGATAAAGAATTTTATGAAGACTACAAAACAAGATTAAAGAGTATTAAAGAAAAAGTTATTACTGAAACAATCAAATTAGGAAAGTAAAAAAATGATAGAGATATTAAATATAATTTATAGCAGCAATTTTATTTTAGGTTATGCCACGTTTACGGCCATAATGATTTTATTAATGGTAGTTTTAACAATTCACGATTATATCCAAACTATGAAACCATTTTGGAAAATAGAAAAGAAATATAAAGAATTAAGAAAAGGTATTAAATAATGCAAGCAATACATATTTCTAAAATGACTGGAAAGCTGGAAAGCTTAAAGGCCATTTCAACTAATACAACTACAAACGAATTTTGTATTAAGCAATTTCTATCTGATAAAGATACGATATGTAAAAACTGTTATTCTCATATTATGCTCAATAGCTACCGTAAAAACATGCAAGCGTGTTTGCAGCGTAACAGCGATTTATTAAGCAGCAGCATTTTACACCAGCAGCAATTGCCTACAATTTTAGTTTTATACTTTAGGTTTCAAGCTCATGGGGAATTGATAAACGATATCCATTTTATAAACTTAATTAATATTTGTTTAAAAAATCCATTAACAGTATTTGCTTGCTGGACAAAAAGAAAAGATATTGTGAACAAGGTTTTTAAAACTATGGATAAACCAAAAAACCTAATACTAATATTTTCTAATCCTATTAAATCAAAAATAATGCAGCGTATACCTAAACATTTTGACAAGACATTTAATAATGTTTTAGAGCATGAAAATGTTGAGCTGCAAAATTGCACAGGCCAAAAATGTAAAGACTGTTTAGCTTGTTATAAATTTGATACAACAACAACTATTGTGGAAAAGGTTAAAAAATATTAGTCATGAAAAAATTTATTAGAATTGAAAAAGTAAAAAAGTTTTTGGAAAAAAAAGAGCTGGCAAAAACAAAAACTTTAAAACGAAAACACCAGCGAAAAAATAAAAAATTAGGCCTATTAATTTAGGCCTTTTTTTTTGTTGAGCTACAAAAGAACAAAACGTGAACATTTAAAAA
>LUMQ01000191.1_pt1 | contig 22864 bp, 41 predicted proteins | sample 729621 | NCBI WGS metagenome assembly LUMQ01 (sample SAMN03860259, study PRJNA289734) | marine metagenome | biome: seawater column; feature: ocean; material: water; isolation source: Red Sea water column Station 12 - depth 25m | place: Saudi Arabia: Red Sea | collected 2011-10-15 | depth 25 m | reverse complement strand
CTACAGACACGAGGCCCGGTTATGGTTATAAGCAACAAAAACGTGTTGGAGTTTAGCGGCACGAGCGACCAACGTGTGGTCAGCTACATCAACCTGATCACTGCAGACACCAACACCTTTTTATCTGCCACCGCCTCTGAAGATGCATAGGCTTATCGCGCTTTTTTCCTCCCTGAGCATAGTTACCGCTATTGGCGTTGCCCATGCCAGTAAAGAAGACGTCAGGAAACCAGACAGCATCAAGATAGAGGGCGACAATGCAATCTTCGATCAGATGAGAAAGAAGTATTACAAACTATACTTCAAACTCAAGAGAGAAGAAGACAATCCCAAGTAGCTCAGTGGCAGAGCCGCCGACTGTTAATCGGCTGGTCGCTGGTTCAAATCCAGCCTTGGGAGTGCCATCGCCTCTATAGCTCAGCGGTAGAGCAACGCTTTTGTAAAGCGTAGGTCGTTGGTTCAAATCCGACTGGGGGCTTTAATGAATAGATATCCGATTATATTTGAAAACGTTCTTCCCATCTCATTGTTTGAAGCAATGAATGCAGAATTGACGGAGTGGTTTTTTGGTAATGGAACTTACGTAGCAAATAAAAATTCAGATAGTAAATTTTTTGGTCAGTTGTCTAAACATGATCGAATGATATATTACAATGTCGGAACTCATATCTTACTCAAACTCAAAAAACATATTCAGAGAGATCTAAGAATTGCAAAAATTCAAGTTAATGGAAAACTGTTTGGTGAATGTCCTGAGTTTCACGTAGACTTTGAAAAAGTGGATAATTGTTTTACTTTTGTATTATTCCTCAGTGAAGAGTGGGATACAACTTGGGGAGGTGAATTTGTTGCTAGAGATCCTTCTACTAATCAGTATAATTATGTTCCATATATACCAAATGGTGGTGTAGTTATTCCAAGTCATTGGCAACATAATGGTTTTGCACCCAATACACCTAAAGCGGGAATGAGAAAATCAGTTGCTTTTATGTATTGTGATCGTGATGACTTTGAAGTAATTGATAAACGCTATCCACAAATGAAGTTATCTCTTTTCGCATGACATTTCCTATTGAATTCTATGATGTTTTAAATGATGACTTGTTTGAAGCAGTTATCGATGAGCTTGATTCAGATGTTTGGGGACTGAATAATGCATCAGAAATGGGACTAGAGCGATCTTGGGGATTCAAGCATATTCATGACAAATTACTTTTTTTCAATGTCGCCTCATATATAAAGTTAAAAATTCTAAAACATATAAAGGAAAAATTACATCTAGTTAAAATACACGCTAATGGTCAAACTGCCTTACAAAAAGGTGGGTTCCATCATGACTTCTCACAAGAATATGTTTGGACTTTTGTTTTGTTCACTAATGATAATTGGGATATTCAGTGGGGTGGTGAATTTGTTTGCGTAGATCCAGAGACTGGTCAATATCATTACACACCATATCTACCAAATTGTGGCGTTTTAATACCATCTCATTGGAAACACTATGGAGCATCTCCAAATAATTTTACCGATGAACTGAGAACGACTCTCGCTTTTTGTTATTGCATCTCTGATAGAGTTGATGATCTTGTAAATAATCATGAATATTCTTATACATATGATAGTAGACATCCGAAGAAGTTTATATGAAGACAAAAAAATTAAAGAAATTAATTCAGCGTCCACTAAAATGTGAAAATAAACTTATTCGTAAAGAGTTGGACGATATCAAGGAGACATTAAACCATGTTATCTGCCAGATGCAAAAACTGCAATGTAGAATTGACCAGCACGAACAAACCACAGAGTTGTGGGTGTCCGAATATGATGACACTAATTGACGATAAAATTACAGCCGTCAATCTTGATCTGGTAGTCCTGACAAAAACCGATAAGAGTATTAAGAGTCACACTGCTTTTACCGAAAAGGACTTAGAATATCAGGAGAACCGACGCAAACGCAAAGTTCGCAAACTCAATTTTGAAATCAGATGATCAACCTGGACGAACGTTACCACTCATACCTACACACAGACAAATGTTTTAATATCGATGGGCGTTGTGAAAAGGTCAGGGCTTACGGGTATACCTGTAATAGTTCTGAGATTACTGGGTACTATGTATTGACAAATTGTTACAAATTGTATTATGATCTTGACGAGAAATGCACTCGTTTAGAAAAGGTTAAATAGTACCATGGACTTGCAATCGTCGGAAAAGCAATTCACTTACGAAATGTTATCTAGAAAAGTCGCTGAATGCGACGACATAGATGAGGTGAAAAAAGTGTTATTGCAATATGCTCTCCTATACCTCAAACAGCAAGAGGTTTTGGAGAAAATAGGTCCACCCCCATCCATAACCTAAAAAAAATGAACGACCGAAACTTGTCCGAGCTCAGCTTGGAACGTAAGGAATGCCCCAAGTGTGGGGCTGTCTGGATAAATGGTCAACACATGTGGAGAACAGGTGCTAAAGGGTCTGAAATAGATCTTGCAGGACTTGTTTGCAATAACCACGGCGATGCAACGTGCATCAACCCACTTAAAGGTCAGGAAGGTGGAGACACCTGGGCTGACCGCTTTGTAGATCTGACCAATGACTTTGCAGACCTGCACAAAAAAATGACTGACGAGTACGAAAAGGATTGACACCTCAGTCACATTCCACTATAATAATCGAGTAATCAACACAAAGAGATGGCACTGACTGCAAAATTCAAGAAAGACATTCAAACCCTGACTGGGGCAGCGAATGGTGATTTTCTTCTTGACGTTAAGAACCCTAAACTCTTCAAAAAAGTTCGTAAGTTCTATGAGACCAACGGTGTAGTTTTTTCAGGAGATCCTCTAGACGATTATGAGATTCTAATGGATCAAATTTATTCTGATCTTGAGTCTGTAGAGGTTGCCTGATGAAAACTGAAGTACTTCTTGAGCGTTTTCCATATCGGTATGTTCAGTGTGGCACACTAGAAATCAATGGTATGCCAGACTGTCGAATTCAAAAAGTGGATTCATATACTGGTCATTATCGAGACATGTATCTTTGTGATAACCAAATGCAGTTGATGACTGCTATGGAAGATCATGATTATACTTGTTGGCTTGACCCTGCTAATGTTCCTGCATATCGCAAAGATTGTGTAAAAGCATAATGCTTCACCATGTTTTCCCCACCCCAATCCGTGAAGTGGATTTGGGCATTGATCCTGACCAGTTTAAAACCTATCTTAATTTTGTTGAACAACAGAACTGGTGCGAAGACTTTGATCCATGGGGAAATCCACATGGTTACACAACAAAAATTGATTACAAAGAAGATATCCTGTCGCTTGATACATTGAAAGGTTTGGCCACACGCATTGATCTTGAGATGTCAAACTTTGTGTTCAACGACATTGGTATTGATCCTCATGCTCACTTTATTGAGCGAACAACTTCCTGGGCAAATAAACAAAGATTTGGAGACTACATAAGTACACACCTACATTCAAACTCTCATTACAGTGGTGTTGTCTATCTAAAAACTCCTAAAGAATCTGGAAAAATTAATTTTATTAATGAACAAAATACCTGGACATATCCTGGTCTTGCGTATAATCTTCATTACACAAATAAAATAAATTCATCTTCAGTATCCTTTTTACCAGAACAACAAAAACTTTTATTATTCCCATCATTTTTGAAACACTATGTTGACAAGTCTTACAGTGAAGAGTTAAGATATAGTCTATCTTTCAATTACTTTGTCAAAGGTGAGTATATTGATGGAATAAGTTATTTAAATCTAAAATGAAAACAATTTATTACTATCCTTCAGAAGAAGGATTTGGAAATAATGATCAAGTAATGCATCCAGAGGAATCTGTTCTTGCGGATGATCGGTTTTCTTTTGCCCCAGAGACACAAATATCAGAGACTGATAAGAATTTTGCATTTTTTGAATGTCCAGCTTGGTCTCATAAAGCAAAGAGAACTTTTACTATCAAGTCACCGATTGATATTAAATTTACTTTTGATTTTTCAAAGTTAAATTCAACTGGTGAAGTTTTCATTAACAATCCACATCTCAGTGGTGATTCATATGATGCTCTAACGGAACCAACATTTAGTAATCCTAATTGGTTTCTTAAGAATCCAAATAGATTGACTATGCAACTAACAGTTCCTAGGATTTTATTCTGGACTAAAGAAAAAGATATTTGGATTGAGCAAAGATCTCATCCAGAGGCATCTGCAAGGAACAACATTGTGTTAGTTGGTGGTTGGTTCAATGTATCTGCATGGCCCAGACATATATCATTCGCATATAATGTCTTTGATGTTGATAGATCTGTCAATATAAAAAGAGGTGATCCAATCTATCAAGTTTGTTTTCATTCAAAAGATCAGAATGATAAATTCAAACTAGTAAAGAAGGCACCACCAAAAGATTTGAAGATAAAGGTAAAGAGAAACGTATCTTTAAAAAATCTAAGTCCGAATCTGTCATCACAGTTTATGTTTGGACAGCAAGAGAAAGAATCTAAATGTCCGTTTAGTTTTCTTTGGAAGGATTGACCCCGTTGGTAAGGGTCAGAAAACATGCCAACTGGCGAGCCTAAACCCAAAAAGACCCTTGACAACAGGGGTCTTTTTTAGTATTATACATAGGATGGAATTTGAACTTAAAAATGTCTGATTATAAGAAGACGGCGCTAGTGCTTGGCGCTGGTGGATTTATTGGTAGTCATATGGTGAAACGTTTGAGGTCCGAGGGGTATTGGGTCCGTGGCGTTGATCTAAAGTATCCTGAGTATGGTGATACTGCAGCCAATGAATTCATCATTGGAGATCTTCGTTCTCCTGGATTTGTAAATTCTATTCTTGAATTTAAAGGATATCAAGGAAACTACTATTGCTCTGTTCCTTACCAGCATATTCTTCCCTTTGATGAGATCTATCAGTTTGCTGCTGACATGGGTGGAGCTGGATTCGTTTTCACTGGTGAGAACGATGCAGAGATTATGCATAATTCCTGTACTATTAACCTAAATGTACTTGAAGGTGTTCGTCAACTAAATGAAACCTTTGATGGTGTAGAGAAAGAATATACTGTTTGCAATCGTCCTAAGTTGGATCAACCAACTAAGATCTTTTATTCTGGATCTGCTTGCATGTATCCAGAGCACAATCAACTCGATCCTGATAACCCTGATTGCCGTGAGACTTCTGCGTACCCAGCCGATCCAGACTCAGAATATGGATGGGAAAAACTCTTCTCCGAAAGGCTCTTCTTTGCTTACAACCGTAATCACGGGATCCCTGTTCGTGTTGCTAGGTATCACAATATCTTCGGTCCCGAAGGAACCTGGGACGGTGGAAGAGAGAAGGCACCAGCTGCAATCTGCCGTAAAGTCGCTCACCTCCCAGAGACGGGTGGAGCTATCGAAGTGTGGGGAGATGGCTTACAAACTCGCTCCTTCCTGTTCATTGACGAATGCATTGAAGCGACTCGACGATTGATGGATTCTGACTTCATGGGACCAGTGAACATTGGTTCTGAAGAGATGGTTTCTATCAATGAACTAGTTGCAACTGCTGCAAGGGTATCTGGTAAAGTAGTTCAGAAGATTCACAAACTGGATGCTCCTCTGGGTGTCCGTGGACGTAATTCCAACAACGATCTTATCCGTGAAAAACTAGGATGGGATTATAGTCAAACTCTAGAAGAAGGTATCCGTAGGACATACACTTGGATTCAGGAGCAAATCAATGCAGCGCGTCAAGTTTAATCTGGTAGGTGATACTTTTACACACCTTACGAATGGAAACAAAGGATATTCAGTTCATGGTAAAGAATCCAAATACATTGAATGGGTAAAAGATGGTGGAGAGGCTACATTTTATATTGATAGTACTCTCCCCTGGGCATGGATTGATCCAAAACCAGGTCCAAAATATGCTTGGTTGCTAGAGTCACGATACATCACACCACAAATTGTGGATGCAGTAAAAATCAATCCAAAGCAATACTTGGATGCATTTGATGCAATCTTTACTCACAACCAAGAATTACTTGCCATTGATCCTAAGTTCAAATGGTGTCCTGCACAAGGATTCTGGATCAAAGAACCCAAGATTTATGAGAAATCAAAAATGATTTCCATGATCGCTTCAAACAAACGAATGTGTAAAGGGCACGAAACTCGTCTTGAATGGGTTGAAAGACTAAGAGATCAAGTCGATCTCTACGGCCGTGGATTCAATGAGATCCTAACTAAAGAAGAAGGTCTTTGTGATTACATGTTCTCAGTTGCGATTGAGAATGGACAATATGAAACCTACTTCACCGAAAAACTTCTAGATTGTTTTGCCACAGGAACCATTCCTGTTTATCTTGGAGCTCCTGACATTGGGGAATACTTCAATAAAGATGGTATAATTGATCTGACTGATGAGTTCTATATTTCTGACGAACTCTATTACAGTAAAATGGAAGCAATCAAAGACAATCTTGAGATTGCTAAAAAAATGGAAGTTCTTGAAGACTTTATCTACCTCACTTATTTTTGCTAATCATGGGACAAATTAATCATCCAGTAAAGTTGAAGCAAATGCTTCAAGAATTTCAGATCTCAAACTTTGTTGAAAGTGGAACTGGCGATGGATCCAGCATGGACAAAGTTCTTCTCACAGAAGTCGTAGACAATTCATATGGTGTTGAATTAGATGATGAACTCTATGCAAATCTTGAGAAGAAGTATAAAGGACTAGACTACGTTCACCTGTATAAAGGATACACTGAAGATCGTTTCGATGAGGTTCTTTCTAAATTGGATGGATCTCCAACACTTTGGTGGCTTGATGCACACTTCCCTGGTGCAGACTATGGTGATGCTGGATATGGTGCAGAAGAAGACATTGACAAGCGTCTTCCTATGGAAAAAGAACTCAAAATCATGGTTCAAAATAGAGATCTTTCCAACGATATTATCTTCATGGATGATCTTCGTATCTATGTTGATCGTGATTTTGTTGCTGGTTCATGGCCACAAAGAAAACTATACGGTGCTGATGGATATGACTTTGTGGAACAACTTATTGGTGACACTCATATCCTAATCGAACATCACGGCGATCAGGGTTATCTATTGGCATTCCCTGTAGATACTCCAGAAGATAAAATCCGAGGGGTGATTAATGAGATCTAATGTTATTGTCCTCCAGCAGGGTGGCTTGGGGGACATCTTTTTTGTTCAGAAACTTTGTAAGAATCTTTCTAGAAATTACAACGTATACCATCCAGTCACACCTGAAATGTGGAATGCTGGTGCATCTCAACTAATCACTGGAGATGTTATCTGTGGTCCAAATCTTGATCTCCCTAGAGAGAATGTGATGCTTTATGATTGTTCTAATCAACCACAACCAAATGGTTCTGCAGACATCATGACTTCAAAATATGCATCATCTGGTGTCAGTTGGCATGATTGGAGAGATTATTTCACATACAAACGTAACTATGAACGTGAGGGTAAACTGAAAGAGACTTTGGGAATCCAAGACGGAGAACCATTTATCTTTGCAAACAAGTGGTATAGTTTTCGCAAACCACATGAAGGTGTCGAACTAAGTATTCCAGAAGATTATGATGGTAAAGTGATCTGGATGGATACAGATCTAACTCCAAGTGTGTTTGATTGGTGTTGGATTTTGGAAAATGCAGAGCAAATTCACATCGTTGATACTTGCCTAAATTATATTGTAGACACTCTTAACATCAAGGCAGACACTTTGATCTGCCATCCTAGGCATTATAAAAACACAGAGGAATGTGTTGGAAAGTTGTTCAATGCACCTTGGCAATGGGTAGATTATGAGAGATGGCTCTGGCGTGAAAAAGTTCCTCAGGAGTTAGAATGAAAACAGGATTGATTTATCAACCATGTGGTCTTGGAGATATTCTTTTTCTCCAAAAGGGAGCACACTATATTCAAAATGAACTTGGGTATAAGGTTTACTGGCCTGTAATTCATGAATTCAAGTGGTTAAAAGAATACATTCCTCACTTTGAGTTTGTATCTTGGGGTGATGATGAGAATCCAGTAAATGGCAGTACGGAACCTATTCCCGAATCCTGTCAATTCCCATACAAAGAAAGATATATTCATGGGGCTCCAACTAAAATGGAGTCTGATTTATTTTTCTTTCAGGGATTTGGTGATTACCAACCAATAATGAAGGGGAAATATGATAACCTCGGACTTGATTGGAAAGACTGGAGAGATTATATCGATTTCAATAGAAATATTGAAAAAGAGAAGGAATTGTATTATAATGTCCTTGGATTAAAAGATGATGATGAGTTTGTCTACGTCAATCGTTTGTGGTGTACTCGACCAAAACTAGAGTTCTTCCCCCATATTCCTGCTGACTCCAAGAGTTATGGTGGTTATAAAGTTGTAGAGAACCAAATCATTCCTGGATATTCCCTGTTTGATTGGTGTATGGTTTTTGAAAGAGCCTCTGCTGTTTTCATGATTGAAACTGCAATCAACTATCTCCTTGAGTCTCCACAACTCTTTGATACAATGTCAAAGAAACCATTATACCTCTGGCATAGATGGGGTGACTGGTCACAAGTCAAATATCTTTTTAAATTACCCTGGAATTATCAATGATCGAAACTATTGAATTTCAAAAGAAGTGGTATCCTAAGTTTCAGACTGAGGGTAATGCGTCTCAATTTGCTATCCCCTTTGCACAGCATGTTTGTAAAGGATATGGATATGATATTGGATGTATGAAGAAGGAATGGGCTTTCCCCAATTCAGTTCCTATTGATCTATCATTTGATAATGAATGGGAAGCAAATAATCTTCCACCAAACGTTGAACCAGATTACATCTTTTCTAGTCATTGTCTAGAGCATGTTCCTGACTGGGTTGCTACGATGGATTACTGGTATGAGAAACTTCGTAAAGGAGGAACTCTCTTCTTGTATCTCCCAGACTTCAGTCAAAGATACTGGAGACCCTGGAACAACTATAAGCATAAGCATGTATTCACTCCTGAAATTATTGAGGCCTACATGTTCGACCGTGGATACAAGAACGTATTTGTATCTGGAGTGGATCTAAACAATGCATTCATGGTAATGGGTGAGAAATGAAACTAAGAGATAAACTTGTCTTTGTGAATGGTTGCTTTGACATTCTTCATCCTGGTCATATCAAACTATTTGAAACAGCAAAGAGTCTTGGTAATCAGTTAATTGTTGCCATTGATTCTGATTCAAAAGTAAAAGAGATGAAGGGTTACAGTAGGCCTATCAATGACCAAGATTCAAGAAAAATTATACTTGAATCTATAAGGTACATTGATGCTGTTGTTATCTTCAATACAAAAGAAGAACTGACAGATATTGTAAAAGAACTTAAACCTGATATACTAATGGTTGGTTCTGACTGGAAAGGTAAAGAAGTCGTAGGTTCTGATTATGCAAAAGAAGTTCGGTTTTTCGATAGAATCGGAGATTACTCAACAACCAACATCATTAAAAGTATTACTCATCGGTGAGTCTTGCATTGATGAATATCACTATGGCGAGTGTCGCAGGTTAAGTCCTGAGGCACCCGTTCCTGTTTTAGATTATACTAAAACCACCTTACATCCTGGTATGGCATCTAATGTTCTTCAGAACTTAGAGTCTTTTGGGTGTCAGGTGGATTTTATTACGAATGATCCTGAGGATCTTCGCAAGACACGTTTTGTTGATGCTAGATCAAAACAACAACTTCTTCGTGTTGATGAAGGAACTTGTGTTGATCCATTGAATCTACAAAAATTAAAAGGTCTAGATGACTATGATGTCATCATCTTTTCAGATTATGATAAAGGTTTGATTCCTTGGTCAACCGCAAATTATATTTGTGAGCATTATAAGGGGAAAATTTTTGTAGACTCGAAGAAAAAGGATCTATCTTGCTATCACAATGCTTATATCAAGATCAATGAATTTGAAGAGAAAGACGCATTGGCATATCCAGAAAGTTGTTCTTTCATTGTAACTCTTGGAAAGGATGGTGCAAAGTGGCTTGGTAGAACTTATCCAGCACCAAAGGTGGATGTGTATGATGTATCTGGTGCTGGAGATGTATTCTTAGCAACTCTAGCTGTCACTGCAACCATAGGCGATCTTGACTACGCTGTTCAAAAATCTGTGTTGATGGCATCTCGCTCAGTGCAGCATTTTGGAACGTATAAATTAACTAAGGAAGACATCGCAGAAGTATTATGAAAGTTTTGAATTTCTTGAGACCTGAGAATGGTCTCACGGAAGATCCTCTTTATTACATGAACTTTGAAAAGTATGAGAAGGTTGCAAGAGATTGCTATCTTTTCATGGCTGATTTCTATAAGGATCTGTATTCGGGTCGTTATGATGATAAAGAGAAAGTAGTTCTTACATTAGAAGAACCAAACTTTTGTGTTGCACCTGGTGACAAAGTGAGACTGCATGAGGTGGCAGATAAGATTCTTACAATCTGTCCATATACTGCAGAGGTATTTGAGAATAGGGAATTTGTATTTTTTCCTTTCAGTGAAGATTGGATTCCTCCAGCATCAGAAAAGATAATTGATGTCTCTTACTTTGGTAGTATGCCCAAGGCTGTTCCTTGGGAAAGTTATATTAAAAATGTCTTCACCAAATATAATTTTAGATTTGGACACTACAGTATGGGAAATGTTCCCAGGTGTTCTTACGCCGATAAGATGATGATGTATGCGGCAACCAAAGTTGCTGTTGTTCATGGTCTTTGTAATATTAATCCAGATACTGCACAAAGATATTACAACTTCCCACAGGGTGATTTAAATGCTGCATTCAGCCAACTCGATAAAGGATGGGCACCACAAATCAAATCCAGAATGTTTGAAGCAGCATTCGCACGTTGTGTGATTCTATGTCAGAAGGATCCCTGGAATCCGATTGAAAAATTCTTTGAACCCGAAAAAGATTTTCTGTATTTTGAAGACGAAGAGGATCTTAAGAAAATATTAAATCATGTGGTCAATAACTATGATGAATTTGACCAGATGAGAGAAAACGCTTATAATAAAGCGGTGAATAACTACACGACCAAGCACTTTGTTGAGAAGTTTCTGAAATGAAAAAGTTTATCGTAACCACTACAATCAATAAGCCCACTAGGGCTACCATGAACTTCTCTGCCATGCCTGGGTGGACTTTGGTGGTTGTTGGAGATAAGAAAACACCACATCACCTTTATAAAGAACTGGACTGCATCTATCTGTCTCCAGATATGCAGGAGCATGGATGGAAAGAACTATCTGATACGATTGGTTGGAATAGTATTCAGCGTAGGAACATTGGTTTTGTCTATGCATACGAGCAAGGTGCTGACGTAATTGCTACTGTTGATGATGACAACATTCCATATGAAAACTGGGGACAAGATCTTCTAGTTGGTAAGACCATTGAGTATGATCTATATGAATCTCCTACCGAAGTATTTGATCCACTGTCAGTTACCAATCACCCCGAACTATGGCATCGTGGATTCCCAATTCAGCAAGTTCCACATCGTTCTGAAACACGTTATGTTGGAAAGGATGAGCGTAAAGTTCTGATCCAGGCTGATCTGTGGGATGGTGATCCAGATATTGATGCAATGGCACGTCTATCAATGAAACCATGTGTCAAGTTCAATGTTGATAAACCATATGGTTCATATTGTATCTCCCCATTTAACAGTCAGAACACTTTTCTGGCTCGTGAAGTAATTCCATACTATGCAGTCCTTCCTCATGTTGGACGTATGGATGATATCTGGGGTGGATATGTTGCACAACTTAAGTTCCCCCAGAGTGTTGTATATAACAAGGCATCTGTATATCAGGATCGTAATGTGCAAGATCTTGTGACGAATCTAGAGAAAGAAATCATCGGATATCGTTACACTCAAAGTTTACTATACGATCTAAATCACTGGAAGTCATATGTTCCAGAAGAAACTATTGAATTTTACGAGGCATATCGGAGATGTTTCAAATGATGCGTTATGTAATTGATATTGATGGCACTATTTGTTTTCCTGGTGCTGGTGAAGGTCGATACAGTAATGCTGTCCCCAGATGGGATAGAATTCAGGAAATAAATAAATTGTACGATGAAGGCAACTATGTTGTCTATTTGACTGCTAGAGGTATGGGTAGATTTGACAACTCCCGCGAGTTAGCGGAGAAAGAATTCTACAACTTCACTGAGTCTCAATTGAAGTCTTGGGGGTGTAAGTACCATGAACTTCATCTTGGTAAACCTTCTGGTGACTACTACATCGACGACAAAGGAATGAATGACAATGACTTCTTCACAAAACGCCCCGATCAAATTCGTCCCTAAAGGATGGGGCTACGAAAAGTGGATCACAAACGGTCCACTTTATTGTGGCAAAATTCTATGGTTCTGTAAAGGCAAACAATGTTCTTGGCATTATCATAACAAAAAAGATGAAGTTTTCTATGTACAAAGTGGGAAACTCATGGTATACTACAGTAACTTTGACGACTTTGAAATGGCATACGTCAAAGAATTAAATGCTGGAGAAAAGTTTCATGTTCCTACTGGCATGAGGCACAGAATGAGAGCATTAGAAGATACTGTAATGTTTGAGTTTTCGACTGAGCATTTTGATGAAGATAGTGTTCGTATTGAAAAAGGAGATTGATGGCAATTAGTTATAACCGACTTGGTTCAAATGGTCGGCTTGGAAATCAGATGTTTCAGTATGCAGGTCTCCGTGGCATTGCAAAACAACATGGATATTCTTGGTTGATCCCACCACCAGATGACTATGGTGATTCAAACTATGGTCTTTTTGACTGCTTTGAAATGAGCACAGTCACACTTCAGAACTTTGGATATCTTTCCACTGATCAGAATATTGCAACTGGTTGCTTTCATTTCAATGAGCAATTCTTCAGAGGATGTCCTGACAATGTAAATCTTCATGATTACTTTCAAACCGAAAAGTATTTCAAGAATGCTGAAAAGATTATTCGTGAAGACTACAGATTTCAAAAAGAAATTCTAGATCCATGTAAAGAAGTTGTGGATCAATTTGATAATCCAATCTTCATTCATGTTCGTCGTGGTGATTATGTAAATCAACCAGATAATCATCCTGTTTGTCCTATTTCATATTACGAAAAGGCTTTGAAGGAATTTCCTGATGATGTTCCTGTCTTTGTATTCTCTGACGATCTTGATTGGTGTCGCGAACAATTCACCGATGATAGATTTGTTCTTCCAACTGAGAATATAAAATATTCACATACAGCAGATACAAACGATGGACGAGTGCAATCATTTGTGCCATACTATGATTTGTGTATGATGAGTCTGTGTTCTGGTGCTATCATTGCTAACAGTTCTATGAGTTGGTGGGGTGCATGGTTACAAGATGGACGTGGCAAAGTTATTGCACCCAAGCCTTGGTTTGGTTCTAACTATAAAAATTATGACATGAGTGATCTTCTTCCCGAGTCTTGGATTGAAATGGAGGTATAATGGACTTAACTTATATCATGCCCTGTCGGATCGAATCTGAAGACAGGCTAAAAAATGTTATTACTTCGGTATCTTATCTACTAAAAAGTTTTCCAGATGCAAAGGTTCTTGTAAAAGAAGTTGATACTAAGTCAACCTTTAAGTTCAGAGCCTTACCAGAAATCAAAAAGATTGTTTCTACAGACAAACTTACACATGTCTTTGAGGAAAATTCTGATAACTTGTTTCACAAGACCAGAATCCTAAACGATCTTATCATGATGACAGATACGAGTGTGATCTGTAGTCATGATGTTGATGTTGTCTATCCAATCAGGTCTCACTTGCTTGCCTATGAGTCTATTCTCAGTGGTAATATGGATGTTGTATATCCATACGGATGTGGTGTATGGCAATATCAAGTTGACTATCCGATGGATGTCTTCCAAAACTTTATTCAATCTGGGCATGACTTGAATTCTTTGGAACCAAATTGTCGTACAGAGTCATCTACAATTGGATGGACTCAGTTCTATCATAGAGATGCTGTAGTCAAAGGTGGTCTATGGAATGAGGAATTTATTTCTTGGGGTGCAGAAGATTGTGAATTCTATTACAGATTTAATGCACTGGGATATAAAGTAGGCAGAATTGAAGGCCCAATTTGGCACTTTGAGCACGGTCGAACTCATAATTCTCATTACAACAATCCTAAGTTTATGCAGAACCACAATCTGTGGCAAACTCTCCGAGAAACTCCTAGAGAAAAATTAATCGAATATTATCAAAATGTCCCATATCTGAAAGTGAGGTCTCAAAATGCTAGCGTATAACCATCTTGGTCTATTGGGTAGACTGGGTAATCAAATGTTTCAATACGCCGCTCTGAGGGGCATAGCGGCACGTCGTGGCTATGACTTTGGTATCCCACCATCTGATTTCAAAAATGAATGGGATGAACATCAGTTATTTGAAACTTTTGATCTTCCACATTTGGATGTAAAAAATGTGCGAATGTTGGATCAAGGACATGCTCCACTCGCAAAAGAAGTTCAGTTTGAATTTGATCAAAGGTTGTTTGATCAGTGTCCCAACGATGTTTCCCTATGGGGATTCTTTCAGTCTGAAAAATACTTTGCACATATTGCTGATAGTATTCGTCAAGATTTTACATTCAAGTTTAATATTCTCAGTGCATGTGAGGAGGTTTTCAAGACTTGGGATAATCCTGTATCACTTCACGTAAGAAGGACTGATTATCTTCAGAATAGTGCCAATCATTATAATCTTGGTCTTGATTATTATGAGAAGGCTCTTGAAAATTATGATGGAAGAACTATTCTTGTCTTCTCTGATGATCCAGCATGGTGTGTTGAGCAAAAGTTATTTGAAGGTGATCGCTTCTGTGTTTCTGAGACAGGAGACAATCGATATGACCTTTGTTTGATGTCAATGTGTAAGTCTCACATTATTGCAAACTCTTCATTCTCTTGGTGGGGTGCATGGTTGTCTGGCTCTGATGATGTTATCGCTCCTAAGAAGTGGTTTGGTCCACAAAATGAAAAGAAATCTACACGGGATCTGATTCCTGAAAGGTGGACACTGCTTGATTCTGAATGATATGGAAAAAAATAAAGCAACATTTAAAGTAAAGGGCATTCCTCAGGTTTACTATATCAATCTTGATGATAAGGTTGATCGTCGCAAGTATATGGAGGATCAGTTTGAATATTGGGACATCGAAAACTATACAAGAATATCAGCTTGTGATGGTCGTGATGATGATCTGAGTTCTATTCTGACTGGTCGATATCCAGAAAACATGACTTCTGGTGAGATTGGATGTACCACTTCACACTTGAAGGCTCTGAAGCACTGGTTAGAAAATAGTGATGACGAGTATCTTGTGATGATGGAAGATGACTGTGACATCAGCACAGTTAAACATTGGGGATTTACTTGGAAGCAATTCCAGTCACAACTCCCATACGATTTTGATGTTGTGCAACTTGCAATCATTAATCCACAGCAAGTTAGTGTCAGGATTCATCGTAGGTTTGTCAATGATTTTTCTACTGCTTGTTACATAATCACCAGGCACCATGCCGAGAAACTTGTTCGACTACATTGTCGTGGGGACAAGTTCAAATTGGATCAAGGAGTCAAACCACGAGCTGTAGCGGATGACTTGATTTACAATTCTGGAAATACGTTTGCTATCCCACTCTTCTTGTATAAGATTGATCTTGGATCAGATATCCATGACATTCACATTGATGTATTCCATAAAGGAAGCTACAATGGTCTGTGGGAGTTTTGGAAGGGATCTGCACCCAAGATAGAGGACTGGACACCATACTTCGATTACGATCCGTTCTACGGCACCCTGCCACCAGAGTCGAATTCTTGACAAAAGTTTACAATTCATATATAATTATGTTGTAAATCGTTACAAAAAGAAATGACTGTAACCACTAACGAACGTGGACAACAGAATCTGTTCGCTAGAGAACCACGCATGTATGTGTCTCAGACTGATGCAGAGCGTTATGGATACGAGACTTATGCAGAACGTGCGGAGAAACTAAATGGACGCACTGCTATGCTTGGATTTGCTGCTGCTCTTATCAGCTATGCTACTACTGGTAGTGTATTTTTCTTTGGTATTCTCGGATTCTGATGGCTGAAATTATTTTTACTCTGACGACCGTTGCATTTTTCTGTCTTCTGGGTTATACTGTTGAACAATTATCTGAAACTTACTAATGGCATTTAATATCACCTTCCGCACTCCTGCAGGAGATGAAACTGTTGTCTCTTGTGAAGGAGATCAATATCTTCTCGATGCAGCTGAAGAGGCGGGTCTTGATTTGAATTACTCGTGTCGTGCTGGTGCATGTTCTTCATGTGCTGGTAAGATCGTTTCTGGAACTGTTGATCAATCTGATCAGTCTTTTCTAGATGATGATCAAATTGATGCTGGATTTGTACTCACTTGTGTTGCATATCCAGAAAGCGATTGTACTATCCTAACTGAACAAGAAGAGAGTCTCTACTGATGCCAGACATTGCTGAACTTCTGACTTATTATGTCATCACTGCGCTCCTTATGGGCCGTATGGTTGGATACAAAGATCACAAAACATATGGCGATTCTACTATATACGAAGTAAACAGAGTCACATAATGCCAAATCCAAATCAACTCTGGGAGGATATTCAGAAACTCGACGATTTGTATGAAGAGTTACTGTGGCATCCCGACGATGAGTTACAATTCACTCATGATGGTCAGAAGATCATCATTACTAACAAATCCTTGGAGAACAAACAATGAACGAAAGAGCTGAGCGTATTAATGGTTGGGCTGCCATGATCGGTGTAATTGCTGCTATGGGAGCATATGCCCTCACTGGTCAAATCATTCCTGGAGTATGGTGATTCGCTGCTATACTAAATAAATGTTCATGAGGCGCTTCATGAACTGTAACAATCTGGAAAAGGTCTCAACTACTCACCCTATAGATTGTTGACAAAACTACCGTCTGGTAGTACAATTACTCAAGCGATCGGGAGTCGAACCGATCCATCATCTGCGGGTATCCACTCCGCAAGTAACTAAAGAGGTATTTCAAATGATCAAATCTGTATTCGCAGCAACCGCTGCACTGTCCGTTGCTTCTGCTGGCGCTGCCGTTGCTGGCCCCTATGTTAATGTAGAAACCAATGCTGGTTGGGCTGGCGATGACTACACTGGAGCCGTTACCGATCTTCACGTTGGCTACGAAGGTCCTATCGGTGAGTACGCTGCTTGGTATGTTCAAGGTGGCCCTGCTATCGTAAGTCCTGACGGTGCCGAGTCTGAGACTGAGTTCTCTGCCAAGATCGGTGCTAGCGTTGCCGTGACCGAAAGTCTAGGTATCTATGGTGAGCTCTCTGCCATCACTGCCGATCAAGACTTCGATGATCTAGGTGTAGGCGGTAAGCTTGGCGTCAAGTTTGCCTTCTGATAATAAAGGTGATATACTTAGAGGGTCTTCGGACCCTCTTTTTTAATGCTCAATTATTTCAAACGAGCCCTGTGGCACCCAGCAACACACTTTAACTTGCTGTTGGTTGGTGTCCTCATTATGATCGGGGCGATTCATAATCATGCTCACTACTCTATGGAAGTGGATGCTGATTCTTATGTCAGGAACTGGTGTAAAAACAATATGGAAGAATGCGAAAGATTCATTGACAATGACTATTAAACTGTTATCATACATAATGAAAACACCATTCCAAAATGTCTGAATTCCCAAAAGACTGGAGGTATGCGGATGACAGGATGCAACTACGTGCGGCTGTTTTTCGTGCTCTAAGTCATCATTTGAATGAACACTGTCGTGCCGTATATGAATTTTGTCATGACTGGGTAAGTCAAGGCAATACAGGTATTGACCATATTGAATACCATTTTGAAAATTATTTGGAGAACACTCACCGTGAACAAGTTTATCAACTTGAAAAATGCCTTGAACTCAATCCTAATTGGTACTTGCCTGTTCGGGACGAGTCCAACACTAGCGAATGAAAATAAGATAACTAAAGGGTACAACACCATGGATGCCATGGGTTGTATGCTACTTCGCGAATGTACAAATGGAGTCGATAAAGTCGAAAGTATCGCTCGTATTGCTGACGAGTATCCCGATATTGATTTTGATTTTGTTGCTAACGAGTTCAACTCAATGCTCCTTTCTCTTAAACAGATCGGAGTTGAGGTGTTTCTAGCAGATAGTAAGTACTTTCCTATCGGGCATCGTGGCGTTTACCATACTGTCAGTAATAACTTTTTTCTAAACAAAGCATTCATGCATCGCCCGCATGTGCTGATGAGTGTAATGCGTCATGAGGGTTGGCACGCTGCACAGGATTGTATGGCTGGAACAATCGATAATTCATTGGTTGCCATTATTCTTCCTGAAGATTCGGTGCCATCAGTATGGCGTAAGATGGTAGAAAGTACATATCCTCCAGCAGCAGTGCCTTGGGGAGCGGGAGCATCATGGGCAGGAAAGACTTAGGGAATGACTCAAAAGGCACTTGAGTCTTGTGCTGCTGGCACGATGTGGTCTGATTATGAGCCCACTCCTATGACCCGTGAATGGTTGCAGGAAAATAATTATCTGCCTCATATTGAGTATGATTTTTATTTCTATCCAAAAGGATATTATCGTCACCATCATCACAATTATCAGCGTCATAAGCATGTCCATTATCATTGGAGGAAAGATATAATCCATAGTCATAAACATTCTCATGGTGAAGGTCATCGACATCATGGTAGGAGTTCAAGACATTCTAGATCTAAATTTCACTTCCACTGATGCTAAATACCAGAGCCTTGCTCTCTACTAATGCTTGGAAAATCCAAAGCAGATGTAGAAGAGAAGGACCATGATGAAGATAAGAGTGAAGTTCTTGGTAATTTGGTGAAAGTTGTCGTACTTATTTGGTCCGCATCTCTTCTCACGTTTAGCTACGTAAGACTTCCAAACGGTCAAAAAATTCTTGATTTTGATCCCACCTTCATTGCATCAGTGTTTTCTGGCTCTTTAGCTGCATTCGGACTTTCTCCTGCCAAAAATGGTGGTACTGCTCCGAAGAAAGCACCACCCATTGGTAAAAAGGAGGAAGAAAATGCAAAAGTTAATTAATGTTCTATCAGTTCTATCATTCGTCGGTGTTGCAGGCATCGTCGGTGGTGGAACTTATTTGTATCTACAAAGAGATGCCATCATTGATGGTGTTAAAGAACAAGTAACAAAACATGCCACTGAAGCAATTACTTCAGCACTCCCTGGTATGTTGGATGGTGCAATGCCTGAATTGCCAGAAGTAACTGGTCCTGCTATCCCAACATTGCCATGAACAAACTCAAGATTGCTGCCATTTCAGTTGGTGGTGTAGTTGCCTTTGCACATATTGGTTTACTTGGATATGTATTCAATAGACCAAAGCAACCTGAAATTCCACAAGTCCCCACTATTAACATTCCAAACGGAACTCCTTACTCTTCATATAAAATTGAAGCAACTAAGGATGGTTATAGTATTGAATACAAAGCTAACGATCCTGCCATCTTAGAATCTAGTAAATCATTAGAACTTGATCGTGATAAGAAAGGACTCTTTGGCGGAGGAACTGAGCGACGAAGAGAATATCGCCAGGATCAATACACCATGGATGGCACTAGAAACATGGGAGGTGCGACTACAGAAGAGGGAAAGTCTGCAAAAGACATAGAGTGCATCGTGGCGGACGCTGGAGCACGGTCACAAGGTGCGATGGCAGGTAGTGCTATAGCTGCTGGTGTTGCTGTTCCTGCTGTTTCTAGTATTCCTTATGTTGGATGGTTAGCTGGTGGTTGGGCATTGATGTTGGGTCAAAAAGCAGGTTCTGAAATGGGTTCTCAAGTTGGACAAGTATTTAATGATTGCTGATGGAAATTCGTGATATTGGAATCCGATCTCTAGATATTCCAGAGATCAATACTTGGGTACTTACAGCACCACAATCATTACCACCAACTGTTCCTGTCACACAGAACATTGGAGTTCCAGTTGTTGATATCCCTGGGTGTGTTGTTGCACACCCACAAGACAGGGGGAAAAATGGTGAACTATCAACTGATGATGAAAATGGTGCCAAGGTTTTTTGTGATGGTAGCATTCCAGCATTTAATCCAATTGACTTTAATGCTGAAGATCACATACAAACACCTAAGGCACCAGTTCCACCATACAAAGCCCCACCAGCAATACCAGAAACGCCTGAAATTCCAGTTGATAGAGCTGTCACTGTAAACTGCCCAACAGAAGCACAGGAACTCAAGGAACCTGTGGGTACATTAGTGGATGATGGCACCAAGAAAATTGTTGAATATAGACTGGTTGGTAAAGAATGTATACCAGTCAAAGAAGATATTAAAATACCTGATCAAATTATTCAGGCAATACCATCAGCAGGTGCAATCACCACCACTGCATCTATTGCTGTTGTTGCGACGACTTCTGCACTGCTCGCAAAACCTCTTGCTGATCTTTTGTTAAGAGTGGTGAAACCGACTGTGAAGAAGGTGATAAAGAAGATTGCCGCGATAAGGGGTAAGAAGACCCAGGTGGAGTCGTTAAAGGAGCGCCGAGGTCAGCAGCGTCAGAGGAATAAGGCGATTCGGACCTTGAAGGGGCGGGAATAGTGTGGCGATGTGGTGCAATTTTATTTTTATTCATCACCACCACGTCTGCACACACAGAATAATATGGGCTCTTCGGGTGAAACATGATTCCTTTTTGCATTAATTCACCACAATTTTTGAGACGAGCTATCTCAAAGTCGAGCCTTTTATTGGCATGTTGTTGACGCATAAGATCGATGTTTGCGCTTGCTGCTTGCTTACATTGATCCTGTAATTTTTTATCTTGCGGGATTGACCACGTTGCACTGACACCTAGTGACAAATTATAATTATCTTTTTGTCCAGTTCTTGTTGGTTGATACCAAAGAATCGAGCCTGGATTATCGGGTGCTCCATCTTCATCTATATCACGCATATCATAAACTGGAGTATCATAAAAACCCTCAAAAGGTTTTTGTGCAGATGCAGAACCTGTTATGAAGGGGGTAATGTTTAGAGTGGGCCCTTGACACTGGATTCCTCCACCATACGTGTTAGTGATATATGGGCCTTGTAATACCTGGATGGCCTGATTGGTCACTGATCCTGATGAGTTTGCTACAGGAGCTGCAGTTGCACTAACACCACCAACAGTTTCTGCGTTGACTGGTGTTGCAAATAGCAGTGCAATTACTGCTGGAAGATACTTGTAGTGTCCGTGACGCTTGTTACTTCCGTTTCTCTTTGGATAATTGTGTGGTTGCTTAGCCCTGGCCCCATGTATGTTTCCGTGAACTGAAACGCTGCACCTGGTGTTGTTTGTTTGAACGTTGGTTTGCTTGTTACCCCTGTCCATGATGATGTCACTCCATCAATAGTTACATTTATAGATCCCGTGCCTGGGGATAAATTTCCATTTGCTGTAATACCAGATCCAGTCGCTGAATACTGATATCCAGTGTTATAGTCCATCGAATTGATGGTTTCAGTTACCTTGGATGTGGTTTCAGTGTGGCTGGTCATCGAGCCCTGTGTGAAGTTTGGTACAACTGGCACTGAGTATGCAGGTTGAACCAAACCATGAATCACACCAAGAACCAATCCTAGACTGATTGCTTCTTGTAATCTAGTCATTTATTTGACGGTGATTTCGGTTACGAATTGGCCAGTGGCTGAAGTACCAGCTCCGCCAGCGGTCAGTGAGAGTGTGCCAGAACTATCGATGCTCCCAGCGAGGTCGCCAGCCACCCCACCAGCAGTGGTCGTGACACTTCCAAACGCGGGTAGGGATGGAGCCACACCGCTAGTAATGGTTGTGTTTGATGGGGTTGCGTCTCCTTCTGTGAACGCTTCACTGAAGCTGTAGGCGGTTCCATCGGTGGGGGCAGAGTAGTCGGTTGCTGTATAACCAACTGCGCTACCAGCAGTAAGTGCTCCAAGACCACCCTCCGTGGTAATCGAAACATTAGATCCACTTACAGAATATGAAGATCCAATTCGGGTTGCTTGTGATGCGGCAGCGTCTACGGTCAACTGAACGCTAGAGGACATTTTAGTTGTAATGTCTGCGTAAGCAGGGGCGGCCATCAAAAGCATTCCCAAAGTCAAAAATACTTTTTTCATGAATTGACCCATTAGGTTAGCTGCTTCTATTTATCGGGACGAGTTCTCTTGACGGGCCCCCTAGAATCTGTTATACTAAATAAGTCAACAGGTTAAGAAACGTAACGTTCTTAATCTTTTGTTCAACTCCCCGTAAACCAAGACCTCTAGGGAGTATAAAAACGTCTTTCATATCCTGTCTAAGGGTGACAGGAAATAGTAACTCCACCATTTCCCTGATGGTCTTACTTTTTTGTTCAAAACAATGTCCGCTTCAACTCTTTCACGTCAACAATCGCAATCCACTTGGGAAAATTTCTGTGAGTGGGTAACTTCTACCAATAACCGCCTCTATGTCGGTTGGTTCGGTGTGCTGATGATCCCAACTCTGTTGGCAGCCACAATCTGCTTCATCACCGCCTTCGTCGCTGCTCCCCCTGTGGACATCGACGGCATCCGTGAACCCGTCGCTGGTTCACTCATGTACGGAAACAACATCATCTCTGGTGCAGTTGTTCCCTCTTCCAACGCAATTGGTCTTCACTTC